>Ga0315336_1002303_pt1 | contig 29964 bp, 27 predicted proteins | sample ASW5metaG_FD_204512 | JGI IMG/M metagenome (GOLD analysis project Ga0315336, IMG submission 204512) | Ammonia-oxidizing marine archaeal communities from Monterey Bay, California, United States - ASW #5 | ecosystem: Environmental > Aquatic > Marine > Intertidal zone | place: USA: California... | reverse complement strand
AACGTCGTTACGTCTTCCTGCATCAGTGCTTGCTCAAAGTTTTGGATTTGGGCACGCTGGGCTGGTGAAAGATCTAAGTTCTTGGCGGCCTTGAGCATGAGCAAATGTTCATGCACCTTTTGCACAACTCGAAAACTGTCAAACATCTCTTGTGCTTCGCTAGGATGGTCACGCCAAGACCGCCCATCAAACAGTTGATTGGTCACACGCTGTCCGGCACCAAAGCAATTGTAGCGGACACAGCCACGAAATCCGCTGTCACTAAGCTTGCCGTGGATGTTGCACTTGTGATCCGATCCAAGGTGTTTGCAGGGTTCTGCCGCATCCTTGTTGTAGGCAAACATATCGCCTTCATCAAACGCAAGTGCGACACAGCAGTATGCGGCGCAATTATTGCAATAGGGCTCAAAATCTAATGTCGACGGGTCAGTATCCATTCTCAAGTGCTAAACCAGCTCGTTGGTCTTCGCAATGCCTCAAAATTTGACTATTTGATAAAAAATTGCAATGGATTGCCTGCAGACAGTCGCATGGGTCGAATTGCCTGGAAATGGGCTTGCTACAAAGCATTGTCTTGTGAGACAACGGCCCCACATTTTCGCGAGAACAAATCGGGTGGACTATGAAATTTTTCGTCGATACTGCAGAAGTTGCAGACATTAAAGAACTTAATGAATCAGGTCTTTTGGACGGTGTTACAACTAACCCAAGCTTGATCGCAAAATCAGGCCGTGACTTCCTAGAAGTTGTAAAAGAAATCTGTGACATTGTTGAAGGTCCAGTTTCTGCTGAGGTGGCTTCGACTGAGTATAAAGGCATGATTGCTGAAGGTGACCACCTCGCAAAAATCGCCGACAATGTTGTGATAAAATTGCCTTTGACAATGGATGGCTTGAAAGCTTGTAAATACTTCTCAAGCAAAGGCGTGAAAACCAACGTCACATTGTGCTTCTCTGCCAACCAAGCATTGTTGGCTGCAAAAGCGGGCGCAACATTCATTTCCCCATTCCTTGGTCGTCTTGATGACATCAACCTTGATGGTATGCAGTTGATCGAAGACATCCGCACAATCTATGACAACTACGGCTTCGAAACTGAAATTTTGGCTGCTTCAATCCGCAGTGCAAATCATGTTTCAGATGCAGCATTGTCTGGTGCAGACGTTGCAACGATCCCACCAAGCGTAATTCGCAAGTTGGTTGAGCATCCTTTGACTGCAAAAGGTCTTGATGCATTTGTGAAAGACTGGGCTTCTACAGGTCAAAAAATCCTGTAATTCCAAATTCTCTAGATAGGCGAACCAATGAGCGATAAAGCGTTGGAAGAACAAGTGCGCGAAGTACTTGCAGATGTACAATTGCCTGGCGGCGCACCTCTGTCCACTTATGCGGGCATGAGTGAAATCATCGTCACCAAAAACGCCATAGCGTTCGCAATAACAATTGCGCCGGGACTAGAAGCTTCTTTTACCCCGGTGCAAGAAAACGCCAAAGCCGCGATTGCCAAAATCGCTGGTGATCGCAAAGTGATGATTTCCATCACTTCAGATCGTGATGCCTCTAAAAAAGCTCAGGCCGCTGCACAGCCGCGCCCTTCTGGCCCGCCGGCAAAAGAGCCTGTTAAGGGCATCAAATCCATCATCGCCATTGCCTCGGGCAAAGGCGGCGTTGGCAAGTCGACCACTGCAGTGAACTTCGCCTTGGCTCTCCAAGCCAAAGGCCAAAAAGTCGCTATTTTGGATGCAGATATATACGGCCCTTCAATGCCCAAACTATTGGGACTAGAAGGTAAGCCAGCGATGCGCGACGATGGCATTTTCACGCCGCACGAAGCGTTTGGTATTAAAGTGATGTCCATCGGTTCAATGCTTGAAGGTGACCAGGCTGTTGTTTGGCGTGGCCCAATGGCCACCTCCGCGCTGCGTCAGTTGCTGCGCGAAACAGACTGGGGCGATATCGACACGTTGGTTGTTGACCTTCCACCAGGCACTGGCGACGTGCATATCTCGCTTGTGCAACAAGTGCCGCTTACCGGCGCTATCGTTGTTTCAACGCCTCAAGATTTGGCTTTGATCGACGCGAAAAAAGCCATTGATATGTTTGCGCGCACGAAAGTTAGCATTCTGGGCATTGTCGAAAACATGAGCTATTTCCTATGCCCATCTTGCGGTGAACGTTCCGACATCTTCGGACACGGTGGCGCACAAGAGACGGCGAAGAATCTTGGCGTTCCATTCCTAGGTGGAATCCCACTTCACATGGACATCCGAGAACACTCAGACAATGGTGATCCGATTGTGGCTGCAGCGCCGCAAAGTGCTGAAGCCAAGTCGTATTTGGACATTGTCGCCAAGCTGGATTGAGTGCCGACAAGGCTGCCAAAATCCTGAGGTTAGTCATTGTGGTTGTTCTATGGATTAATCCAGCGAGCTGAAACCTGTGTGCTTTCTTGATCATAGGTGAACTCTGCGCGCTTGTTGTTCTGTCTTTGGAGTTGAAACCAGTCCAATGAACTCACAGTTACTTTGATTACGCCAAACTGATCTTGGCCTGTTTCAATGGTTGTGGTTTCAATATGAACATCAGTATCCTCATCACCAAACGCTAGTTCATCGCCTGGAGGCCCACCTTGGTATGTGCTGCGCGTCCAATGCGGAAGAGATTGCCAGGTTTCGTTGGCGGCCGAGGTCGCTGGACTGAACAATTCGGCTTTTCCCATAAAACGTAGTTGAAGTCTTTGAATGCTGCAGTATCCAAGAACTGTGACAGTCGGGTTTGATGACAATTGCTGCCATTTTGAGCTGCGAACGTCCGTGTGAAATTCAAGGGTGCGACTAGTTCGGTCCACACTGCGAAGAATGACAATTCTGGCTTGTGGTCTTCCAAGTTGGTCGACGGAGCAAAGGTTCATGTTCCGAAGTGCCGACTTGGGATCACCTACTATTCCGTCCAGTGTTGACCACGCATTTTCTTCAATCTCAAGAAGGTTCATTCCCATTCCTCTCCGAATATGCCCGGTCAAACAATTGCATTTGTTGACCAACCGGCTAATTAGTCCACAACTGATTATAGTTCTCACCTATGTTCTCAAATTTTATGTTGCGCCAGTACATGTAATCGATTACATGTCTATGTTCAGGGGCAAATTAAACTAGTTGCGGGGTGTGAGAGGCCAATGTTTACGTTCGATAAAAAAGATTTTGGTGATTTCACTTTCGGTGTCGCGACTGCAGCATACCAAATCGAAGGTGGCCAAGACGCGGGCAGGGGCATGTCTATCTGGGATAGCTTTGCTGCGACAGGTCGCAATGTTGTTGGTCAGGATACCGGCGAAGTCGCATGTGACCATTATAATCGCTGGCCCGAAGACCTTGATCTGATCAAAAATGCTGGATTTGACGCTTATCGGTTTTCGTTTGCATGGCCACGCATCATGCCCCAGGGCACTGGCGCAATCAATCAAGAGGGATTGGACTTCTACGATCGCTTGATCGATGGAATGCTCGAGCGGGGCTTAAAACCCAACGCGACATTGTACCATTGGGATCTGCCTTCTGCTTTGCAAGACAAAGGTGGATGGCTGAACCGCGACATCGCAGGCTGGCTCGCTGACTACGCTGAAGTTGTTTATCAGAAGTTTGGCAGTCGCCTTGATAAAATTGCGACCATAAATGAGCCATGGTGCGTTTCTTTCTTGTCTCACTACATGGGCGTGCACGCACCTGGTTATCGCGATATGCGCGCCGCTGCTCGCTCCATGCACCATGTGCTGCTTGCGCATGGTGAGACCATTCAAAGATTGCGCGGTTTGGGCGCTAAAGACCTTGGGATTGTGCTTAATCTTGAGTTTGCCAAAGGCGCAACAGACAGTCCTGAGGACCAAGTTGCAGCTGATCTATGGGACAGCATTTACAACAAATGGTTCCTTGGCGGCGTATGCAAACAAAGCTACCCGCAAAACGTCTTAGACATCTTGGGCCCATATATGCCGGAAAACTATCAAGACGATATGGCGACGATTGGCACGCCATTGGATTGGTTGGGCATCAATTATTACACCCGTGCGCACCTTAAGCATGATCCGAGTGTGCCGAATCTAGAGTTTACAAGTGTGCCGGGACCCGGTGAGAAAACTGCGCTTGGCTGGGAGATCTATCCAGAAGGGCTAACCCAATTATTGAAACGCGTGGCATCCGACTACACAGACCTACCACTTTACGTCACGGAGAACGGATTGGCAGACGCTGAACTATTCGACGATCAGTTGCGGGTAAAATACTATGATGAGCACTACAAGGCTGCACTAAAAGCGAAGCAAGAAGGTGTTGACCTTAGAGGCTATTTTGCTTGGTCCGTGCTGGATAACTACGAGTGGGCAGAGGGTTACGATAGTCGTTTTGGAATGGTCCATGTGGATTACAAAACACAAAAACGCACGCCGAAATCTTCATATCGTGCATTCCAGAAACTGCTCGCGTTTTAGCTAAATAGCTATCCCCGAAATGTATGCGCGCTGAGAAGGGTACTCAGTTCGTAACGTGTTAGAGAAGTTTTTTCAGCTCCGTTGCTATCAAGTTTTGCACGAGCTGAAACCTGCTGTTTCGGGAGACGTCTTCCTGCAAAACACTCCAAACAGGAACTGAAAGTGTGACGGTTTCTTTCTGCACTCTTTGAATGTCATCGTCTGCAGCTCCGATGAAGTTAGGCAAAAACCCATTGCCTAAACCTTGCCGTACCAATTCATGTGCGACTAGGAAACTATCCGCCTCGTAAACCACGTTCTGTTTCGAAACGTTATCAGACATCCATTGAGCGGGTGCTGATCGCTTCAGCCTGCCCAATAGGCCAATCCAATTGCTCAAGTTTTCGTTTGTCGAATAGATGCCAAAACTTAGATTGCCAGCGAATACGCCTTCCAATCCATCCTCAAGTTTCTTCGATGGTCTTATGGCAACATCAGCTGCAAGGCGGGACAAGTCGTGATGTGTATTCGCGCTCAAAAGACTAATTGATAGCTCAGGGTATGTCTGATTGATCGTTCTTACGATCCTTGGCAGTAATATCTGACAGATGCTGTCCGTGGAGGCCACGCGAACAATCCCGCTCAAAGAGCGGTCGGTGCCCTGAACTGCTCTGTCCACAGAAAGAACCGCGTCTTCAACGTTTCGCGCAGCACGCAGGATCGTTTCCGCCTCGGGTAGTACACTGTAGCCTGACAGCGATTTCTGAAATACTGGATGGCCGTTTCGTTGTTCAAAAGCTGCAACACGTCGCATGACAGTAGCGTGAGTTACGCCCAGACGTCGTGCGGTTGCGTTCAGAGAGCCTTCATCGGCGACTGCCAAAACGAACTTAATATCATCCCAATTGTTCTTGTTCATATTTTAACAAATATCCGAAATTTATGGTCAGTTGAACAAAAAAGTAGGTGTGTTAGCATTTAGCCACGTTTTTAAAGCAGGAGGCTTACAAATGAGAATAACAACATTTTTGGCTACGATTGTTGCAGGCGCCGTCTTGTTTACGCCAATTGCATCCGCGCAAGAGGCGACACATCCAGCGGTTAAAGCCAGAACATCACTGATGCAGCTTTACGCCAGCAACGTCGGCCAATTGGGCGCAATGGCTCAAGGTAAAATGGATTACAATGCGGAAGCAGCCATGATGGCCGCTAACAATCTGTCACTGCTCGTGCAGCTTGATCAATCTGCAATGTGGGCGCAAGGCACAGATTCTGACGCGCTTGCCGGGTCACGTGCACGCATTGAGTTGTGGCAAAACTTCCCAGACGTTATGGAAAAAGGCGGCGCATTAGGCGCAGCTGTTGCGGCAATGAAGGACGCGGCCGGAACAGATTTGGCATCGCTGCAAGCTGCGATGGGCACTTTGGGTGCTGCATGTTCTGCATGCCACAAAGCCTATAGAGAGCCAAAAGGCTAGCTGACTGGAAAGAGAATCGTGAGCGCTTTGTCCAGACTTCTGCAAACTATTACACTCACAATGTTGGCGATCTCGCCAACATTGGTGCTTGCGGTCGACTTACCGTTACGCATGTCGCCTATTCCTCAAACAACGTACAATGTTCCACATCTCCAGATCGGGATTGAAGCTGTACCACATCTAAGTGAACGACTGCTGGATCGTGTCGGGCAGTTCCCTGGCGTCAGTATTGGACCAACGCGCGTCTCCATGCCGGGCGGTATAGGGTTTCAGTTCGATGATGGTGTAGAGCTTGCACGCCCTGACGTAATTGTTGGTGGTCGAGAGTTTGCACATCTGCACGCAGATGGCAGTCTGCACGTGTCCTTGGATCCTGATGTAGCCGTCGCAGCAATTGAATCAGGTTGGGCAGTCTCACATCCATGGGCAGATCAGCGTGAAGGATGGAAGGGCTTTGTAATGGTCTTTACTCCGCAAACAGACGAGGACCTGGAGGTTGTCATTCAGCTTGTTGAAAGCTCATACAGTTTCGTCACCTGACGCGCACTCGTCGAGTAGGCAGCGACGCATTGAATTGACTGCCCTCTGCACTTTACAAATTTCAAAACAAGACGTTCAATCCAATACTTATTCCGCCTAAATGAGAGCAGGAATTTAGCTGAGTTGGAGAAGTCTTGAGCTAGTTGTCAGCTGCCACTGTAATGCAATGCGGCAAATATTGATGACAATTTTTCGCTGAACATATATGCTGATTTCACACGCGTTTTTAGGTTTATTTGCGGGCCACGTGTGCAAAATTGTACACAATCGGCAGCATATGACCAATTCCTCATCAACATTCCATCACCATGACGAAACTAACGCGCAAGACGCACGAACGCCGCAAGAAGAGATTGCCCGCGACCCTCTTTTCGTTGGCTCCGTTGAAAAAGCTCTGCGAGTTTTGCATGCATTTAGCGGCGAAAAGTCTGAACTTGGTTTAACAGAAATCGCGCAACGCACTGGTTTGAGCAAAAGTGGAGCACAGCGCTTTTGTCACACGCTTGTTTCTCTTGGATATTTGCTCCGTGACGAACGAAGCCGCCTGTTAAAGCCATCGCCCAAATTGCTCGAGTTTTCGTTTTCATTTTTAGCATCGGATCCGCTTTCATCCATCGCGGCCCCATTTCTTCTACAAGCACGTGAGCAATCAGGGGAAGCCGTAAATTTGGCACTGCCGCACGGGCTCGATGTAATCTATATCACCCGCTTGCCGAGCCTAAACTCTCAGCTAGCCAACCCACCAATAGGTGGACGAGCGCCGATGTTTTGCACGTCAAGCGGTAGGGCGTATCTGTCGGCCAATACACAGGACACGGCGCTGAGTATTTTAGAAAGGTCTAATCTCAAGTCGATAACGCCTCACACGATCACTGACATCGATCAGATTGCGTCTCTGATCGAACAAGCACGGATTGACGGCTTTGCTTCCGCAATACAGGAGTGCATCAATGGAGAGATGACTGTTGGTGCGCCGATTTTTGGGAGAAGTGGCAAGGTTGTAGCTGCGATGAACATCTGTGTTTATGGCAAGACTTGGACACAGGAACGACTGCGCGAGACACTGGCTCCCATTGTCATGAAAACCGCAACTGAGATTTCGCAAGCTCTAGCGACTTCACCGCAGACTTAACGTTCGATAACCTGAAAGAGGCGGCCGACCCGCCGTAGCGGATCGGCCTGTTTTGCAACAAAGGGGAGCTCAGCAGGTGAAATACGTCACTTGCCTCTTTGTCGCTATCGGGCGGTGAAGTAGAGGTCCCGCGCATACCAATTTTGCTGAACGTTTTCTAATGGCCAGCCCTGGAGTTTAGGGCTTTTCATAATCACACTTGTGTAGTGATAGATTGGTGCGACTGGCATATCACGTGCAAGGATTTGCTCGATTTTTGTATAAGCAACATTTGGATCTTTTGACGTTTTGGCCTCGTCCAATAGAGCATCAACTTCTGGGTTTGAGTAATTTGCCCAGTTTTGTGCGCCGCCTGATCGATAAAGATCTAGGAATGTTGACGCCTCGTTGTAGTCACCAATCCAGGCGTAACGAACCATGTCAAAGTCGTCGTTACGGGCCGTTTCAAGCATGGTTTTCCATTCCATGTTTGTTGGCACCGCTTTAACGTCAAGTTTTTGACCCCACATAGCTACGATTGCAGTAGCTATCTTTTTGTGTGTTTCCGAAGTGTTGTAAAGCAGGTCGAATTCCAACGGATTGTCTGAATCATAACCTGCTGCTGCCAAAAGCTCTTTCGCTTTTGCATCGCGCTCAGCTTGTGTCCAACCTGCATACTCTGTTTGAGGGTCAACAAAACCGGCAGTTGCCATCGGCGTAACGTTGTAAGCTTCTCGTTGTCCGCCTTGTAGGATGTTGTCTACAATAACTTTACGATCGATTGCATACGAAAGTGCTTGTCTAACGCGTACGTCTTTAAAGGCTTCAGGCCCGTTATCGGCCATGTTGAAGCTGTAATAGTATGAGCCAAGATAAGGCAAAGACAGTGTTTCGTCTGGGCGTTCTGCTTTCAACCGTGTGAATTGGCCTGAAGGCACTGCGGTCATGTCTAACTCGCCAGCTAAATAACGCGTATATGCAACATTCTCATCATTGATGACATATGTCTCGACACTCTGTACGATTGTCGCATCGTTATTCCAATACATTGGATTACGCTCGCGAACCGTTCGCTCTTTCAGAACCCACTCTGTCAGCACATATGCGCCATTTGAGACCATGTTCTCCGGACGCGTCCATTCCTGCCCATGGGCTTCCACTGTCGCCTGATGAACTGGGAAAACCGTTGCAAGCACTGTCATACTTGGGAAATAGGGAAGCGGCGTCGTCAGGCGCACTTCAAAGGTATGATCATCTACTGCACGCACACCCAGCGTCGACTTATCCTTTTCACCAGCTAGGACAGCAGAGGCGCCTTCGATGGACATTAAATCAACATACCACGAGTATGGTGAAGCGAGTTCTGGGTCCACAGAGCGTTGCCACGCAAATACAAAATCATGTGCTGTTACTGGATCGCCGTTTGACCACTTCGCATTGTCGCGTAGATGAAAAGTGTATACATCATTCGCTGCGTTGGCTTCCCAGCTTTTAGCAACGCCGGGTACTAGGTTGCCGTCTGCGTCCTGGTTGAGGAGCCCCTCAAATAGATCGCGAGCAAATGCAAATCCGACAACGTCTTCCATGACCTGCGGATCCAGCGACGGAATGCTGTCGAGCAATCGCATACGCAGCACTTGGCTGGAAGCAAGCTCTTCGCCTGTATCAGGGTGCATATCTGCCGGAAACGATGGTCCAGAAAAGGTCAAAGCCAAGGCGGTGCCGAGAGCGGTACGTTTTAATAGTTTTGGAAAATTCATTATCCCTCCAATCTCAAGTCTCCCACCTTGCCAGCATGACCGGTTTTGGCTTGAGTATCGATATGCAATACTTAGAATTGCATAATCATACAGGAGACTACTGAAAACAGAAAAACTTGCAAGCGGAATCGCAAGCTGGCGGAACCTGCAAGCCTGTTAGCTGTAATGATTAGAATTACTTGCGCATGAAATTTGGATTGTCTGTGCGAGAAACTGCACTTAAGGCGAGTGAAAATCTCTCTAGACTTGATTGGTCGCAGACAAGATCTTAAATCGTCAGCTCTAACCCAATGTAAGCATCAACGCGAACGGTACAATGCAGCCATGCAGACGTTTGAAACTAATCCGCCTAGTGGCAGCTTTGCGGACAGAGTGACCGAACTCAATTGTCTGCCAATTGGCAATATGGGCGATGGTTTCAACGGGCGAGTTGGGCCGGATGTATCGGGTATTTCCACGTATAGGCCATTGGCATAAACATCCGCCTTGTGTCCTATATCGATCTTGGTTATTGCCATGAATTGTCCGCATCTATCTCAACCGAGTTGAAAAATGAATTCGTGTTCTCGAATGACGGTCTAACTTGGCGAGCAAGCGGTTTCTATTTCATCGGCGAACAATCGCATGCGACGATTTAGGCGTCGCTCTTCTGTATGTATCAGATGGATTTGCAATTGAGGCGATACAAGATCCGTAAGAACTGGCACCAAGTCCCCAGCTTCAAGTGAATGTTGGCAGATGAAGTCCGGTAATCTTGCAATACCTAAGTCGTTCAGCACGGCATCGAGCAAAAACACTCCGCTGTTGGAGTTAAGCGAAGGTTGAAACTCGTGAGACTTCGTAACGCCGGCAGAATTTTTGAAGAACCATACTGCACGTCTGGTAGATTGGAACTGCATCAGATCGTGTTGTTCTAGATCCTGCAGATTCTTAGGCGCACCGCGACTCTTAAGATAATTTGGAGTTGCGCAAATCTTAAACTTGGAAGCCCCAATCAGCCGGGCCACCACGTTTGGCTCCAGCTCAGATGATATGCGAACAGCGAAGTCGTAGTTATCGCGCGACAGGTCTACTTTTCGATCGTCAAAATCAACCATCAACTGGATTTCAGGGTGCCGGGCTTTGAACGCCATCAAAAACGGACTGAGATATGACAGGCCAAATTCTCTGGGAACGGAGACTGTTAGCGGCCCTGCTAAAGACTGGTTAGCTTCGGTAAAATCACTCTCGATCTCATCTGCATGCATGAGGACATCCAACGATCGTTGGTAAAGTTCTCGGCCCATTGTCGTGACCTCCCAACTTCCCGGTTCGCGGCTAATCAAACGAGCGCCATACCGTTGTTCCAGCAAATTCAAACGACGGCTCACTGCAGATTTAGCGATATGCAGCTTCGCTGCTGCCTTGGAAATACTGCCCTGCTCCACAATATCTGAAAACAGCCGCAGGTCCTCAATTTGTCCCATTAAGGGTTCTCCGAATTAGAACGAAATGTTCTGTAGTATATGTCTATTCCTAAAAATTAGAACATGTATTGTCACAAAGCAATCAGAGTTTGCAGCAATCTCTGTCAATCACCGCTGTGCCGATGCCTAATTTGAAATAGCGCTAATCAAGGAGCCGGTCATGGGACTATTACAAGACGGAAAATGGGTAGATCAATGGTACACTACAAAAGAGACCAGCGGACATTTTGTGCGTAAAGCTCCGCAGTTCCGAAACTGGATCACTGCGGATGGTGCACCGGGAACTAGTGGTGTTGGAGGTTTTAAAGCAGAAGCCGGCCGTTATCATCTCTATGTATCCCATGCCTGTCCGTGGGCTCACCGAACAATGATTTTTCGGGCCCTCAAAGGCCTTGAGGAGATGGTTTCAATCTCAGTGGTTGATTGGTTTATGGGGGATAATGGATGGTCGTTCCAGGAAGGTGATGGCTCGATCGCTGACACTGTCAATGGTTTTGAATTCCTACATCAGGTCTATACAGCGGCGAAAACAGACTATTCGGGGCGAGTTACTGTGCCTGTGTTGTGGGACAAGAAAACCGACACGATCGTGTCCAATGAATCCCCCGAGATCATCCGAATGTTCAACTCAGCCTTTGATAGTATCGGCGCGAAAACGGGGGATTATTTCCCAAAACCGTTGCGCGACGAGATCGATACATTGAACGATCGCATCTACGACACCGTCAACAATGGTGTTTACAAGTCCGGTTTTGCAACCACACAGGCCGCCTATGAAGAGGCGGTTTATCCGCTGTTTGACACTCTTGACTGGCTTGAAGAAAAACTCAGCAAACATCGTTATCTAACAGGCGCAAAGATTACTGAAGCCGATTGGCGGTTGTTTACAACCCTGGTGAGATTTGATCCAGTTTACGTTGGGCATTTCAAATGCAACATCCGTCGCATCGGCGACTATCCACACTTGTCAAATTATGTTCGTGATCTGTATCAACATCCAGGAGTGGCCGGGACTGTGCATATGGATCATATCAAAAAACACTATTATGCTAGCCACGAAACTGTAAATCCATCGCGTATAGTCCCTGTTGGTCCCGACGTCGACTTCTCGGCGCCGCACAATCGTTCGGACATGAACTAAGGAGCTCGAAATTGTCGGAATTCAACACTCCAATCATTGCCGCTAAGTCACCAGCCAAAGTGAACCTGGAAGCAGGCAAGGACTATTATTGGTGCCAGTGTGGCAAGTCTGCGAACCAACCTTTTTGCGATGGGTCTCATAAAGGCTCGGGGATCACACCGCTGAAATTCACAGCGGAAAAAACCGAAACTGTTGCACTATGCCGATGTAAGTCCACTGGAAATGCTCCGTTTTGCGATGGTACTCATTCAGCACTTGGCAAGCTAGAGATAGGCGACACTGCTCCTATACGAAAATCTACGAACGAAGCACAGGAGGCTACACCCACTCCTGAGGAACCGACTGTTGCGCGCATACATGAACTTGCGCGTGATGGTTTATCCAAACTTGGCCATCATGGGGAAATGGGATCCATGGGAGTTCCACGTAAAGATTTACCCCATTGGGACGACATCCAAATTTTACCCGCCCAAATGGCCCACAAACCTTTGTTGGACGATCATGCAGTGTCCACTTCGGTAATAATCGGTCCACGGGCATTGAAACCGTTGCAACTCGATATACCTTTGTTCGTTTCAGACATGAGTTATGGGGCGCTTTCGGAAGAGGCAAAGCTCGCTTTGTCTCGCGGTGCAGAATTGGCAGGGACAGGCATATGTTCAGGCGAGGGGGGCATGTTGCCTGAAGAGCAAGGCGAAAACTCTCGCTATTTTTACGAACTGGCATCTGCACAATTCGGATGGAAACCAGAGCTCGTCGAACGTGTTCAGGCATTTCATTTCAAAGGCGGCCAAGGCGCAAAAACTGGTACTGGTGGCCATTTGCCGGGTGATAAGGTGCGCGGGAAAATTGCTGAAGTCCGTGGATTACAACCCGGCGAAGCTGCAATTTCACCTTCGACATTTAAAGATCTTATGACACCCTTGGATTTCCGAAAACTAGCCGATGAAGTTCGGGAACGCTCTGGCGGCATTCCCATTGGCTTCAAACTGTCTGCAAATCACATTGAAGATGACATCGACTTCGCTCTTGAAGCAAGTGCCGACTACATCATTTTGGACGGACGCGGTGGCGGAACGGGTGCAGCTCCCCTGATATTTAGGGACCATATCTCTGTTCCCACCATCCCAGCTCTTGCTCGTGCCAGAAAACACCTGGACGCCAAAACGGGGCGTGACGTCACTTTGGTGATCACTGGCGGACTGCGTGTCGCTGAGGATTTTGTCAAAGCAATAGCGTTGGGAGCGGATGCCATTGCGGTTTCAAACTCGGCCATGCAAGCGGTGGGCTGCATTGCGGCGCGGATGTGTAATTCAAACAATTGCCCTGTGGGTGTTGCTACACAGAAGCCTGAACTGCGAGCGCGTCTTCATGTTCAAACAAGTGCCGAAAAACTAGCCCGCTACTTCGGAGCATCAGTCGAGCTCATGCAAGTGCTGGCGCGGGCATGTGGCCACGGCAACATTTTGGACCTATCGCCAAATGATATCACAACATGGAAACGAGAAATGGCTGACCTAAGCGGCGTCAAATTTGCCGGAATTGTTCGTTGAAAAGTACTTCAACGGTAAGTGATCAATAATTGACAAAGGAACTCTGTCTTTGAACAAATTTTCATATCCACTTTATCCAACTGGAAATGGGCATTTAACAGAAAGCACACGGGACAAATACATTTCATCGGCAATCGCAAATAGCATTCTGCCGGAAAACGCCCATCGGATATCCGAGGTTGTTTCCCTGGTCGCACCAAATGATAAGTCGAAACCAATTCAGTTTTGGCAACTGCATTCGGTATTGGGCCAGGAACCCATTGTGAATATCGCTGCAAATTTCTATGAGCGCGTTTTCATAGATGAGCAGTGGTTCAAATCATCATTCGAACGTGTTGGCCCCGTCCACCACCACATAAATACACAAGCCGCAATGTGGCTAGATGTGATGGGAGCCGGCCCCTACTACCACGGTGGCGATTTTAGGTTGAATTTCCATCACACGCACAACGCGATGCAAATCATGAACCAAAAAGGCGCCAAGCGATGGGTGAAGCTGATGGTCGAGGCGTTAAATGATAGTCAGGATCAGATGACTTCTGACACCAGAGTCCGTGTCAGTATCAATACATTCCTTTCGCACTTTTTTGGTAAGTACGCAAAAGAGTTTAAGTTCAAGAACAATGAAACTTTTGGTGAAACCAACTCTGCGTTCAAGCGGAAGATCAATTTCATGAATATGACAAATGATGCTGTTGAAGCTCTGTCAGTCGCTGAGCTTCGGGATGGTCTTGAAGGAAGAGGGATTGACGTCACTTCATATCGTGACAAGCGCGATCTGGTGAACAAAGCGCTCAGTTTGTAAATGCCGTCGTTGAAATGGAGTGCTCCACAGCGCAAACTTCACATATAACTTTGAAAAAGGATGGAATAGTGCCGATCAACACGTCAATCGAAGAAGCCCAAACAAACGCGGCCAGTCGAAGAGCCGAAGGGGAATTCGTGCGCGGCGTGAGCGGTTTCCGCAGTGTCTTGGGCGAACATCCCGACTTTGCGGCAGAACCAAATCGGTACCATCTTTTTGTCGCATTCAACTGTCCGTGGTGCCATCGGGTGACATTGGCAAGAAACATCTTGGGTTTACAGGACAGCATAACTATGGATGTCGCCTTCCCCAGCAGGACGACCCAAGATGATCCAGTTGAAGCCAACCGCTGGGAGTTTAATCCCGAACGCATTGCTACGTTAACCGGCGCGCCGTTGCCCGAATGTACTTTTGAAACCGCGACAGGGAAGCAGTTCCGGCTGGCCACGTTCATTTATGAGGCCGAAGGGTCTAAAGAAGCCAGTGTACCCATCCTCTTCGACAAAAAGAACCAAAGAATTGTAACAAACGAAAGTGCTGACATCATCCGCATGCTCAATACGCAAGCTGGTGCGCTAGGCAGCTCAATCACTGAGGATATCCGCCTCGATTTGTATCCAAGCAGCAACAGCAACTTTGAGTTAAGAAGCGAGATCGACGCTCTCAATGATTTGATCTACAACGCAATAAACAATGGCGCATACAAGGCCGGTTTCTCTTCAGATCAACAAGTGTACGCCGCTGCGTTTGGAAAGTATTTCGACACACTTGATCAACTGGAAAACCGGCTTGCGTCAGACAATCGGCCATTTTTGACGGGAGAACAGTTTACAGAAGCAGATCTTCGCCTATTCCCAACGCTCTTCCGACATGATCCTATTTATTATGTTCGAATGAAATTGAACGGCGCAAAAATTCTTGATTACCCACACCTGTGGCGTTGGTTGTGCCGCGTCTACGCAATGCCGGGTGTCGCGCAAAGCAATTCCCTTGTCCATTGTCGCCAAGGCTATTTCGGCCGCTCCTGGAACAATGTAGTGCCCTTGGGTCCAAACCGCCCTATGACGTATCCCGAGGCTTATCAACATCCTGAACTCGCAGGATAGCTGCCCGTCATTGCCTGAACATCCACTTTTCGATCTTGTGGTGTTTTTATTTGCATTTCCCACCTAGACCTAGTTGGAGCAGACCAACTTTGAGTGTTCGAATTACATATTTACTGCTGTTTGTGAACCGTCTAAGCTGTAAACAACTCTGCTATACTAGATCGAATGTCTATGTCGCGCTCAGAGCGGACATGTAGCCAATGGGAGAAACTAACCGTTGTTGATGCACAAAAGATCGAGCCTGCTGGTACTAAACTGTCAGGTATGCTGATTAAGACAATAGCACGCAATTGGCACGAGTGTTGGTTTGTTGTGTAAAGCTCGCACACAGTGAAAAGCGTATTATCGCACTACGGTAATCTTCTCTGCTGCCCGAGTAACCGCCGTATACAAATGCCGCGCGCGGTCTTCACGGAAAGCATAACTTTCATCAAACAAATAGACATTGTCCCATTGGCTGCCTTGGGATTTGTGCACAGTCAGCGCATAGCCGAAATAGAACTCGTCGTATTTTTTGCGTTCTCCCCAACCCAATTCGTTTTCTTTGCCGTGGAAGAATTTTTCGTGAGTTTCAACGTTGGCGCGGTTGAGGCGGTCGCCGGCATCATCTGGTGTAAGAACCATCTCCAGCACGCCAAGGCCTTTATAATCCACGTCTTCTGCGATCCAGAGTTGGCCGTTTAGCAGTTGCTTCTGGTGATTGTTACGCAGGCAAATCAAGCGGTCGCCAACAACAGGTGTTTGCGGGGGCAGATCTCGCAATGCGCGAACGCGATCATTATAAGAAATACGGGTAGCGTTGGTGCCGCACAGGATTTGCTCTGCGTCCAACACTTCTTCGCGCGACACATCGCGTTTCCGCACAACTTTACTTTCGCCATATTGGCCATAGTCCAGCCGACCGTTTTCACGGATTTCGAGAGACAGTTTCACGATCGGATTATCGGCGGCTTGCCGATGAATTTCTGTAAGCATAAAATCAGGTTCTGCCTGAGTGAAATAGCCAGTATCGCGAATAGGGGGGAGTTGGAAGGGATCGCCAAGCACCAACACTTTCGTGCCAAATGATAGTAGATCCTCGGCTAATTCTTGGCCAACCATTGAGACTTCATCAATAACAATGAGTTCGGCTTCGTTGATGTCGCTATCATCGTTCAGTTTGAATTGAGGATCGCCTTCTTTGTCGTTGACGAACTTGTAAATCAAGCTGTGAATAGTTGATGCGCCCTCGCAGCCTCTTCTGCGCATGACTAATGCCGCTTTGCCGGTGAAAGCTGCAAACACAACACTTCCAACACCTTGTGCCAAATGAACCGCAAGAGTTGACTTGCCTGTACCCGCCCAGCCGAACAGCCTGAAGACCTGAGGTCCGTTCTTGTCCTTCAGCCAAGCATCAACTGCTTTTAGTGCTTCATCTTGTTGGGGTGACCATTGCATTTGGGTAGGCTCTTTTGAATTGCAGAACCACCATCATATGTAGCCAATAGATTCGCGCCAATGCAATTTTGCAAACCAAGCTTGTGAAATCGTAATGCTTTCACTCGCAAAGACGAAAGTTGGAACTAATACTTGGGTCTTGCTGAGGTTTGCTCTTTTGAATAAGCATTTTTCAGTATTTAGTGAAAAACAAAAGTGTCACGTTGCAATTCTGTTAAGTAATGTGTTGCATACAGCAGTTCATAACTTCGCTCGTGGTTTACCTAACTAAAATGGTGAGCCAATGTGCAATGGCGAAGCAATTTAGAACGAGTATATTTTCGTATCTTATTCCGGTTGGTATTTTGCCGGTAGAAGCAGGGGAAACCTGCCATATTTTGATTATTGATTTGAGTTTAGGGAAGATATGACAACCTCCACAGACGTTATTGGCCTATTTGTAGGTCAGCCAAAAACCCGTTGGGCAGGCAAGGCGCCAAGCGCGATCGCAAAATTCGCGGCAAACGGTAGCCAACATCTCATTGAGACTGGCTTTACGAGTGACGACCAGGCAGACAAAAAAGTCCACGGCGGCGCTGATAAAGCAGTGCATCATTATCCAGCGGATCACTATTTGTATTGGCAGGCACAAAAATTCAGCACTTCGTTTGCATTTCGCTCTGGCGGATTTGGTGAGAATGTTTCAACCGCTGGTTTAGTTGAAAGCGATGTCTGCATAGGTGATGTTTTTGAGTTAGGTTCAGCGGCAGTTCAAATCTCTCAAGGCCGTCAACCGTGTTGGAAGTTGAACATGCATACGCGTGTGGATGAGATGGCAATTCAGGTTCAAAAAACGGGTAAGACCGGCTGGTATTACCGGGTATTGCAGCAAGGTGAAGTTGCAAAGGGCGACAAGCTTCGCCTGGTGGAGCGCTTTCATGAAACTTGGCCTATGGATCGTCTAATCACAGCTCGTTTTGATAAAAACATTACGCCCGAAGTCGCACTTGAAGCGGCCGCTATTACCGAACTGGCCCAAGGTTGGCGTACTTATTTTACAAAACGCGCAAAAAGCAATTTCAGCGAAGATCAATCACCACGGTTAGTCGGTTAGAACCCGCAATATTTGTACTGTGATTCGGTAGAATATGACGCCAAATGAACCACAAGTATCTGTAATATATTCAGAAAATTAGATGCCGGACTCCTTGCGATTCCCCCTTGGCAACTGAAACAAGATATGCAAACCTAAAGAGGAGCTGACAATTAGCGCCTCTTTTTGACGGGTTTCCAAAACGTTTTGGTAAAATCAAAAACTGGCCCAAATTGATAAGGCTGAACGATTTTTTGATTTGATTTTCGACATGCGACGGGAGGAAAGCATGAATAAAAAACTGATTACCGGTGTATCGGTAGCGGCAATGATGTTGGCGACAAGTGCAGGCGCACTTGCAGACAACATGGACCTATCCGGTGAAACGATCACCGTATTTGGTCCGTGGCTCGGCGCTGACAAAGACCATATTGAAGCAGTATTGGCTCCGTTCGAAGAAGCAACTGGCGCGGACGTGAAATATGCTGGTTCAGATAGCTTTGAGCAGCAGATTGTTATCGACGTGCAAGCAGGTTCTGCACCAAACGTTTCAATTTTCCCACAACCTGGCCTTGCAGCGGATTTGGCATCGAAAGGTGCGCTAACGCCACTTGATGCAGAGACGACGCAGTGGGTGCGTGATAACTATGCAGCTGGTAGCAGCTGGGTTGATCTTGGCAGCTATGCCGGGGAAGACGGCAAGTCTGATCACTATGGCTTCTTTTACAAAGTCGACGTGAAGAGCCTTGTTTGGTATTCACCAGAGAATTTTGAAGATGCTGGCTATTCAGTGCCGACATCAATGGAAGATCTACATGCTCTAAGCGACCAAATTGTTGCTGATGGCGGTACTCCTTGGTGTATTGGTCTTGGTTCAGGCGGCGCTACTGGTTGGCCAGCGACTGACTGGGTTGAAGATATGATGCTTCGCACCCAATCTCCTGAAGTTTACGATCAGTGGGTAAAGAACGAAATTCCGTTTAACGACCCTCGCGTTGTTGCGGCAATTGAAGAGTTCGGCAAATTTGCGTTGAACGACGATTGGGTAGATGGCGGCTCAGGTGCTGTTGCAACTACCGACTTCCGCGATAGCCCTAAAGGCATGTTCTCTGTGCCACCTAAGTGCTACATGCACCGTCAGGCTTCGTTCATCCCATCCTTCTTCCCAGAAGGCACTGAGATGGGTACTGATGCGGACTTCTTCTACTTCCCTTCATATAGCGGAAAAGACTTGGGTTCTCCTGTTCTTGGTGCCGGCACGTTGTTTGCCATCACTCAAGACTCAAAAGGAACTCGTGCTCTAATCGACTACTTGAAAACACCACAAGCGCACGAAATCTGGATGGCGCGTGCTGGCTTCCTAACACCACACAAAGGTGTTGATGTTGCCAAATACGCAAACGATTCACTTCGCGGTCAAGGCGAGATCTTGCTGAATGCTACAACATTCCGCTTCGATGGATCTGACCTTATGCCAGGTGCTGTTGGTGCCGGTTCATTCTGGACAGGTATGGTTGACTATGCTGGCGGAAAACCTGCCACTGAAGTTGCCGACGAAATCCAAAAGAGCTGGGATTCAATCAAGTAATCCCGCTTGATCAATAAGAGGTGGGTGCCACGGCGCCCACCTTGCACACTTAAAGAAATACAGTACTCATTGATGGAATAACCATCACTTCTACTTCGGGGGGAAGCGCGTGTTTGATCAAGTCATGAGCGCATTTGCGACAGTTGCCATTGGTGTTGGTGTCTGTATTGCCTATTTCTGGGGCGCCAATTGGGTGCTCGACAGATTGTTGGGTAATGAACAACACTCTGTGAAACATGATGGATTGCGCACAGCAATTCGGCCGTGGATTTTTCTATTCCCAGCGCTTTTCTTTCTTTCGCTTTATCTCATCTATCCAGTCTTTGCGACGGTTTGGCTAAGTTTGAACGACTCTGGAGGCAAAAACTTCATTGGTCTTGGGAACTTCTTGTGGGCCTTCCAAGACAGCAATTTCTTGCAGTCTGTTTTCAACAACATTTTGTGGCTGATTATTGTGCCTGTTGGTGCGACTGGTTTTGGACTTATTGTTGCCGTGATGGCCGACAAGCTTTGGTGGGGAAATTTTGCCAAGTCGCTGATCTTTATGCCTATGGCGATTTCATTTGTCGGTGCGTCGATCATCTGGAAATTCGTCTATGACTATCGCGGAACCGACACCGAGCAGATCGGCATCGTCAACGCGATCGTGCAAGGTCTGGGCTTTGACGCGCAAGCTTGGCTCACCATTCCTTTGTGGAACAATATCTTCTTGATGATCATTTTGATCTGGATTCAAACCGGTTTTGCAATGGTGATCCTTTCTGCAGCGCTTCGAGGTATCCCAGAGGAAACACTTGAAGCTGCGCGGATCGACGGGGCGAACGATTTACAGATATTTTTCACAATCATGATCCCGCAGATCTTTGGCACCATCATCGTGGTGTGGACCACCATCACGATCGTCGTGCTCAAAGTCTTTGATATCGTGTTGGCAATGACCAATGGGCAGTGGGATACGCAAGTGCTCGCCAACCTCATGTTTGATTGGCTGACACGTGGCGTCGACTTTGGTCGTTCTTCTACAATTGCGCTCGTGATTATGTTCGCGGTGCTTCCAATTATGATTTGGAACATTCGTGAAGCAAATAAAGAAGAGGGGACACGATAATGGCCAATCTTGCGATCGATATGCCAAATGTTCCTGAGAAAAAGAGTTCGTTTTTTGCCAAAGTTGATTGGTGGAAACTAGCAACGCACCTCGCATTGCTTTTCCTTGTGCTGCTTTGGACATTGCCAACTGCTGGCTTGCTTGTTTCGTCTGTTCGCGACAAAGATCAACTTACAGTTTCTGGCTGGTGGTCTGCGCTGACGACCACGGAGCGCACTGGCGGAGGTCGTACTGCAGATGCGGCTGCGCAAGTTTTAGAAGATGGCAAATACGTCATCACCGGCAACTTGCTCTCAGAGGATGAGAAAGGTCGCACTCTTTCAGAGTTCGGTCTTACCAATAAGACGTTCGCTGATAATCCAGTTGGTTCAACAGTTGTCCCCAAAGCGGGCGGTGAACTCACTGTGCAGGCTGACGGTTCATATCGCTGGGTGTCGGATGTCGAGTTTGACTTAAAGCGTGGTCAACGTGTGCTCTATGTTGCGCAAATTCCACCTCGCTTTACTCTCGAAAACTATGTTGAGGTTTTGACATCTGAGGGCATCGATCGATCCTTCATTAACTCATTCACAGTCACTATTCCGGCGACAATCATTCCAATTCTAATTGCTGCATTTGCGGCATACGCTCTTGCTTGGATGCAGTTTCCCGGTCGCGGAATTTTGGTAGCTGTTGTTGTAGGCCTGTTGGTTGTGCCATTGCAAATGTCGCTCATTCCAATCTTACAACTCTACAATAATGTAGCACCTGTTTTTGGTGTTGAAGCAAAATCCTATCTGGGTATTTGGCTCGCACATACCGGATTTGGATTGCCATTGGCGATCTATCTGCTGCGTAACTATATGGCTGGCCTGCCCAAGGAAATCATGGAGTCAGCCCGTATGGATGGCGCGTCGCACTTCAAGATTTTCACGACGATGGTGCTGCCACTTTCATTCCCGGCGCTTGCCAGTTTTGCAATCTTCCAATTCCTATGGGTATGGAACGACCTGCTTGTCGCAACTGTGTTCCTCGGCGTTGGCGAAGAAGAGTTAGTGCTTACCGGTAGACTTCGTGAACTCATTGGTTCGCGAGGAGACAACTGGGAAATCCTAACCTCTGGTGCCTTCATCTCCATTATTGTTCCGCTGATCGTATTCTTTTCCCTCCAAAGATACTTCGTTCGTGGCCTATTGGCCGGTTCGGTAAAAGGCGGATAACAAAAAGGCCCGGTTCAAAACCGGGCCTTTCCATTTTAAGAGGTCTCTTTGGCTTAGTTAGCCCAAGTTGTGTAACCCAATTTCATTGTTGTTCCGTTGTAACCGTTGATGCGGAACTGAGAGATTTTGCCGTTGCTTGTCTTGGCGCAAATGTAAGAGCCGATTGGCAGAGCCCATATTGAAACTTGAGCGGATGAGAAGCTCTCTGTTTTACAACCTGCATAGCCACGGTTTGATTTGTTACCAACTGCAAGCTTTGCACCATTGATGGGTTTGATGTACTTTTGAACACCAGTCACTGCACGGTACCAAATGTCTGCACCTGCACCACCAACGTTGCCGTTATCTAGGTTAGCTGTGAATGTTTGTGGCAGATTTATCGGACCAGTTGATGATGTAACTGGTGCAACTGGTAGTACAACGACAGGTGGCACAATGATGGCGCCTGTGAAAATCTTCACTGAAGAAGCCTTGTTGCGAATGCTACCTGGCAGATGAGTCTTGCTGTTTGTGTAAGTCTTACATGTGCCACCAAGATTGGCATTGCGACATAGGCGAACTTTTGCGCTGCCGTGTAGTTTAACCGATGCGATGTTGTCATTGAATGTGCCATCAAGCGTGTTCAGTGTTGCTGGACCGTGGCAGAATTCTGAGCCATTGAAGTTGCTGGCTGTGTAGAAGCAAGCAACGTTGCCAGCAGGTGGTGTTGGTGTTGGCGCTGGAGGAGTTGGTGTCGGCGTTGGAGCCGGCGGGTTGTCGCCACATGTAATTGATAGGCTTGGTGTGCCGCCAGATACGCTAAATGAAAACCCGCAGTTTGGCTCGCTGCCACTGCCACCGCCACTAGAAACTGGCTCAAGATAGTTGTTGCTTACCCAGCCATCTGGGCCGTCATGCAAAATGTAGCACCAACCGTTAGCTGCACATTCGTTCACGTCAACATGTTCACCAGTCGTTAGTGTGTCGACCACACCAAAGCTAGTGCCTGGACCTGAACGAACGTTCAAAGTGGTTGTTGATTGTGCGCTAGTCGCAAGTGATGCGCCTGTTGAAATTAGAATTGTTGTTGCTGCAAATGCCGCGGTGATCAAAAAATTACGTTGTGTCATATTCTTAGCTCCCAATAAATGCTGCCCGGTGTCAGGCTAGCCCCTTGGCGATAAGAAAAGCAAATTTGTCCTGAACCAAATATGAACGGGTATTTCAGAAACGTTCAGGTTTCTAAAGTGTAATGTATTACAGGGGTTTATGGGGTAATTTACCAAAATGTAATGCTGAGATGTGCCGACGCGGGCGACTACTCGAGGATGAAATCAGGTGGAACTTGGTCGGTTGGTAGATGTGGAAGCAAAGAAAAGCGCGCTGGAATTAGCTCTCCGGCTGCCGGACCCTTCTTTTGGATCTGTTGCATCAGCTGCCGTACCAACGCATGGCCACTCTCATTCAGCGGCGAACGCACAAAACTGATCATGCCTTCTAGCGAACTTAAATCGATATGGCGCAATTCATCATCCATTGTCGCGACTTCAAGGTCTTTACCAATTGTACGCCCTGAACTGGCAATTGCCGCTTGACCTTCAACAGCCATTGCAGCTGATGAGTAAAGGATCGCCGAAATATCTTTGTCTTCGAGAGCCTTCTTTGTCAGTTGATAGCCAGCGTGCACCATGGGGTGTGCGGCATTGAAAACCGAAAGGGCTTCCTTTTTGGCCCCCATGACTTCTAATCCGCGCTCCGCACCAAGCCTGCGCTCCAAAGCATATGAATAATGTTCATCACCATTGATGAACGCGATCTTCTTGTGGCCTGCCGCCAACATGACGCGCGTTAGGGCTTCGAACATCCCAAAGTTATCAATGTCGACCCATGGGTAATGTTCTTCACGTCCTTCGCGGCCGTGCACCACAAACGGGTGCCCAGACTCTAGCAAATAGGTGATGCGTTCATCATCAGGGCGAGGTAATTCCAGAATAAAACCATCAACGCTTTGGTCTTTTACGTACCGCTCATATAGCGAAACGATCTCTTCTTCATTGCCGGAAGCGAACACTACGTCATAGTCATAGGGTTTAACTTCACGCAGGACGCCGGAGAAAACTTCGACAAAGTGAGGATCAACAAAATGCTGAGGGCCGTCACCTTTAATCCACCCAATTGAATGAGATCTTTGTGTGACCAGACGTTGTGCGTTGCGGTTTGGGCGATAACCCATTTCGCCTGCTGCCTTTTGCACACGGTCTCGGGTTTTAGACCCAACGTCACTATATCCGTTCAACGCACGTGAAATCGTGGTGATTGAAAGGTCAAGCTCACGAGCTAGATCCTTAATCGTCACTTTTTCTTTGTCTTTTGTGCCCCTTAGGGTGCCGTTTTTGGACATGAAATCCTTCGTGAATTACCTATTTATCCAAGTAAATTGCACTGTTTTGCAAAAACCACAGGGCAACCTCCAACAATTGGTTGACGAGAGCAATCCATCTTGGCTAAAAATAAACTACCAAAACGTTTTGGAAGCCCCAAAACCAACGATATTGAGATATGCGCCCAAAGGCAAGAATAGTAGCCCTTAGGCGGTGAATGACTAGAAAGAGCGTTGATGAACGAAATGACCCAGCCTGATTCTCAATCTGCTGTCAGACTGAATAAAGATCCTGATTGGTGGCGCGGTGCGGTCATTTATCAGATCTATCCACGTTCGTTTCAAGACAGCAATGGCGATGGGATCGGGGACCTCAATGGCATTACGTCTCGATTGGACTATGTTGCTGAGCTTGGTGTTGACGCAATCTGGCTGTCGCCATTCTTTACTTCTCCCATGAAGGACTTTGGCTACGACGTCAGCGACTATCGTGGCGTTGATCCGACTTTCGGCACAATACAAGATTTCGACCGTTTACTAGAGAAAGCTCATGGCCTTGGCTTAAAGGTGATGATCGATCAAGTGATCTCGCACACATCGGACCAACATGAATGGTTCAAACAGAGTCGGGTAACGCCAGATAATGAGAAATCCAACTGGTATGTCTGGGCAGATGCGAAGCCTGACGGTTCTGCACCAAACAACTGGCTGTCAATTTTTGGCGGCTCAGCTTGGACATGGGACCCGCGCCGGTGTCAGTATTACTTGCACAATTTCCTTGCTAGCCAACCGGATTTGAACTTCCATAATGAAGATGTCCAACAGGCCTTGCTTGCCGATGTCCGTTTTTGGCTTGATCGTGGTGTTGACGGTTTCCGTCTCGATACGGTGAACTTTTATGTTCACAATAAGTCACTCAAGGACAATCCAGCACTGCCGAAAGATCAAATAAATTCCACCATTGCGCCTGCCGTAAATCCATACAATTGGCAGAACCATCTGTATGACAAAAGCCAGCCGGAAAACGCGGAGTTTCTGAAGGTTTTCCGCGCGATGCTGGACGAATACGAGGGCATCACCACCGTAGGTGAGATCGGCGATGCGCAGCGACAGCTCGACATTATGGCAGAGTACACATCAGGCAATGACAAATTGCACATGGCCTATACGTTCGACTTTCTTGGTGGCGATTTCAACGCCAAATACTTCGCTCAAAAGATAACAGAGCTTGAGGATATTCTGACCGATGGTTGGCCATGCTGGGCGTTCTCAAATCACGACGTCAGCCGCCATGTTTCTCGTTGGGATGTGACATCAGCGCTGCGTAATAGTTTTGCGAAATTGTCCGCCGAGGTTTTGCTGTCGCTTCGTGGTTCTGTTTGCCTTTATCAAGGCGAGGAACTTGCGTTGCCAGAAGCTAATGTTGCATTCGCGGATTTAGTTGATCCGTACGGTATTGAGTTTTGGCCCAAGTTCAAAGGCCGCGACGGCTGCCGCACTCCAATGGTGTGGGAGCGAAACGCCAGTCAGTCTGGCTTCTCGACAGCCAACCGCACATGGTTGCCAATACCAGAAGAACACGCCGAGCTGGCGGTGAGCGAGCAGAGCGATGATAGCGTTCTAAACCACTACCAAGATTTTCTATCGTTCCGGAATGCGAACATAGTTTTGCGTCAGGGCGATATTAGAATTATCAAATCAACTGATCAAATCTTAGCGTTCGAGCGAAGTTTGGATGATGACAAAATGCTTTGCGTTTTCAACATGTCCGAGCGAGAGGCATCCATCGAACTTGATGAGCTGACAGAATTCACGATGCCAGCGCGCCCAAGCAATGCGCAAACTTCAGGTAACAAGATTACTTTACAACAATTTTCATCTTACTTTGGCGTTAGCGCCTGAGTTACCAATGTTTCGGGGGAGGGAACATGGCCGACATTAAGATCACTCATCTAGATAAGTCATACGGAAATGTTGAAGTACTTAAGGACATAAATCTGGATATTAAATCCGGCGAATTCATTGTGTTTGTTGGCCCATCCGGTTGCGGTAAATCAACTTTGCTGCGCACCATTTCGGGGCTTGAAACCATCACAGCTGGCCAGTTGGAAATCGGTGGCAGGGTCGTCAACGACGTAGCGCCATCAAAACGCGGCATCGCTATGGTGTTCCAGTCCTACGCGCTATATCCGCACATGACAGTTTTCGACAATATGGCTTATGCGCTTAAAATTGCGAAACTGCCAAAAGCACAAATTAAACAAATGGTTGAGGAAGCAGCTGAGAAACTGCAACTCACCGACTATTTAACGCGCCTCCCTAAGGCGCTGTCCGGTGGTCAACGTCAACGCGTTGCCATCGGGCGGGCAATTGTTCGCGATCCAAAAGTGTTTTTGTTCGATGAACCACTGTCGAATTTGGACGCTGCTTTGCGTGTTCAGATGCGTATGGAAATTGCAGAACTAAGCGACTCGCTGCCTGCCACAACAATGATTTACGTGACACACGATCAAGTGGAAGCCATGACAATGGCTGACAGAATTGTGGTTTTACGAGATGGTGTCGTACAGCAAGTTGGTACGCCGATGGAGCTATATGAAAGCCCGCAAAGTCTGTTCGTTGCAGGTTTTATTGGCTCGCCCAAAATGAACTTGCTCACCGGTGAAATCGCTGCAAAACTCAAGTGCACAACGCTTGGCATTCGTGCAGAGCATATGGACATCGTGGATAAGGGCGGGGACTTTGAAGGCACCGTCATGCATACCGAAATTTTGGGTTCAGATACGTTCATTTATCTCAATATTGGTGAGGATGATCTGTTCGTCATTCGCCAAGAAGGCAATGCGCCGGTGAAGACCAAAACCAAGATTTCAGTGAAAGCCAAAACTGGCAAATTGCATCGCTTTGATGAAAACGGCAAACCGATCAGCTAGATTTTTACGTCGTAAAAACCCAATGCAGCTCCTGCTTCATTCTCTTCATAGCCGAAGTGAGAAAGCAGGAGTTTTTCCAAAGCTTCATGCACTTCTACCACCAAGTTGAATTGTTTCTCACTTGGCTGCTCAATCAAATAAGCGGAAACGTCTGCAAGCCGCACAAGCAGCGCATGAACAATCTCATGTTCATCGCGAAGACGCTGGATGACTTTGTCGAGCACATCGCTATGGCCTTCAAGTGCAGGGAACATGTGAGCATCTTCAATTGAATGGTGCCCATCAATCAGTTGGCAATGCTGACCGCACAAATTGCCAAATACGCGATAATTCTCAAGGATTGGGTTGTCCTTGATGTGCTGATGCAATTCGCTGGCGCTAGTGTCGCCCTTACGAACCCCTTCGAGCATGCCCCGCATCATCCGCATGTTGCGCCGATGATGTTCATGGATTGCTCGCAAGTGGCGCGCAGGTAGCTGTTGTTGTGGCGTCAGGTCACCAAGATTAGGGCCGACAGGACGTGTAGAATCGTCCGGAATTTCGATGTCATCAATCATGGAGTAATCATAGATTAGTGGCTTTCATCGCCATAGCAGAATTTGATAATTCTCTATGGTGAGTTTTCTCGATGTCTCCACTTTGAGACCAGAATAACATTAATGCGCTATTCGAAACGAAAGTCTGTTGTGAGCCCATTGGCGAAAGGCATAGCCGGATCGAAAAATAGCGATTGGAGCCGCTTTGCCCCAATCGCTTTTGGACTTTGCTAACGAGGGTTATTGGGATGAGTTGCTAAACCGAACCCGAAAAACGTCGGCAACGTCAGGCGAAACGTTAAGCAAACTCTCATCGGCTTCGCTCCAAGGGCGTAGCATCAACGATTTGCCAGCATAGACTTGTGCCGGACTATCACTTGTGTGCGGAAGGATGAATATCGGATCTGCAACAAGGTCGGTGTCTGCGGTCAGTATGATCGCGTAATCGCTGTCGGTGTTCAATGTGATAACTTCATCCATAGACTGAAACAGATGCCCGCCAGATAACATGTCCATAGCTGCATCACGCTTGGGTTGGATTGCCAAGAACACTGGGTCTTCGTGAAGGTCCTTACGCTTCCCAGCGGATGGCCAACTTGCAAGGCTTCCGGTTTGAGGATTGCCGCCAGCAAAATTTGTAGCAACAATGGCGAAGCCGGTCAGAATTTGCAGCTCGTGTTTGGCCATGGTTGGCGCCATGTGCGGAAAGTACTCGCCATACATCCATTCTTCTTGACCCGATGTTACGGTGCCAAATCCAAATTCTAAGCGACTATCGTTTGTTAGTTTGATTTCGGTCGTCATTTTATTATTCCTAATTTTGAGTGCAATGATCCGCTGGATGCATGTGATCCAGTTTTGCATTCTGTTGGTTTGGTGGTGTGAAATCCGTCGGTGGATGGATACCGTTACGCCATGACTGATTTCATTTGTTAGGCGTAATTTTTGTAAACTTCATCGTAGTTGTCGGGGCGCACGATGTCGCCTGTCTCGGCATAATACTTGAAGCCAAACAAGTGCTTGAGTAAGGACTTCGCCAACTGACCCTTCATCATGTATTTCATGAAGTCGGGCGAAAACGAGTTGAACGAAGTCATCTTGAGCTGGGTTTTTTGTTCCCCTAAAGACGTTAGTTCATAGATCGCAGACATTTCCTTCACGAAGGGCAAATTGTGGTCAATGACTTCGATCTTGAAGCTACTTTTGCCGTCCGACTGAATGATTTTTTCATTCAAGTACAATTTGTCACTGAATTTGCAGTGCCGGACAGCATTCAGTTCGCCTTTGGTGCCACTGTCCAAATAGTGTGAGGTTACCATTGTAGGATTGTGGACATGGATTTCTCCATATTGATGATAAAGAATATCCCAAGTTCTTTCCATTGAAGCATTTATAATTTCGATGAATTCTGTTCGGTTTAATTTGCTAGCCATCTGACTCTCCATAAGTGCGTTGGCCTTAAGTTAGTCCACCAAAAATTGATTGGAAATTGCGTTTTTTGGGGGTATATGGTTCAAAAATCGACCACCAAATGTGAGGAGCGCAAATTGGCCAATCTGGATTGGAACGACATAAAGGTGTTCTTGGCATTATTCCGGGGGCGCTCTATCCGCACAGCGGCGGGCGAACTTGGGATGAGTCACTCAACAGTCTCGCGCCATTTGACTGACTTGGAAACAAGTTTGGGCGCAGTTCTTTTTACGCGGTCACGGGACGGGTTGTTGGCAACCGCAGTGGCGGAACAGGTTTTTGCTCAAGCTGAAAATGTTGAGGAGGAAGTTCTTAATCTCCAACAAGAAGCCAACAGCCTAGACACAGCATTGGCAGGGCAGGTCCGCGTAACATCACCACCTTTATTGTCCCAATATATGTTGATGCCACATCTGGCTGCGTTTACGCGGAAGTATCCTGGAATTGAGATTTTGCTGAACTCGAGTTTCAGCATCGAAGACCTAATGAAGGGCGCTGCAGATGTCGCATTTCGATCTCAAATTGATCCAAATGACAACCTAGTTGGCCGGAGGTTGCCGGACTTTGTCGATCGGGCCTACGCCTCGCCGAGCTACATTTCTGGACATAGTTTTGATGGCAACCAAACAGATGCTAGCTGGATTGGACGCGGTGTTGTCGACCCAAGAAATGTTTGGATAAAGGACGGACCGTTTCCTGATGCGCAAGTAAGGCATCAAATTCCAGATATGTTGGATCAAGCGCAAGCGGCAAAAGAGGGCCTCGGTATGGTGGCTTTGCCCTGCTTCTTTGGGGATGCAATGGAAGGCTTGGTCCGCATACCCGGTACAGCTGCAGTCTC
>Ga0315336_1002302_pt1 | contig 29966 bp, 34 predicted proteins | sample ASW5metaG_FD_204512 | JGI IMG/M metagenome (GOLD analysis project Ga0315336, IMG submission 204512) | Ammonia-oxidizing marine archaeal communities from Monterey Bay, California, United States - ASW #5 | ecosystem: Environmental > Aquatic > Marine > Intertidal zone | place: USA: California... | reverse complement strand
GTTAGACTTATGTCTCAAAGCAGGGAGGTCACCACAATGTCAGCGATTGCTGAAGTGTTGTCGACCGTCGCGCCGAACCGCGATCCGCGTTGCAGCGAGTTGCCCACCTGTCCCGTCTGCGCCGACTCCATGGTCGCCGCCGAAGCTTCCGCCTACGTCTCGGACCAAATGATCAGCTATCTCTGGACTTGCGACAATTGCGGCTACGGCTTCGTGACCAAGCACGCCGTGAAGACCCGGTTCGTGTGCAACTGATTTAGCGCGGGGCGATGTCGCCCCTCGCCCAGCCCTCGCGCGTCCGCTGATAGAACTCGTTGAACGTTCCGTGTGCGATCGCCTCCCTGATGCCCTGCATCAGGGACTGGTAGTAAGCGACATTGATTTCGGACAGCAGCATCGCTCCCAGCGTCTCGCCCGCCTTGACGAGATGATGCAGATAGGCGCGCGCGCAGTCGCGCGTTGACGGCCATGAGCTCTCCTCATCCAATGGCCGCGGGTCGTCGGCATGGCGCGCGTTGCGGAGGTTCACCTGCCCGAAGCGCGTGAAGGCGACGCCGTGCCGGCCATTGCGCGTCGGCATCACGCAGTCGAACATGTCGATGCCGCGCGCCACGGATTTCAATATGTCGTCCGGCGTGCCGACGCCCATCAGGTAGCGCGGCTTGGCGGCCGGCAGTTCCGGGCAGGTGATGTCGAGCATCTCCAGCATCACCGATTGCGGCTCGCCGACCGCCAGCCCGCCCACGGCATACCCCTTCAGATCCATCGCGTTCAGTGCCTGCGCCGACCGCACCCGCAGGGCCGCGCTGTCGCCGCCCTGGACAATGCCGAACATCGCCTTGCCCGGCTGGTCGCCGAACGCCGTCTTGCAGCGCTCCGCCCAGCGCAGTGACAATTCCATGGCGCGCTCGATCTCCGTCGGCTTGGCCGGAAGCGCGGTGCACTCGTCGAGCTGCATCTGGATGTCGGAATCGAGCAGCCCCTGGATCTCGATCGACCGCTCCGGCGACATTTCGTAGGCCGCGCCGTCGATATGTGAGCGGAAAGTGACACCCTGTTCGGTCAGCTTCCTGAGCTTCGACAGCGACATGACCTGGAAGCCGCCGCTGTCGGTCAGGATCGGATATGGCCAGCGCGCGAACTCATGCAGGCCGCCGAGCCTCGCCACGCGCTCGGCCCCGGGGCGCAACATCAGATGATAGGTGTTGCCGAGGATGATGTCGGCCCCGACGCCGCGCACCTGATCCATATACATGGCCTTGACGGTGCCGCCTGTGCCGACGGGCATGAAGGCCGGCGTGCGGATCTCGCCGCGCGGCATCGAGACAACACCGCGCCTGGCCTTGCCGTCGGTGGCGAGCAGCTTGAAGGAAAACGTCTCAGCCATTGAATTCCTTGTCGTGCACAGGCGCGTCGGGCACCTGCTCGTCGAGCGACTGCCGGTAGCGAATGCAGCCCCGCATGAATTTCGGCCAGGGTGGCACGGCGATCGACGGCTCGGTCTTTTCCGGCAACAGGTCCCAGAGATCAGGATGATGCCAGCACAGATCATGCCCGGTCGTGTCGCGATGCGCGCGGATGCCGGCGCGCAGCTTCTTCACCTCCTCGATCAGCATATCGCGGTCCATGCCGTCGAGATCATTGTCCATCGCTCGTCTCCGCTCGATAAAGCAGGCTGGCGTCGCCGTAGGAATAGAACCTGTAGCGGTTCTCGATCGCATGCGCATAGGCCGAACGCATCGTCTCCAGCCCGCTGAAGGCCGAAACCAGCATGAACAGCGTCGAACGCGGCAGATGGAAGTTGGTCATCAGCATGTCGGCCGTCCGGAAGCGGTAGCCGGGCGTGATGAAGATGTCGGTGGGACCGGACCAAGGTTCGATGCCGCCGTCTTCGCGCGCCGCGCTCTCAAGCAGGCGCAACGATGTCGTGCCGATGCAGACGATGCGCCCTCCCCGCGCCTTGGCCGCGTTGAGCGCCGCAGCCGTCTCCCGGCTGACCGAGCCGATCTCGGCATGCATCTTATGGCCGGCCGTGTCGTCGGCCTTCACCGTCAGGAAGGTGCCTGCACCGACATGCAGCGTGACGAAGCGGCGCTCGACGCCCCTGGCATCGAGCGCGGCAAACAGCGCCGGCGTGAAATGCAGGCCGGCAGTGGGCGCAGCGACCGCGCCCTCTTCCCTGGCATAGATGGTCTGGTAGTCGGCACGGTCGCGCTCGTCATCGTCGCGCTTCGAAGCGATATAGGGCGGCAGTGGGATATGGCCGACGGCGTGCAGCGCCTCGTCGAGCAACGGGCCGGAGAGGTCGAAGCCGAGCAGCGCCTCGCCCGCCTCGCCTTTCTCGATCACCGTCGCATCGAGCTGGCCAAGGAAGCAGGAATTGCCGTCATGGCCGAAATGGATGCGGTCGCCGGCGGCAATGCGCTTGCCCGGCCGCATGAAGGCCTGCCATCGGTCCGGCGCCACCCGCATATGCAGCGTTGCCTCGACCTGCGCCACCGCCTCCCCGCGCTTGCGCACCCCCTTCAACTGCGCCGGGATGACCTTGGTGTCGTTGAACACCAGCACGTCGCCTTCGCGCAGCAGTGACGGCAAATCGCTGACAATGCGGTCCTGCAGCGTTTCACCCGGCTTAACGATCAGCAGCCTAGCGCTGTCGCGCGGCTCCGCCGGGCGAAGAGCGATACGCTCCTCCGGCAGGTCGAAGTCGAACAGGTCGACCCGCATCAGAACAGCCGGATGAGCAGCGCCCCGGCAAGCAAGAGCACGGCGCCGGCGACGCGGCCAAACGAGATTTCGCGAACCGCGACGCCAAGGAAGCCGACGCGGTCGATCAGCATGCCGGCGAGCAACTGCCCAGCGACCAGGAAGGCCATGAGCGCCGCGGCGCCGATGCGCGGCGTGAGAATGGTCGAGAGGGTCACATAGAAGCCGCCCAGCATGCCGCCGGCGATGAACAGCCAAGGCGCCGGCGCCTTCCAGTCGAGCGATATGCCCTGCACCCTCACCACAGCGAAGGCGATGATGCCGAGAACGATGGCACCGGACAGGAATGAGAATGCTGCCGCAGCGACCGGAAGGCCGAGGCCCCGCGCCAGCTGCGAATTGATCGGCGCCTGGATGGCGATGAAGGCGCCGGACAGGATGCCGAGCAGGGACCAGACAGCGCCCATCATCGTTTCGCCTTTACTTGACGTCCGCCGCGACCTTCAGCGACACGATCTTGTCGGGGTCCTGCACCGGCTCGCCGCGCTTGATCTTGTCGACATTCTCCATGCCTTCGATGACCTGGCCCCACACCGTGTACTGACGGTTGAGGAAGGCGGCATCGTCGAAGCAGATGAAGAACTGCGAATTCGCCGAGTTCGGGTTCTGGGCCCTGGCCATCGAGCAGGCGCCGCGGCCGTGATTCGCGTTGGAGAACTCAGCCTTCAGGTCCGGCTTTTCGGAGCCGCCCATGCCCGCGCGCGACGGCGCGTAGGTCGGCTTCGAGGAGTTGCCGAACTTGACGTCGCCGGTCTGTGCCATGAAGCCGTCGATGACCCGGTGGAACACCACGCCGTCATAAGCGCCTTCGCGCGCCAGCTCCTTGATGCGGGCAACGTGGCCGGGCGCCAGTTCAGGGTACATCTCGATCACGACCTTGCCTTTGGTCGTTTCCATGACGAGCGCGTTCTCGCGATCCTTGATCTCAACCATTACAGAAAATCCTTTTGCAAATTGAGCGAGTTATTTGGCGTCCGAGGCGATGCGAACCTTGATCATGCGGTCAGGGTCGGCGACCGTTCCATTGTCGGCCTCATCGCCCTTCTTGATCTTGTCGACGAGATCCATGCCGCTGACGACCTGGCCGACGATAGTGTACTGGCCGTCGAGGTTCGGCGCGGGCGCGAACATGATGAAGAATTGCGAGTTCGCCGAATTTGGATCCTGCGAGCGGGCCATGCCGACCACGCCACGCGTGAACTGCTCGGTCTGCGAGAACTCGGCCGGCAGGTCGGGAAGATCGGAGCCGCCGGTACCAACGGCCTCGGGGTTGAAGCCCTTCTTCATATTGCCGAATTTGACGTCGCCGGTCTGGGCCATGAAGCCGTCGATGACCCGGTGGAAGGCGACATTGTCATAGGCGCCGTCACGCACCAGCTTCTTGATCTGCGCGACATGCTTGGGCGCCAGGTCGGGACGCAACGCGATGGTCACGTCGCCATCCTTGAGCGTGATGATCATGGTGTTTTCCTTGTCGGCCGCGACAGCCGGCCCAGAGGCCGAGAGAAGGGATGCCGCGAAAAGGCCGGCAAGCATGACGAGGAACGAAGCAAGCTTCTTCAGCTGCATAGGGAAACTCCGGGAAGCTATTGGGTGAACTTGGCGGTGAGCGCGCCGGCAACGGCCGCCGGCACGAAGGGACGGATGTCGCCGCCCATCGAAGCAATCTGGCGCACGAGTGTGGCGGTAATGGTGCGCACCGAAGGACTGGCGGGCAGAAAAACCGTCTGCAATTCAGGCGCCATGGTCTCGTTCATGCCGGCCATCTGCATTTCGTAGTCGAGGTCGGTGCCGTCGCGAAGGCCGCGGATCATGATCGAAGCTCCCTGCTTGCGGGCTGCGTCAATGACCAGCCCGTCGAAGGCAACGACCTTGATGCGGCCTGCGTCCGTGCCGAACTCGGCCCTGGCGGCGGCTTCGATCAGTTTCACGCGCTCCTCGAAGGAAAACAACGGCTTCTTGCCCGGATGAATACCGATCGCAGCGTAGACGGTATCCGCCACCGCAAGCGATGCCTTGAGCACGTCGAGATGGCCGTTGGTCAGCGGGTCGAAGGAGCCGGCGTAAAGGGCGGTGCGTGCGGTCATGGCAGGCTTCTAGCGGGCGGGCGGGCGGAAGGCAAATCCCATTGATGGTGTGCCCATGAACCTTTCCGCGCGGATGAACGACAGATGAACGATGCGATCACGAACGTTTCACGCAGCGTTCATTAGGTTGCCACTTCAAGGGATGAAACCAAATCCCCATCTTATCGTTGTAAATGCAGGAGAACACGCAAATGCTGATCTACATGCTTGCCACTGCAATGACCATCGTGATGCTGATCGCGACTGCATTCGGGTTGCACCAGGAAGCAGCGCGGGTGCGTGTAAAGGCGAACACCAAGCGCCTCGAGGGTTTCGCTCATCGCAACGCCTATCGTCGCTACTGATCACCGCCATGACCGAACCGGCCTGGAGGGCCGGTTGATCCGGACGAGCGCCTATTCGCCCCCGCCCATGTCGTCCGCGCCAGTCTCGCCCGACGTCCCTTCTTCTGCCTCTTCATCCGATTGCGGCTCCGAAATCCGCTCCACCGACACGACCTTCTCGCCTTCGGCCGTATTGAAGATCGTTACGCCCTTGGTGGCGCGGCTGGCGAAACGTATGCCGTTGACCGGCACGCGGATGACGGTGCCGCCGTCCGAAACCAGCATGATCTGATCGTCGTTGCCGACCGGGAAGGTCGCGACCAGACGGCCGATCTCCGCCGTCTTCGAAACATCGGTGGCCCGAATGCCCTTGCCGCCGCGGCCGGTCAGGCGGAAATCGTAGGACGACGAGCGCTTCCCGTAGCCATATTCGGTCACCGTCAGCACCAGCTTTTCATGCGCCTTTAGGAACTCGTAGCGCTCGTCCGAGAGTTCGGCTTCCTCACCGATCTCCTCATTGGTCAGCGCGATTTCCTCTTCCTCGCCGGCGGCGCCGGCAGCGAGCCGGCGCTCGGCTGCGGCGCGCTTTAGATAGGCCGCGCGCTCGGCGGGTGATGCCTCGACATTCTCGATTATCGACATCGAGATGATGCGATCGGTCTCGGCCATGGTTATGCCGCGCACGCCAACCGAATTGCGGCTCTGGAAGACGCGAACATCGGAGACCGGAAAACGGATGCATTGACCGGAATTGGCGGTCAAAAGCACGTCGTCATTGTCCGTGCAGGTCTCGACGCCGAGGATCTCGTCGCCCTCTTCCTCCAGCTTCATGGCGATCTTGCCGTTGCGGTTGACCTGGACGAAGTCGCTGAGCTTGTTGCGGCGCACGGTGCCTCGCGTTGTGGCGAACATCACGTCGAGTTCGCCCCAGTCCGCCTCGTCCTCGGGCAACGGCATGATCGTGGTGATGCGCTCGCCCTGCTCGAGCGGCAGCATGTTGATCAGCGCCTTGCCGCGCGATTGCGGGTTGCCGATCGGCAGCCGCCAGACCTTTTCCTTGTAGACGATGCCGCGCGAGGAGAAGAACAGCACCGGCGTATGCGTGTTGGCCACGAACAGCCGGGTGACGAAATCCTCTTCCTTGGTAGACATGCCGGAGCGGCCCTTGCCGCCGCGGCGCTGTGCCCGGTAGAGCGAGAGCGGCACCCGCTTGATGTAGCCGGAATGGCTGACGGTGACGACCATGTCCTCGCGTTGGATCAGGTCCTCGTCTTCCATATCCGAACCGCCGTCGGTGAGCTCGGTGCGCCGCGGCGTGCCGAACTCGTCGCGGACCGCTATCAGCTCATCCTTGACGATCTGCTGGATGCGTGCGCGTGACGACAAAATATCAAGGAAATCAACGATCTCGGCGCCGATCTGGTTCAATTCGTCGGCGATCTCGTCGCGACCAAGCGCCGTCAGGCGCTGCAGGCGCAGTTCGAGAATGGCGCGAGCCTGCTCCTCGGAAAGATTGTAGGTGCCGTCCTCGTTGATGCGATGGCGAGGATCGTCGATCAGCTTGATCAGCGGCGCCACGTCGTGCGACGGCCAGCGCCGCTCCATCAATTGCTCGCGCGCCGTCTGCGGATCGGGTGCGGTGCGGATGAGCTTGATGACCTCATCGATGTTGGCGACGGCGATCGCGAGGCCGACCAGCACATGCGCTCGCTCACGAGCCTTGCGCAGCAGGTACTTGGTGCGACGGCTGACGACTTCCTCGCGGAAACCGACAAAGGCCTTCAGCATATCGATCAGCGTCAGCACTTCCGGCTTGCCGCCGTTGAGCGCCACCATATTGGCGCCGAACGAGGTCTGCAGCGGCGTGAAGCGATAGAGCTGGTTGAGGACAACGTCGGCCACGGCGTCGCGCTTCAATTCGATGACGACGCGGTAGCCTTGGCGGTCGCTTTCATCGCGGATGTCGGAAATCCCCTCGATGCGCTTGTCGCGCACCAGTTCGGCCATCTTCTCGATCATCGAGGCCTTGTTCACCTGATAGGGGATCTCGGTGACGACGATGGATTCACGGTCGTTGCCGCGCTGCTCGATCTCGACGCGGCCGCGCATGACGATCGAGCCGCGGCCCGTCGAATAGGCGCTGTAGATGCCGGAGCGGCCGAGCACGATGCCGCCGGTCGGGAAGTCCGGACCGGGCACGATCTCCATCAGCGCCGTCAGGTCGATGGCCGGATTGTCGATCAGGGCGATGGCGCCGTTGCAGACCTCGGTGAGGTTGTGCGGCGGGATGTTGGTGGCCATGCCGACGGCGATGCCGCCGGAGCCATTTACCAGAAGGTTCGGGAAACGGGCCGGAAGCACCTTTGGCTCGCTGCCTGATGCGTCGTAAGTGTCCTGGAAGTCGACGGTTTCCTTGTCGATGTCCTCCAGCAGCTCATGCGCGACTTTGGTAAGCCTGGACTCGGTGTAGCGCATCGCCGCCGGCGGATCGCCGTCGATCGAGCCGAAATTGCCCTGTCCGTCGATCAGCGGCACGCGCAGAGACCAGTCCTGCGCCATGCGCACCAGGGCGTCATAAATCGAGGCGTCGCCATGCGGATGGTATTTACCCATCACGTCGGCGACCGGCCGTGCCGACTTCACATATTTGCGGTTCCAGTGGTAGCCGCTCTCATGCGAGGCGTAGAGGATGCGGCGATGCACGGGCTTGAGGCCGTCGCGCACGTCCGGGAGGGCGCGACTGACGATCACGCTCATGGCGTAATCGAGATAGGAGCGCTGCATCTCCTCGATGATCGAAATCGGCTCGATGCCGGTGGGGCCGCCATCCGGCCCGCGCGGTGTCTTCTGGTCGGTCAAATCAGGTCACAATCCAGTCGGGAATCACTGCCTGCTTATATAGGAAGCCTCGCCAAAACTCCAATCTCGGCGGGACTTTTCCAGAGACAATTTTGATGGTAATTTCAAATGGATACCGCTGATTGCGACGATATGGCCACCGTCATTTTCGCCCTCACGCGGCAAGGTCGGCGATGGATCCCGCAAAAACCGCAAGTGCTGTGAACCTGGCTTCGTGGCTGCCTTTGCGGGCGCTGAGCGGCTGGAGCGTCAAGGACCTCAATGGCGATCTGGCCGCCGGCATCACGCTGGCCGCCATTGCCATACCCGAACAGATGGCGACGGCGCGGCTCGGCGGCTTCGCCCCTGAGATCGGCTTCTTCGCCTTCGTCGCCGGCTCGGTTGCCTTCGCGGTGTTAGGTGCCAACCGGCATTTGTCGGCTGGCGCCGATTCGACGATCACCCCCTTGTTCGCCGGCGGGCTGGCGCTGATCGCCACCGCCGGTTCGCCGCATTATCTGGCGCTGGCGGCAATGCTGGCGCTGATGGTGGGGCTGCTGGTGACGCTCAGCGGCATTTTCCGCCTCGGCTGGATCGCCGATCTCCTGTCCGTGCCCGTCACGACCGGTTTCCTCGCCGGCATTTCGGTTCACATCATCGTCTCCCAACTGCCTGGACTATTTGGCCTGCCGCCGCAGAGCGGTGAAACGCTGCGACGCATGGGCGAGATCGCCGCCAACATCCATCTCACGAATTTCTGGAGCCTGGCCCTCGGACTGGGCGTATTCGTGATTGTGCTTGCGGCCGAGCGAATCAGCGCGCGCATACCGGCGGCTTTGATCGGCATGGTGCTGGCAACGCTTGCAGTCGTCAGCATGGGCCTCAAGGATCGCGGCGTCGAGGTGCTCGGCGCCTTGCCGAACGGATTTCCGACGCCCGGATTGCCCCTGATCAACCTCGAGGACGCGCGGGCGCTCGTCCCGCTCGCGTTGCTGATCGCTATCGTTGTCATGGTGCAGACAGCGGCCACAAGCCGTTCCTTCGCGCCTCAGGATGGTGAAACACCCGACGTCAATCACGATTTCGTCGGCGTCGGCGCCGGCAGCCTCGTGTCCGGCCTCTTCGGCGCCTTTGCGGTGAACGCCAGCCCGCCGCGCACGGCAATCGTCGCGCAAACCGGCGGCCGTTCGCAGCTTTCGGGCCTGATCGCGGCGGCAATCGTTTTGGCGCTCGGAGCCTTCGGCGGCCGCTTGCTCGCCGATGTGCCGCAAGCAGCACTTGCCGGTGTGCTGATGTACGTGGCCCAGCGCATCCTGCGCTGGCGGGTGGCCGCTAGCGTCTACCGGCAGGCGCCGGTCGAGTTCGCGCTGATCCTGATCACTATGATCGCGATCGTCGTGCTACCGATCGAAACGGGTGTCGCGATCGGTATCGGTCTGTCGCTGCTGCACGGCATCTGGGGCTCAACGCGCACGGAAGCGATCGAACTGGCGCAGGTGCCTGGCACCTCTGTCTGGTGGCCGCCGAATGGCTCGAACGCAGGCGAGCGGCACCCCGGCGTGCTGGTTGCGGCGTTCCAGGCACCGCTTTCCTTTGTCAACGCCGGCCGTTTCAAGCGCGGCCTGACCAACCTGATCGACGCCAGGAGGGAGGACGTGAAGCTGGTGGTGCTGGAGGCCAGCAACATCGTCGAGATCGACTATACCGCCGCCCAGGCGCTGATCGACACCATCCGCCATTGTCGCGACAAAGGCGCCGTCTTTGCCATCGCCCGCATGGAATCGCTGCGCGCCCAGGAGGCGCTGGCGCGGTTCGGCATCGCCGAAATCGTGGGCCCACAGCGGATATTCCACAGCGTCGACGCGGCGATCAAAACGCTTGGTCCGGGGAACCCGCAGCAGCAAGAACAGGATGGAGTGCCATGATCACCCCGCGAGAACCCATTGTGACGCCGGTCCGCGTCGAGGAATTGAGGCCGACGCAGATAACTGTCGGCATGCGGGAAGTCGGGCTGAAGCGCCAGATGATCCGGGCGCAAGACGCGAACAACAAGACCGGCGCATTTCTGGGCAAGCACATGATACCGGTCGTCCTCGGTCCAAAAAACCGCAACTACGTCACCGATCACCATCATCTCGCCCGCGCTCTCCTTGAGGAAGGTGTCAAGGATGTGCTCGTGATCGTGATCAGCGATCTGTCTGCGCTCGATAAGGACGCGTTTCTGTTCGTGCTCGACAATCGCGGCTGGATGCACCCTTTCGACGAGAACGGCCGGCGCCGCGAATACTCGGTAATTCCCAAGACGATCGGGGAACTGGTCGACGATCCCTACCGGAGCATGGCGGGCGAACTGCGCCGCCTGGGCGGCTATGCCAAGGACACGACGCCGTTCAGCGAGTTCATCTGGGCGGATTTCCTGCGTCGGCGCATCGACCGGAATGCGGTCGCGAAGAATTTCGACAAGGCGATGAAGGATGCTCTGGCGCTCGCCAGGACCAAGGACGCGGACTATCTGCCTGGATGGTGCGGCCCGACATCCGATTGACAGCCCTACCGATTGGGAACGGCCGATCCTACCGCGCGCGGCGGACGCGGTAAGCACTCGGGGCCTCCCCCATCTCGCGCCGGAACCGGCGGTTGAAGGTCGACAGGTCGTTGAAGCCGGCGTCGAAGGCGATCGTCGAGATCGCCGTGTCCGAGCTGAGCAGCCGCACCGCGGCGCGGTGCAGCCTGGTCCTCAGCAGGAATTGATACGGCGTCATGCCGGCAACCTGCCGGAACGTGCGCAGGAAGTGATACGGGCTGGTGGTCGCGCCGTCGGCGAGTTCTGTCAGCGACAATGGTCGATCGGCGTTGAGCTCGACCAGCCGCACCGCTTCGGCAACGCGTTTCTGGTCGCGACGGCTGGGTTCGTGCCTTTCCGGCACCGCATCGGAGCTTGCAGCGACAACCGCGCCGGCCATCCGCAGGGCGAGCTCCTCGAAAGGTTCTCCGTCGCCAATTTCGCGCGCCGCCTCCGCCTCGGCCAGCAAGGGCGCCAGCGCCGGCAGGGGCGGCAGGCGAGGATCGGCGAAGCGCAGTCGCTTCACGCCCGGCAGTTCGGCCACCACGCGCTCCAGATAGGCCGGAGAGAAATGGAAGGACAGGCAGCGGTCGCCAGCGCCATGCTCATGCCCGCATTCGTAGCAGGCGCCGGGATTGCCGAGCAGGATGGCGCCCGGCGCCAGCACCGCCATGCCCTGGCGCGTTCGATAGCGGAACGCTCCCCTGGTCACCGCAGCGACGCAGAATGCGCGATGCTCTTCCTCGAATGGTCTGTCGCCGGCGATCGCCGTGCACACCACGTCGGACACCTGCCAGCCATGCCCGGAGGCCAGAGTTTTCTGGGCGGTCGTCATGGCCAAAAGATAGCAATATTTCCCAAGCGAAGAACCCTGATACGCCCCTATTGCTTGGCCTCTCCTGACAAACGAGGCAGCAGCAATGACCGATCCCTTTGCCGAGGCTCTGCACAGCGACAGCCCCATGCCGGGCCTTGCCGAGAAACTGAATCTCTATGGACGCTTCGTCGGTGCCTGGACATTTGAGGCCACGCGCATCCTCGAGGATGGCACCAGGCTGACGGGACGCGGCGAGGTGCATTTCGGCTGGGTCCTCGAAGGCAGGGCAGTTCAGGACGTCTGGATCCTTCCCGCCCGAGACGCGGGCCCCTCGCCGTCGCTTGGATCGTGGACCTTCTATGGCACCACGTTGCGGGTCTACGATCCCGGCGCGAACGCCTGGCACATCTTCTGGAGCGATCCGCGCAACCAGTATTACAGCCGGCAACTCGGCCGCGCCGAGGACGACGCGATCGTCCAGATCGGTGCCGACGGCACTGGCGCCTCGGTGCGCTGGAGCTTTTCGTGCATCACCGAAAACTCGTTCCGATGGCTTGGCGAGCGGTCGCACGACGGCGGCTCAACCTGGCGAATGGAGGTCGAATTCCTGGCTCGGCGCGCGACTCCAGCCTGAGCGATCAAACAATTGTAATCATGGAGGAAACAATGCTCGATCATGTCTCGATCGGTGTCCGCGACCCCGGCGCTTCGAAACCTTTCTACGACGCCGCGCTCGAGCCGCTCGGTTATTCCTGCCTGAGCCAGTCGCCCGGCTCCCTCGGCTACGGCGCTCAGGCGGTCCAGCTTTGGGTGAATGAAGCTGGGCGGCCAGTTCCGGCGGAAGCGGCTTCCGGCCTGCATTTCTGTTTCGCGGCGCCGACGCGCGACAGCGTCGATGCCTTCCATGCGGCAGCATTGCGAGAAGGCGGCAGGGACAACGGCAAGCCCGGGCTCCGAGCGGCCTATGGAGACCACTACTACGCCGCCTTCGTCATCGACCCGGACGGCTACCGCCTGGAAGCCTATTGCGGCAATACCAACTAGCCGGCTGATTTCCCCTCCAGCCTGTTTCCAGCGCCCGGGCTTTGCTCTACCAATTGCGGAGCCTGGGCTTCGCCCGGTGGGAGAGGCCCAGCGATGCCGAGTTTCGACAGCCTGTTCAACGCCTTCGTCACCATCCTGGTGACCATCGACCCGCCGGGGCTGGCGCCGCTCTTCCTTGCCGTGACGCGTGGCATGAATCGCGAGGAGCGTCAGCAGGTCTCGGTGCGCGCCTCGGTGATCGGCTTCCTGGTGATGGCGCTGTTCGCGATTGCCGGCGCCTCGATCCTGTCGGTATTCGGCATCACGCTGCCGGCCTTCCGTGTCGCTGGCGGCTTCCTCTTGTTCTTCATCGCCTTCGAGATGGTGTTCGAGCGCCGCCAGGACCGCAAGGAGAAGATCGGCGACGTCGCTATCACCAGGGACATGATCCACAACATCGCCGCCTTCCCGCTGGCGATCCCGCTGATCGCCGGGCCCGGTGCGATCTCGGCGACCGTGCTTCTGTCGGGCCACTTCGAAGGCTTTGCCGCCCAGGCAGCGCTGGTCGGCATCATCTTCCTCTGCCTCGTCATCACCTATCTGGTGTTCGTGCTGTCGGAACGGATTGACCGCATCCTCGGCCAAACCGGCCGCTCGATCCTGACGCGATTGCTCGGCGTCATCCTGGCGGCGCTTGCCGTGCAGTTCGTGGCGGACGGCGTCCGGGCGCTGATGGCCGCTTGAGCAGCATCCTGCTGCCTAATGCGTACTGCCTACTTGGCCGCCGTATCGATGACCTCGAAATCATGCGTAACCGTCGCCGTCTTGGCCATCATCGCGGTGGCAGAGCAGTATTTCTCGATTGACAGGTCGATGGCGCGTTTCACCTTGTCGCGTGACAGCCCACGGCCCTTGACGATGAAATGCATATGGATGCGTGTGAAGACGCGCGGCTCGGTCTCGGCTCTGTCGGCGTCCAGCTCGACCACGCAATCCTCGACCGCCTCGCGGCCCTTCTCGAGGATGTGCACCACGTCATAGGCCGAGCAGCCGCCGGTGCCGATCAGCACCAGTTCCATCGGGCTCGGTCCCGGCGTCCGGCCTTCCGGCCCGTGCGCCGTGCCCAGCACGACCTTGTGACCGCTGCCGGATTCGCCGACGAAGGTGCGTTCCTCAACCCATTTGACGCGTGCTTTCAAGTTGATCTTCCTTACGAAGTGTCTGTCGCTTACTGCCCGAACACAACCGCGTGCATGATCCGGCCGGGCAACAGCGTGAAGATTCCGGCGCCGACCAGCGCGAACAGGTAGAGCTTGATCATGGCGCCGCGATGCGCGGCCACCTTGTGGGCATGCGCATACCACGCCGCCAGCGGTACGGTGACCAGCACCAGGATCGACAGGAGGTGGATCGGACTGAACGGCCCGACGAGCCGGATCTGCTGGATCCAGAAGCTCGACATGGCAATGGCCAGCATCAGCGCCACCCAGGCATAGCCCAGCACGCGGTGACGCACCGTGCCTTTCGGCAGTGCCAACTGGAGGCCGCCTGCAGCGAGCGCGGCTAAGGCAGCGAATGCATGCCATGGAATGGGAGGCGGTGCCGACAGAAGCGGTCCGAGCGACATCGCGCGTCCCTTCAAACCATCATTTCGAGGCGCTTAGAACGGGATCTCGTCGTCGAGCTCGCGCGACGAACCGCCGCCGCCCTTGGAACCGCCACCCCCACGGCTGAAACCTTCGTTCGGGCCGGACTGGCCGAAATCCGAGCCACGGCTGCTGCCGCCGCCGGAATAATTGCCGACCTGGCCGCCGCCGCCCTCGCCGCGCGCGTCGAGCATCTGCAATTCGCCACGGAATTTCTGCAGCACGATTTCGGTCGTGTAGCGGTCATTGCCGGTCTGGTCCTGCCATTTGCGGGTCTGCAGCTGGCCCTCGACATAGACCTTCATGCCCTTCTTCAAATACTGCTCGGCCACCTTGGCGAGTTGGTCGTTGAAGATGACGACATTGTGCCACTCGGTCTTTTCCTTGCGCTCGCCCGAATTCTTGTCGCGCCAGCTTTCCGACGTGGCGACGCGGATGTTGACGACCGGCTCGCCCGAATTCAGGCGGCGAACTTCAGGGTCCGCTCCCAGATTGCCGACCAGAATGACCTTGTTGACGCTACCCGCCATCGTACCTCTCCGCGCTCATCCGAAACAGATTTCAAGTCGCTCACCTTACAGCCTCGGGGTCGCCCATGCCCGCAAAGGCTGGCTTTTCCCACAAGGAATTTGTTCCCTTTTCGTTCTAGTCATGACTGCCTGCCCTGTCAAGGAATGCCACCAAGAACGAAGTCCGAACATGCGCTTCCGTATATGGCGATCAAATAGCCGCTTGCCAAATCAATAAGTATCGACTTATGCTTTATCCATGATCGAAGCAGAGATATTCCGGGCGCTGGCCGACCCGACCCGTCGCGCCGTTTACGAGCGCCTCACAGCCAGCGAGTTGAGCGTGAGCGAGCTGCGCGCCGGCATGAGCGTGTCGCAGCCGGCAGTCTCCCAGCACCTTGCCGTGCTGCGCGGCGCAGGTCTGGTGATCGAGCGGCGCGCCGGCCGCAACGCCTATTACCGCGCCGATCCGCAAGGGCTCGACCCGTTGCTCGGCTGGATCGAGCGCTACCGCGCCTTCTGGCCGGAACGCATCGAGAAATTGAAGACGGTTCTGAAGGGAATGGACCAATGACCGAGCCAGAAAGCCCGACTGCGGCCGGGGCCACGCTCAGCTTCGAATGCGACCTTCCCGATCCGCCGGAGAAGGTCTGGCGGGCGCTGACCGAGCCGGAACTGCTCGCCGCCTGGATGATGCCGAACGACATGAAGGCCAAGGCCGGCAGCCGCTTCGCCTTTGCCGGACCGGACGCGCCGATCGAATGCGAGGTGCTGGAAGCCGAGCCCGGCAGGCGCCTGAGCTATTCCTGGCGCGAGCGGCCCGGAGCGAAGGACCGGCTTCCCGCCTTTGACAGCATCGTCACTTTCACGCTCACCGGCACCCTCACGGGTGGCACGCATCTGCGCATCGTGCATGACGGCTTTGTGCCGATGGCGGAGCCTGTACTCGCCGTCTCGGGCGCCGGCTGCGGACTCTCGCTTCATGCGCGCAAGAACCCGATCGCCGCCAACGCGCCCTGCATGATGCTGCGCGCCGCCTGATCAAGAAAACCGAGGAAACCCGCCATGAGCATTGCCAATCTGGTGCCGATGGTCATCGAACAGTCGAGCCGCGGCGAACGCGCCTTCGACATCTTTTCGCGGCTGCTACGCGAGCGCATCGTCTTCATCAACGGGGAGATCAACGACAGCGTGTCGGCGCTGGTCTGCGCGCAGCTCCTGTCGCTGGAATCGGACAATCCCGACAAGGAGATTTCGCTCTACATCAACTCGCCGGGCGGTATGGTGACCAGCGGCTTCGCCATCTACGACACGATGCAGTACATCTCCTGCCCGGTATCGACGGTTTGCATGGGCTTTGCCGCCTCGATGGGTTCCTTCCTGCTGATGGCGGGCATGCCGGGGCGGCGGATCGCGCTGCCCAACACCCGGATCGTGCTGCATCAACCGCTTGGCGGCTTCCAGGGCCAGGCCTCCGACATCCAGCGCCACGCCGAGGACATCGTGCGCACCAAACAGCACATGACCGAGCTCTATGCCAAGCATTGCGGCCGCAGCTACGAGGAGGTCGAGCGCACGCTCGACCGCGACTATTTCATGAGCGCCGCGGAAGCCAAGGAATGGGGTCTTGTCGACCACGTCTACGACACGCGCAAGAAGGCGGCCTGAAGTCTAGAGCCGGACGCGCGGCAATTTGATCGCCGCGCGTCTGGCATCGCTCCAGCCGCGTCTCTATACTCCGCGCATGAAGAATCCGCTCCGATCCAGGGCCTTGTGCGCTGCGCTTGCCGCGTTTGCCGGCATGCTGATGGCCGACGCTGCGATTGCCGATGACAACTCGGCGCAGAAGCTGCCCGGTGTGACCGGCGACTACCGCATCGCCAAGCCGGCGCCTCAGCCTGAACCGGACGACGCGCTGCCTGCCGGAAGCGACGGCACCTTCAGGATCGGCAACACCGATGTCAGAATCGGCGGCAGCATAACGATCGACATGGCAACGGGCGGCACTCGCATCCCAAACCACTGATCGCGAGCGGTCGCAGGCCGCACGTTAACCCCTCGCAAAATGCAAGCCCCGCCACTGCTTCGGCAGGTGGACGGGGCTTTCATGGATCTCAAATCCAATTTTAGCCGGGAGTGGACTGCCGGCGTTCTGTTTCGGATGCAACGCGGCGTTCAGCCGACGATCCGACTATCGTCTCTGATTGTTGGGAATCGGCAAGTCACGGTTTGTCGGGCCGGCGTTTCAAGTCTGCCCTGGCACTTATGCCTGCCGCGGCTCCATTTCCGTGTGGAGCCTCAAGGGACTGTCCGGTGGCGTCATGCTCCGCTCCTGGATCCGTTGCGACAATGTCGTTCGAAGCGCTGATCGCTATCACCTGCGGCGTCTCGCAGGTCGCCAGTTGGGCGGCGAGGCCATCGAAAGACGGCCGGCTTCGTTGACGCCTTTGAGACTGCTCCCGTCAGTCGCGGGCGTCAACCTTTGAATAGCCGGTTACCGAAAAATGTGATCGCCTGGGGTTACATGATGGTATCTAGGAGTTACCTGAAGGTAATTGGCCGAGGCGGCATCGGCATCCGGTTCCGCAGCATTCGGGGCGACTGTTTCCACAACGCTTTGTCAGGAGCGTGTTCGACCTTTGTTCTTTCCGCTTGCCCGCCTGCGGGAAAGACGGTTAAACGCTTTGTGTCGGGATTTGTGGCGTCTCTCGACGTGGCGGGGAAAATACCTACATAGGGGATGGCCGGGACGAACCCGCCCAATCCAGCAAATTCCAGATCTGAGGCGGCGACCGGCAATGGCCGACCATAAATATCTTTCCATTCGCGGGGCGCGCGAACACAATCTCAAGAATATCGACCTCGACCTGCCGCGCGACAGCCTGATCGTCATGACCGGGCTGTCCGGATCCGGCAAGTCGTCGCTCGCCTTCGACACCATCTACGCCGAAGGTCAGCGCCGCTATGTCGAGAGCCTGTCGGCATATGCCCGGCAGTTCCTGGAGATGATGCAGAAACCGGACGTCGACCAGATCGACGGCCTGTCGCCCGCCATCTCGATCGAGCAGAAGACCACCTCGCGCAACCCGCGCTCGACGGTCGGCACCGTCACCGAGATCTACGACTACATGCGCCTGCTCTTCGCGCGCGTCGGCATCCCCTATTCGCCGGCCACCGGCCTGCCGATCGAAAGCCAGACGGTCAGCCAGATGGTCGACCGCGTGCTGGCGCTCGACGAGGGCACGCGCCTGTTCTTGCTGGCGCCCATCGTGCGGGGCCGTAAGGGCGAGTACCGCAAGGAACTGCTGGAACTGCAGAAGAAAGGCTTTCAGCGCGTCAAGGTCGACGGCGTCTTCTACGAGATCGCCGACGTGCCGGCGCTGGACAAGAAGTACAAGCACGACATCGACGTGGTGGTCGACCGCATCGTCGTGCGCGGCGATCTGGCGACCAGGCTCGCCGACTCGATGGAGACCGCGCTGAAGCTTGCCGAGGGCCTTGCCGTGGCGGAGTTCGCCGACCGTCCGCTCGATGCCAGCATGACCGGCGAGGACTCGGTCAACAAGTCGAAGAACGAGTCGCATGAGCGCATCCTGTTCTCGGAAAAATTCGCCTGTCCGGTGTCCGGCTTCACCATTCCGGAGATCGAGCCCAGGCTGTTCTCGTTCAACAATCCGTTCGGCGCCTGCCCGACCTGCGACGGCCTCGGCAGCCAGCGCGCCATCGATCCCAACCTTGTCGTGCCGGACGAAAACGTCTCGCTGCGCGACGGCGCCATCGGCCCGTGGGCGAAGTCGACGTCGCCCTACTACGCACAGACGCTGGAAGCGCTCGGCAAGGCCTATGGCTTCAAGCTGGGGGACAAGTTCAAGGATCTGAGCGCCGAGGCTCAGAAAGCCGTGCTGCACGGCACCGGTGAGCGCGAGATCACCTTCCAGTACGATGACGGCCTGCGCTCCTACAAGACCACCAAGACCTTCGAGGGTGTCATCCCCAATCTCGAGCGGCGCTGGAAGGAAACGGAATCGGCCTGGATGCGCGAGGAGATCGAGCGCTTCATGTCGGCCACCCCCTGCCCCGCCTGCAACGGCTACCGGCTGAAGCCGGAAGCGCTGGCGGTGAAGATCGGCGGCAAGCATATCGGCGAGGTCACCGAGCTGTCGATACGCAAGGCCGACCAGTGGTTCACAGACCTGCCGGCCAAGCTCAACGAGAAGCAGAACGAGATCGCGGTCCGCGTGCTCAAGGAGATTCGCGCGCGGCTGCGTTTCCTTAACGATGTCGGTCTCGACTATCTGACGCTGTCGCGCAACTCCGGCACGCTGTCGGGCGGCGAGAGCCAACGCATCCGGCTCGCCTCGCAGATCGGCTCCGGCCTCACCGGCGTGCTCTACGTTCTGGACGAGCCCTCGATCGGCCTGCACCAGCGCGACAATGCGCGCCTGCTCGATACGCTGAAGCATCTGCGCGACATCGGCAACACGGTGATCGTCGTCGAGCATGACGAGGACGCGATCCTGCATGCCGATTATGTCGTCGATATCGGTCCGGCCGCCGGCATCCATGGCGGCCGCATCATCGCGCAAGGCACGCCGCAGCAGATCATGGCCACGCCCGCCTCGATCACCGGCAAATACCTGTCGGGCGAGCTCGAAGTGACGACGCCCGCGGTGCGCCGCGAAGCGAAGAAGAACCGACGTCTCAAAGTCGTCGGTGCGCGCGGCAACAATCTGAAGAACGTAACGGCCGAAATCCCGCTCGGCACCTTCACCGCGGTCACCGGCGTGTCCGGCGGCGGCAAGTCGACCTTCCTGATAGAGACGCTGTTCAAGGCCGCCTCGCGCCGCATCATGGGCTCGCGCGAGCATCCGGCCGAGCATGACCGCATCGAGGGGCTGGAATTCCTCGACAAGGTCATCGACATCGACCAGTCGCCAATCGGCCGCACCCCGCGTTCGAACCCGGCCACCTATACCGGCGCCTTCACGCCGATCCGCGACTGGTTCGCGGGCCTCCCCGAAGCCAAGGCGCGCGGCTACCAGCCGGGCCGCTTCTCCTTCAACGTCAAGGGCGGCCGTTGCGAAGCCTGCCAGGGTGATGGCGTCATCAAGATCGAGATGCATTTCCTGCCCGACGTTTACGTCACCTGCGACGTCTGCCACGGCAAACGCTACAACCGCGAGACGCTGGACGTGCTGTTCAAGGGCAAGTCGATCGCCGACGTGCTCGACATGACGGTCGAGGAAGGCGTCGACTTCTTCTCAGCGGTGCCCGGCGTGCGCGACAAGCTGGAGACGCTGAAGCAGGTCGGCCTCGGCTACATCCATATCGGCCAGCAGGCGACGACGCTGTCGGGCGGCGAGGCGCAGCGCATCAAGCTCGCCAAGGAATTGTCGCGCAAGGCAACCGGCAAGACGCTCTACATCCTCGACGAGCCGACCACCGGCCTGCATTTCCATGACGTGGCCAAGCTGCTCGAAGTGCTGCACGAACTGGTCGACCAGGGCAACACGGTGGTGGTCATCGAACACAATCTCGAGGTGATCAAGACCGCCGACTGGGTGCTCGATCTCGGCCCCGAAGGCGGCGACGGCGGCGGCGAATTGGTGGCGTCGGGCACGCCCGAAGCCATCGTGCGTGAGAAGCGCAGCTACACCGGCCAGTTCCTGAAGGAGCTTCTGGAGCGGCGCCCCGGAGGCAAGCGCGAAGCGGCCGAGTGATGACAGGTAACGGCCTGATTTCCGTCGAAAGCCGCTTCGGCGTTACCGAAACCATCGACCGTTTGGTTGCGACCGTCACCGGCGCCGGCCTCCGCATCTTCGCGCGCATCGATCACGCAGCCGGCGCGCGCGAGATCGGCGCGCCGCTGCGCCCGACCGAATTGCTGATCTTCGGCCATCCGAAAGGCGGCACGCCGTTGATGCAGGACCACCAACTTGCCGGCATCGACCTGCCGATCAAGGCGCTGGCCTGGGAGGACGACCAAGGCAAGGTCTGGCTGTCCTACAACGATGCGCAGTGGCTGGCGGAGCGCCATGGCCTCGGCGACGCCAGTCGCGATGCGGTGGCGGCGATCGCCGCCGGCATGCAGAAGGTTGTAACGGCAGCTGCCGGAGTGGATCGCTCGTGAGACAAGCCAGCCTCGACGATCTCGCCGCTATCGTCGCGCTGACCGCCGATGCCTATGCGCCTTACACACCCATACTCGGCGGACCGCCGGTCCCGGTCACGGAAGACTATACGCCGCGTATCGAGCGCGGCGAGGTCTGGCTGTTGGAAGAAGCAGGAAAGTTCGCCGGACTGATCGTTCTGGAGCGTCATTGCGACCACGCCATGATCTTCAGCGTCGCCGTTTCGCCGGCTTTCCAGGGCCGGAAGCTCGGCATCGGATTGCTCGACTTCGCCGAGGAGCAGGCAAGGTCATGGGGCGTGCCGGAGGTGAGGCTCTACACCAATTCGCGCATGGAGCGGAACATCGCGCTCTATTCAGCCTGTGGCTATCGGGAAACGGGTCGCCGAGCCAACCCATACCGGCCAGGATGGACGCTGGTCGACATGGCGAAGCCGGTCGACAAGACGGCCTGACCACATTTTTTGAAACTGGGAGGAAGACGATGAGCCAAGGAAAAATCCGTTCCGGCATGGGCGGCTGGACCTTCGAGCCCTGGGACACCTCTTTCTACCCGGAGAAGCTCGCCAAGGCCAAGCAGCTGCATTACGCCAGCCGCCAGGTGCCGACCATCGAGGTCAACGGCACCTATTATTCCAGCTTCAAGGAACCGACCTTCGTCAAATGGGCCAACGACGCTCCGGAAGGCTTCGTCTTCTCGCTCAAGGGCAACCGTTTCGTCACCAACCGCCGCGTGCTCGGCGAAGCAGGTGAATCGATGATGCGCTTCCTCGGCTCCGGCGTCGCCGCGCTCGGCGAGAAACTCGGGCCGATCCTGTGGCAATTCGCGCCAACCAAGAAATTCGATGCCGACGATTTCGAAGCTTTTCTCAGGCTTCTGCCTGAGAAGCAGGACGGTGTGCCCCTGCGCCACGCGCTGGAGGTGCGCCACGAAAGCTTCGTCGCGCCGGAATTCCCCGCCTTGGCGCGCAAATACAACGCCGCGATCGTCTATGCCGATCACACGAAATATCCGGCAATCGCCGATGTCACCGGCGATTTCGTCTATGCGCGGCTGCAGGCCGGTAGCGACGACAATCCCGACTGTTACACCCCGAAAGGGCTCGACGAATGGGCGGGACGGGTGAAGACCTGGGCGCAGGGCAAGCAACCCGCCGACTTGCCGCGCGCCGACCCGAAGACCGAGGCGCTGGTCAAGCCGCGCGACGTATTCGTCTACTTCATCAGCGAGGGCAAGGTGCGCGCGCCCTTCGGCGCGATGGCACTGATGAAGCGGGTGGCAGGCTGATAAGGTAAATCCCGCAATCTTCGCGACGATCGTAACGCAATCGATACTTCCTTGCTGCACTGATAGACCTACGTCAGGTTGCATAAACCGGGCGCCGGCAAGGACGATGCATGCTGCTTGACTACAACTCACTGCTTCTGGCCGTCGGCTTTTCCGCCGCTTGCCTCAGCCTGACGCTGTTCGGCACCTGGCTGGCCGCGCGTTCCGACAGGTTCCTGCTGACCTGGGCGGTAAGCGTGCTGGTCGTGGTGCTCGAAGTCTTTGCCTATGACGCCTATATCCAGGAGCCAGGAACTGCGCTTGGAGTGGTGACGCTGGCGGTGCTGCTGCTGGGCTTCTCGGTAATGCTTGGCGCCGCCTATCAATTCAGGACAAGACGCTCGCCCCTGCCGCTTATCGCGCTCGGTGCTGGCGTTTCCTATGCGCTGGCGCTCCCACCGATGGCGCTCGGTTATGACGGCTTGGGCTTCATGCTTGAGAACGCCCTGGCCGCGCTGATCCTGTTTGGCACCGCGTACGAATATTGGCGGGGCCGCGCGGAAGCGCCCGTCCACCTCATCGGCGTGGCATTGCTCTATTCACTGACCGCGGCATCCTTCGTGCTTTGCGCGGCCGTGCTGGCATGGGACGGCAAGCTTGTCCTCGGCCATGCGCCAGGCAACTGGGCGGAGGATCTCAGCCTTGTTATCGTCATTGCTTCCATGACGGGTATCGGCGCGTTGTCCCTGGCGCTCAACCAGGGCCGGCTCGCCCGCCACCACCAGCGCGAAGCGCAGACCGATGGCTTGACCGGCCTTCTCAACCGTCGCGCTTTGTTCGACCTGCATGGCAAGACGCCCGTCAATGCCTTCACGGCGGTGGTGGTGTTCGACCTTGACGGCTTCAAGGCGATCAACGACCAGTTCGGCCATGCCACTGGCGACGAGGTGTTGAAGGTCTTCGCCGAAGTGCTCTCCGCCGGTCAGCGCCCAAGCGACTCCATCGCCCGCATGGGCGGCGAGGAATTCGCCATGGTGCTGAGGCGCACCTTGCCCGAGACGGCTGGAGCAGCGGCCGAACGCGTCAGGGCTGCGTTCGCCGCGCGCACGATCGAAACCGAGATCGGGCCGTTGTCCTGCACGGTCAGCGCCGGCTTTGCCTTCGGCAGCGCCGAAGGCATGACCTTCGACAAAGTGCTCAGCGCCGCTGACAAGGCGCTCTATGCCGCCAAGCGCGGCGGCCGCAATCGCGTCCTGGATTTCCGCCTCGCCGGGTGACCTTTTCGGGCCGGCTACTCCCTCTCAGTGTCGAGCGATCACCTCGTTGAAGGCATCGAGATCGACATAGAAAACCTTGGTCATTTCGCCGATCAGATCATCCTCGTCATAGCCTTGCGACATCAGGATGTTGATCGCCGTCATGATATCGACGCGCTCCGTGAGGCGCCGCTTCTGATAGTCCTCGACAAAACGTTCCATCGCCGTCCCCTGGCAAGAATCTTCTTGGACGCATTGACCGACAATCACTGCGGGGAAGGCTAGGCAGGCTTGCTTGCGTGGAACTTGCGGGCGGTGTCCGCGCCTTCCCCCTCATTCGCGACTGATACGGAAAGCGGCCGACTCACCAAGGCCAAGAAAAGACTAGCATGCAGTATTCGGCGCACCACAGTCGGGCGAAGCCGGCAGAGAGAAATATCGGGCTTGCTGTCGCCTCGCGACGTCAGCGAAGTAAGGCAACGATTCTACACTGTCAGGAACTTCCGCACATCCGCCCGGTCGAGGTCCTCGGCGGGACCAGTGTGCACGATCTGGCCGCGATCCATGATGTTGACCTCGTCGGCAAGCTCCCGGCAGAAATCGAGATACTGCTCGACAAGAAGCACTGCGATCCCCGCCTGGTCGCGCAGATAGCGGATTGCGCGGCCGATATCCTTGATGATCGAAGGCTGTATCCCTTCGGTCGGTTCGTCGAGCACCAGGAGCTTCGGCCGCATCACCAGTGCGCGGCCGATCGCGAGTTGCTGCTGCTGGCCGCCGGAAAGGTCGCCGCCGCGGCGCGACAGCATCTGTTTCAGCACCGGAAACAGTTCGAAGACATGGGCTGGAATGTTGCGGTCGGCGCGCCTCAGCGGCGCGAAACCGGATTCCAGGTTCTCGCGCACCGACAGCAGCGGGAAGACCTCCCTGCCCTGCGGCACGAATGCGATGCCCGACCGGGCGCGGTCATACGCCGCGCTCCGGTCGAGCGCCTTCCCCTCGAAGGCAACGCTTCCGCTCGTCAGCCGGTGGTGGCCGACGATGGATCTCATCAAACTGGTCTTGCCGACGCCGTTGCGGCCGAGCACGCAGGTGATCTTGCCGGCATCTGCCTTCAGCGAAACGCCGCGCAATGCCTGGGCGGCGCCGTAGTGAAGCGTGGCATCGCGGACCTCGAGCATGGTCAGCCCCTTCTCCAGCGCCTCAGGAAGGCGAAATCGAAACGGTGGAAAGGAACCCGCCAGACCATGCTCAGCGCCCCAGATAGACTTCGACGACGCGCTCGTCGGAAGAGACGAAATCGAGCGTGCCTTCCGACAGCACCGAGCCCTCATGCAGGCAGGTGACCTTGACATCGAGCTCGCGCACGAAATGCATATCGTGCTCGACGACCACCACCGAATGGTCGCGGGCGATGTCCTTGAGCAGGCGCGCGGTCTCCTCGGTTTCGGCGTCGGTCATCCCGGCGACAGGCTCGTCCACCAGAAGCAGCTTTGGATCCTGCGCGAGCAACATGCCGATCTCCAGCCATTGCTTCTGGCCATGGCTGAGATTGGCGGCAAGCTCGCCGCGCTTGTCGCCCAGGCGGATGATGCCGAGTATATCGTCGATACGCCGCACCTCGGCCGCGGAGCGGCGATGGAACAACGCCGGGAAGATCGAGCGCGGCCCCTTCAGCGCCAGCATGATATTGTCCTCGACGCTGTGGCTCTCGAAGACGGTCGGCTTCTGGAATTTGCGGCCGATGCCCATCATGGCGATCTCGGCCTCGTCATGCCGTGTCAGGTCGACCTGGCCGTCGAAGAACACCCCGCCCTCGTCGGGCCGTGTCTTGCCGGTGACGATGTCCATCATCGTCGTCTTGCCGGCGCCGTTGGGGCCGATGATCGCGCGCATCTCGCCCTTGTCGAGCACCAGCGACAGGTTGTTGATCGCGCGGAAACCGTCGAAGGAAACAGAGACGCCGTCGAGATAGAGGATGGTGTTCGACTTGCTCATGATCCGCTCACTCCGCCGGCTGCGGCTCGGGCCCGGAAGCCGACCAGGCACCCGGCGTCCTCGCCGCCGAGCGCACGATCTTCGGCTCCGGCGCCTGGGGATCGGCACCGGCTTCCGCGGCGAGCGAGGCCGCGCGCAGCGACTTGGCCTTGCCGCGCCAGCCATCCCACATGCCGACGATCCCCTTGGGCAGCAAAAGCGTGACGGCGACGAACAGTCCGCCAAGCGCGAACAGCCAGAATTCCGGCAACACGCCGGTGAACCAGGATTTGCCGGCATTGACCAGCAGCGCGCCGATGATCGGGCCGACAATGGTGCCGCGCCCGCCTACCGCGGTCCAGATCACCACCTCGATCGAATTTGCCGGATCGAATTCGCCGGGATTGATGATGCCGACCTGCGGCACATAGAGCGCCCCGGCGATGCCGGCCATGATTGCCGAGACCGTGAAGGCGAAGAGCTTGACGTTCTCGGCCCGCCAGCCGAGGAAGCGCGTGCGGCTCTCCGCGTCACGCACCGCCATCAGCAGCTTGCCGTATTTGGATCGCACGATCGCCGCTGTGACGGAGACGGCTAGCGCGAGCGTGACGGCGCTCGCCGCGAACAGCGCCGAGCGCGTTGCGTCCGCCTGCACGCCGAAGCCGAGAATGTCCTTGAAATCGGTCAGGCCGTTGTTGCCGCCAAAACCCATGTCGTTTCGGAAGAAGGCGAGCAGCAGCGCATAAGTCATCGCCTGGGTGATGATCGACAGATAGACGCCCGTGACCCGGCTGCGGAAGGCGAACCAGCCGAAGATGAAAGCAAGCAGCCCGGGCACGGCGAGCACCATCAGCGCCGCGAACCAGAAATGGTCGAAGCCGTGCCAGAACCAAGGCAATTCCTTATAGTTCAGGAACACCATGAAGTCCGGCAGGATCGGATTGCCGTAGACGCCGCGCGAGCCGATCTGGCGCATCAAATACATGCCCATTGCATAACCGCCTAGCGCGAAGAAGGCGCCGTGGCCGAGCGAAAGGATGCCGCAATAGCCCCAGACAAGGTCGAGCGCGAGCGCCAACAGCGCGTAGCAGAGATACTTGCCGACCAGCGCCACGATATAGGGCGGGATATAGAATGTGCTTTGCGGCGGCACCGCGAGGTTGAGCAGCGGCACGATGACGGCGGCCGCGAGCAGGGCGAGGATCGTAAGGGCGATGCGGCGGTCGGCACCGAAGAAGCGTTGCGTGATCATGCCTCCACCGCCCTGCCCTTCAGCGCGAACAGGCCGCGCGGGCGCTTCTGGATGAACAGGATGATCAATAACAGCACGACGATCTTGCCGAGCACGGCGCCGGCATAGGGCTCGAGGAACTTATTGACGATGCCGAGCGAGAATGCGCCGACCAGCGTGCCCCAAAGATTGCCGACTCCGCCGAAGACCACGACCATGAAGCTGTCGATGATGTAGCCGCGGCCGAGATTGGGCGACACATTGTCGATCTGGCTCAGCGCCACCCCGGCGATGCCCGCAATGCCGGAGCCCAAAGCAAAGGTCATGGCGTCGACCCAGGGCGTCCTGATCCCCATCGAGGCGGCCATGCGGCGGTTGGCGGTCACGGCGCGCATCTGCAGCCCCCAGGGCGTGCGCTTCATGACGTATAACAGCACCGCGAAAACGGCGAGCGCGAAGACCAGGATCCACAGCCGGTTCCAGGTGATCGCGAGCTGGCCGATATCGAACGAGCCGGACATCCAGGACGGGTTGCCCACCTCCTTGTTGGTCGGCCCGAAGATGGTCCGCACTGCCTGCTGCAGGATCAGTGAAACGCCCCAGGTGGCCAGAAGCGTTTCCAGCGGCCGGCCATAAAGGAAACGAATGATGCCGCGTTCAATCGCCAGCCCGACAAGCGCTGAGACGAGGAAGGCAAGCGGCAGCGCGATCACCAGCGACCAGTCGAACAGGCCCGGGAACGATGTGCGGATCACCTGCTGGACGACGAAGGTGGTGTAGGCGCCGAGCATCACCATCTCGCCATGCGCCATGTTGATGACGCCCATGACGCCGAAGGTGATGGCCAGCCCGATCGCGGCCAGCAGAAGCACCGATCCGAGCGAGATGCCGTACCAGATGTTCTGCCCGGCGTCCCACAGCGCCAGCGTCGAGTTGATGCGGCCGATAGAGGCCGACGCCGCGTCCTTGACCGCGCCCTGCGCGTTGGCCTCGACGGAGGTGAGCAGCGAAAGCGCGTCGCGGTCGCCCCGCGCGCCGATCACGCCGATAGCAGCGAGCTTGTCGGCCTCCGGCTTGTCGGAAGCCAGGATCGAGGCTGAGCGCGCTTGGTCGAACATCATCTTGACGGCGGGGTCGGTTTCGGCGGCGATCGCTGCATCGAGCGGCTCGATGTTCGCCGCGTCGGGCGTCTTGAACATGGTCATCGCCGCCGCAAGGCGCACGCCTGGATCCTTGGCCCGAAGCGTCAGCGTGCCTAGAGCGTCACGGATCGTGCGGCGGAGCCCATTGTTGACCTTGATCTTGGTGAGATCTGTCTTGGCGGCGTCGGCCGCCTTTTCGCCGCTCAGCGGATCGAGCAGTTCGATGCCGTCTCCCGCCTCCTTGCCGACAAAGACCTGGGAGTCGCTTTTGCGGATATAGAGATTGCCGTCTGCCAGCGCCGAAAGCGTTCGCTCGACAGCGGGATCGCCGCTGGCGGCAAGCTCGCGCACGACGACCTCGGTAGCCGAGAAGCCGGTTGCGGTCGCGAGTTTGGCGACCGTCGCGCGAAGGTCGGGCTCAGCGGCCTTCGACGACGTCGGTCCAGCCATCGTCAGCAGCAATATCAGACCAATAGCGCGCAACAGCAACATCGTCGTCTTCAAGCGGCTTTCTCAAGCAATTCCAGGAAAAAAGTGAAGCGGTTTGCGATCCGGAATTGCGCAAAGTAGGTTTCGGTGATCTTGCCCAGGCGGGTCGAGAACCTGCCCGGGCAGCGGTCCCGGGTCGCGGCCCCCCCTCCGCGACCCGAAAGACCTGGGAGGTTCAGTTTGTGCCCTTGCCACCGCACTTGCCGGTCTTGACGTTGAAGTTGCCGCAGCTGAGCGGCGCGCGCCAATCCGAGATCAGGTCCTTGGAATCCGGCAGATAGTCGGACCACTCGTCGCCCATGACCAGGCCCGGCGTCTGCGAGACGGTCTCGAACTGGCCGTTGGCCTGGATCTCGCCGATCAGCACCGGCTTGGTGATGTGGTGGTTGGGCATCATCGTCGAATAGCCGCCTGTGAGGTTCGGCACCGAAACGCCGACCATGGCGTCGATGACCTTATCCGGATCGGTGGTGCCGGCCTTCTCGACCGCCTTCACCCACATGTTGAAGCCGATGTAGTGGGCTTCCATCGGGTCGTTGGTGGTACGCTTGTCGTTCTTGATGAACTTGTGCCAATCGTCGATGAACTTCTTGTTCTCGGGCGTGTCGACGCTCTCGAAATAGTTCCAGGCGGCGAGATGACCGACGAGCGGCGCGGTGTCGAGACCGGCAAGCTCTTCCTCGCCGACCGAGAAGGCCATGACCGGGATATCCTCGGCCTTGATGCCCTGGTTGCCGAGTTCCTTGTAGAAGGGCACGTTGGCGTCGCCGTTGACGGTCGACACGACGGCCGTCTTCTTGCCGGCCGAGCCGAATTTCTTGATCGCCGCGACTTCGGTCTGCCAGTCGGAGAAGCCGAACGGCGTGTAGTTGACCATGATGTCCTCGGCCGGCACGCCCTTCGCCTTCAGATACGCCTCAAGGATCTTGTTCGTGGTGCGCGGATAGACGTAGTCGGTGCCTTCGAGCACCCAGCGCTTCACCGAGCCGCCATCGGCGCTCATCAGATAGTCGACGGCCGGAATTGCCTGCTGGTTCGGAGCCGCGCCCGTATAAAAGACGTTGCGCTCGCTCTCCTCGCCCTCGTACTGGACCGGGTAGAACAGGATGTTGTCGAGTTCCGAGAACACCGGCAGCACCGATTTGCGGGACACCGAAGTCCAGCAGCCGAACACGGCCGCAACCTTGTCCTTTGAGATCAGCTCGCGCGCCTTCTCCGCGAAGAGCGGCCAGTTGGACGCCGGGTCGACGACCACGGCTTCCAGTTTCTTGCCGAGCAGCCCGCCCTTGGCGTTCTGCTCGTCGATCAGCATCAGCATGACGTCCTTCAGCGTCGTCTCCGAAATCGCCATGGTCCCCGACAGCGAATGGAGAATGCCGACCTTGATCGTGTCTTCGGCCGCCCTGGCGGAAGCCGACGCCAGCAAGCCGGCTGCGACGACGCCGGCGGACAGGATTTTTGTTATTCTCGCGAAATTTCCCCTCATATACACACTCCCAAGCTGGTTGTTTTGCACCGCGATATAAGCTGTGCAAACGACGTGCCAGACAGGAATGCTCGCGACGGATTTTCAAGATAATGCTGGGATTACAGCCGGTTATCCCCTAGCCCGAACATTGTTCGATCTGCTCCAGTGCGATCGAACTGAGAAAACTTTACGCAAAGCTGCCTAGATTTTGCACAAACTGAAAAAATGCACCAAATTTCATCATAAAGTCATGGCTGCCTGATCGGCCCTGTTGCAGGGCAAAGGCGAAATGAGGCAAGGTCGGTGCAAAACGAGCGATGCCATGGCCCTGCGGACGATCCTGATTTTCCTGCTCCTCCTGTCCGCCGTCGGCGGAGCGCGAGCCGATTTCTCCGACGGCAGGCTGCCTGACGGCGTCTATCGCTGTGAGGTCT
>Ga0315336_1002301_pt1 | contig 29983 bp, 28 predicted proteins | sample ASW5metaG_FD_204512 | JGI IMG/M metagenome (GOLD analysis project Ga0315336, IMG submission 204512) | Ammonia-oxidizing marine archaeal communities from Monterey Bay, California, United States - ASW #5 | ecosystem: Environmental > Aquatic > Marine > Intertidal zone | place: USA: California... | reverse complement strand
ACCCGGAATGCTCAATGACGTAGCGCAACTCGCGGACCTGTAGCGCGGGGTTGGCGGTAACAATAACGATTCCAGCGAGAGCGCAGGCAAACTCAATGATTACCCACTCGGGCGTGTTCGGTGACCACACAGTTACCCGTTCACCCGGCGCAAACCGTCCTGCCAGTGCGAGCGCTAGATTCTCACTGGTTAAGAACAGTTCCCGGTAGGTCCAGCTACGGCCGGCGAGGCCGTCAATATCGATCTCAACCAGAGCGATTTTATGGGGGTGTTGTATAGCGGTTTCCCGCAACTGTTCCCCCAGTGTAAATTTACGGATCGTGCGGTCGGACTGTGCCGGAAAGTAAGATTCGGTGAGTTGAACCTCGTAGCTCACTTTTTGCCGCCGGGAATTGGATCTCCGGAGTCACGCTCGACCACGGCTTGTTTGAATCCCGCTTTTTCGGCGCGCGTCTTGAATGCCACGCCTTCAGGGCTATGGCGCGCAAAGCCGTCAAACAGAGTCGCCAGCGTTTGCGTGCTGGCGAGCCCCATATTGTCGTAAGCCTGGTTGACCATCATCTTCATCATGGCGAGCTGGTTCTTGGGAACACCTTTGATCCGCTCGATCAGCGTTGCTATAGCATCATCTAACTGATCAGACGGTACGGCCTGAAGGACAAGACCCATATCTTTGGCTTCTTTTCCTGTCACCAGATCGCCCGTGAAGAGCATCCTTTTCGCGCGCTCAGCGCCGATGCGATATACCCACATAGCCGTCGTCGGACATCCCCAGACTCTTGCCGGTGGATAGCCGATCCGGGCATCTTCATTCATGATGATGAGGTCGCAGCACAGTGCGATATCACTACCGCCCGCCACCGCGTCGCCATTGATCTTCGCGACCACAGGTTTGGGGCTTCGCCACAAAGCCATGAAACTGTCGGTGCACCGGCGCATAAACTGGTAATCGATCATGGCATCCCAGGGCATATCCTGTATTGCCGGGGTTTTTCCTTCTGCAAATACGTTAAGGTCGTAACCACCGCAGAATCCACGCCCGGCCCCGGTCAGCATAATGACGTGCACCGAGTCGTCGCCATTCGCGCGGGCTACTGCTTCGGCCAGGTCATCGGGCATGCGCTCGGTAATCGCGTTGAATTTTTCCGGGCGATTGAGCGTTATGGTCGCGACGCGGTCGCTTTCCTCATAAAAAATATCACCGATATTCATGGGTTGTCCCCGCTTATTTTTTGTCAGGTGGATTGGCGAATTGACCCGCGCCACGAATGCCTTCCTGAAATAAGGCATCACGCCCGTTGTACCATTCGAAGGTTAAGGCTTCACGAAGCGAATTTCCGTGCTGGTTGTTCACCGAGCGCCGGTCGGCGCGAACGCAAACTTGAGGATGGGCAGCTATTTCATGGGCAAGGACTTCCGACTTATCACGACACGCCCCCTCTTCGACAACATATTCACATAGTCCTATCGAAAGGCATTCTTCAGCATCCACACGGCGGCCCGTCAGGATGATTTCTCGGGCACGTCCTTCTCCGACCAGGCGTGGAAGTCGCACAGTACCGCCATCGATAAGCGGAATCCCCCATCGTCGGCAATAGACGCCGAAGTAGGCTGAGGTTTCCATGACACGGAAGTCGCACCATAGCGCAAGCTCCATACCACCAGCCACAGCGGGACCGGCGATTGCTGCAATCACGGGCTTATCAAGCTCGAGTCTTGTTGGACCGAGTAAGGCAGGTGGAACATCGGAGTTATCCTTGGGCATGTTGTGGGCTTCGAAGAAATGATCGTTGTCGATAGTGGCAGCATGTTTCAGGTCCCAACCGGCGCTGAAAGCCCCGCCTTCACCCCATAAAACAGCAACTGATGCGGAATCTTCCCGACCGAACTCGGTAAATGCTTCATAGAGTGCTTCTGCAGATTCGAGGTCTATGGCGTTTTTGGCCTTGGGGCGCGACAGTATTACTGTCCAGACTGATTCGTTTTTATCGATGCGAACACTCATGATATTTCCCCTAAGGTTAGGCTTCGTCTATTCATAATCACCCGAAAGATACTTTTTCCGTATCCTGAATTTTTGAATTTTGCCGGAGCCCGTCAACGGGAAAGCATCCACGTGTCGCCAGATACTCGGAGTTTTTTGTGGGGAAAGGTGCGAACGACAAAATGATTTGAGATCATCAGTGTCCAAAGGCATGTCTTCTTCTGTTCTGACAAATGCCGCGATCACCTCACCCCACTTTTCATCGGGGATACCGACCACGGCGACCTCTGCCACTTGCGGAGACTGAATCAATGTATTTTCGATCTCGGCGGGAAAGTGATTCTCGCCGCCACGTATGATCATATCTTTGACCCGACCTGTAACCCGGATAAAACCGCGTTGATCGAGCTTCCCAAGGTCTCCCGTGTGTAGCCAGTGGTCTTCATCGATTGCTGCGTGTGTTGCGTCGGAATTGTTGTGATAGCCGATCATCACGTTGTACCCCTTAGCGCAAATCTCCCCAACTTCCCCAACGTCAAGTACTGCGCCAGTTTCAGGGTGACGAATCGATACACTAGTGTGCGGCAGAGGTTGTCCAGCGGAATAGCAGATGTCGTCGAATGTGGCATCATCGTGATTGAGACAGATCATCGGCGAGGCCTCGGTCTGTCCGAAAGCCGATTGCAGACTGCATCCAAGACGATCCCGAACCTTGCGTACCAGTTCGGGTGGTACCGGTGCGCCTCCAGTGGTAATGACTTCCATTGAAGACATTTCACGGTGTTGCCTATCCAGTGCTTCTAATAATCCTACAAGCATAGTCGGAACGGCAAAAAATGTGGTGATTCCCTCGCTTTCGATCAGACGGGCAAGTATGTTGGCGTCGAAAAGCTTAATCATCAGCATCTTGCATCCTGCCTGTAGGGAACCCAAAGCAGTGGTGGCGCAGCCTGCTGTGTGAAACATCGGCATGAAATTCGCCCATACCGATTGTTGGTGAACTTTCTTTCTCGCAGCAAACAGGCGAGCATTGTTCACCAGGTTGTAGTGCGACAGTACTGCACCTTTTGGAAAGCCTGTGGTTCCGGAGGTGTATTGAATTTGTGCAGGGTCTGTGGGCTTCACGCCAGGCAGATCAGTTAATTTCGATCCTTGTTTAAATAAAACTGTCTCATCTTCCAGATTGACCACTTCACGAATCTGCCTGTTACCGTCGATGGCTCTTTGCGCGATGTCAGCCATAGCGTTGCCGCGAAAACCGTCGACTAGAAACAGTGCCACTGCACCGGATTGTTCGAGTACATATCGCAGTTCTTTTTCCTGGAACGATGGGTTCGCAGTGACAAGGACCAAACCTGAAAATGCACAGGCGTATTCCAAAAATAGCCATTCTGGAATGTTCGGCGCCCATACAACGACTCTTTCGCCGGGCTCAAATCGAGAGGCGAGAACGCCGGCAAGTCTTTCACTCGTTTCCAACAGCTCCCGGTAGTTCCATTCGCGTCCAACTGTTCCATCCAATGCAATATCAACCAGGGCCGTCGCCTCTCGGTAGCGACTAGCGACCTCTCGAAGCAGTTCACCAATAGTGTTGTCACGTAGTTCCGCATCTGTTTGCGGGGGAAAGAATGCTTCGGTTAGGTGAACGTCATACATGTTGATGTGCTCTCAGGCCATCTCGGGAATGTCAACCTTCAGGCCACGTGGGATCTCACGCTTCTCATCGTACATAGGTGTCGTACAGGTTCGGGCCTTACGAATCTCGTCGTCAGTACATACAACTTCAAAATCAAATCCAGGGCCGGAATCTGCTTTGTCGAGTCTTACGATTGCCACGCCGCACTGCTGGTACGGGGACCAGGCGCTCGAACAGACCACGCCTACGTCCAGTCCATTGGATTTCAACGTACGTCCAATCTGGGCAATACCACCCTCCGTGCGCAAACCCCAGGTACGGCATCGATGATCGGATTGCAGTAGCGCTTCACGGCCACAGAATTCGCTCTTATCAAAATCTACCATGTGGCCTAAACCAGCATCGAATGGCGTGGTGCGCTCGCTAAAATCGGAACCGGCGTTCAGCAATCCAGCTTCAATGCGGCGGGTGCGAAAGGCATCAGCGGAAGTCGGTGTCATATCGAACGGCTTACCGGCTTCGAGGATTCGTGCACCGAGCGCATCGATATCGGTACCGGGAAGTAAATAGAACTCCCAGCCAAGTTCATTGGTAAATCCAGAACGGGTCAGTACTACCGACTGACCCGCAATAGTGACTTCTGCCATGTCAAAGTAATTGAACGGTCGGGGCAGATCGCCATCGACAGTGGCGGCTAGCACGTCGAAAGACTTTGGCCCCTGTACCTGGCTGATCCAAATGCCCGGATCAAACACCTCGACATCGAGCCCGCGCGCATTGGCAAGTAGCCATGAAAGTAGATCACCATCGGCCTGAGCAAACCAGAATCGATCCTCGGCAAGGCGGACCAGGACCCCATCGGTAATCATGCCGCCGTGGTCGAAGCAGGCGAACTGATAGCTGCACCGACCCACCCGGTTCTTTCCGACATCTCGGGGAAATACACGATTCAGAAGCGTTTCAGCGTCAGGCCCTCGAATCTCTAGGGGTAGTTCGCCTGTGTGCCGCAGGATGACGCTTTGTCGAACTCGCCAGTACACCTCGTCTGCACTTAGATTGTTCAGACTGGCGGTGGCCAGACGTCGGTTGTAGACGAAATAGGTGGGTTCGTATGGCATCTCCTGGTGGATGAGTGGGTGGGGCGCCATCGTTCTCGCGAGTTCATTGGGCCGTTCAACAGCGGTCTCACAAACTCTGACAGCGATCTCAAGTTTTTTAGGACAGATCAACGTTTGAAAACCTGGAACATTAATTTATGTTGAATACAGTAGAACATATGGAAAGATGAACTAATATCACTCTTTTTTGTACAATATGTTCGAAAAATAGATACAACTTAGATGAGATTTCGATCCTTTGATTCGTTAAGCGTATTTTCTGCGGTGGCGAACCACCTCAGCATTACTGCTGCTGCCCGAGAACTGAATCTGTCCAAGGCCTCTGTGAGTTACCGGATTCGGAAACTCGAAGATGAGCTGGGATTCCCCCTGTTCGAGCGACAACGTCAGCGCCTTCATATCACCACCAAGGGTGAAACACTTTGGAGGAGTACGCAGTTGGCGTTGGGCCAACTGGATCGCGACATAAGGCGACTGCAGGAACGGGAAACTGATCTCATTACGATTGGCGTTTTGACCTACTTTTTTTCACGGTGGTTGTCGTCCCGGTTAATGACATTTATGGAAGAGCACCCGGATATCGCTGTTAGGGTGGAACCAATTACCGACGTTGTCGATTTGGCGAAATCAGGTGTTGATGTCGCGATCTGCTGGGGAGTTGGAGATGTCGAAGGTTTCGCAAACACTCTATTGTTCACATGTCCTGCACGGCCGACTGCGAACGTCGAGATCACCCGCCGGACTCGGGAGATGGGACTTGAACAGGCATTGAAAGAGATACCGCTTCTGTCCGATAGCTCGGGTAGCGCGGGCTGGCAGGAGTGGCACCAAAACGCAGGATATGATTTCCAGCCAACACAAAACCGTCTGATCATTCCTGATTCCAATGATCGGGTACAGGCGGTTATCGATGGCCAGGGTATCGCGCTCTGGGATGACTTGGTGAGGAGCGAACTTGAGTCGGGGGAGTTGTATTACCTCTCAGATATCGCTATTGAAGAGGCGGGGTATTTCCTTGTGTATGTGACTAATCGAAACCCGAGAAGCGCAGTGATTCAGAAGTTTTCGGATTGGATCTGCGACCAGGACTGAAGCGCATACCATGACCCTGTGGCATACCGTGCTCGCCGTGTTGATCAACTTGCTGTGGGGCTCGATGTTCATCGCCGCGGTCATCGGGTTACGCGAGTTCCCGCCGATTCTGTTCACGGGAATCCGTTTTGGCCTGCTTGCGGTTTTGCTGGTTGGTTTTTTGCGGGTGCCGCGACCGCTAATGGTGCCGCTCTTCAGGATTGGGCTGGTGATGGGTGCCGGCATGTATCTGACGCTGTATCTTTCTGTTGCCCTGGCGGATAACACGGCATCCATTGCAGTATTCAGTAAACTCGAGGTGCCGTTTGCACTGCTGCTGGGGGTTATTCTGCTCGGTGAGCGGATGGGTCTTGCCCGAGTTGCCGGGGTCTGTATTGCCATGATCGGAGCCGCGATCATTACCTTTGATCCAGCGGCTTTTGACGACATGCCCGCATTGTTCTGGATGGCCGTATCGTGTGGATTTTCGGCATATGGATTTATTCAGATACGAAGGCTCGGCAAGATTCATCCCTTCAGTATTGTTGCATGGGTGTCTGTGGTCAGTGCGCCAATACTGCTGCTCACTTCATTCATCTTTGAAAGCGGTCATCTCGACGTAGTCCAAAGTGCAACATGGTCGGGATGGCTGGCGCTTGTCTATACCGCGGTGATGAGTTCGGTGGTAGCCAATTCCGGGCTTTATTTTCTGCTGCAGCGATACCCAGTAAATCTGGTATCGCCATTTGGACTGCTTTCTCCTATCTTCGCTGTCATTGGTGGAATTCTGTTTCTGGACGACGTATTAACGTTGGGCCTCATCTTTGGCGGGAGCCTGATTCTCTTTGGGGTTGCCTGGATCAATCGCCGTGTAACGGCACCGGACCATGAGTCACTCAAGGCCGAATCCTAGGCGGATGTGTTAGTCTGCCTCGCTGACGAATATGATGGAACGAGCCTTAAGATGATCCGCAACGCGCCGCCGTGGCCCAACGGCACACGCTGCGCTGTTGCGTTCACTTTTGATATGGATGCGGATAGCATCCTGCATCTTAGCCACCACGCCACTGCGGATACCAAGATCGCGCAGACCTCCGCGCTTCGCTATGGTCCTGAAGTAGCCCTGCCGAGACTGCTCGAGATTTATCGCGAGTTTGGTATGCGTCAGACTTTCTTCCTGCCGGCATGGTGTATGGAGCATTATCCCGATGCTGTTGAGCAGATCCTGGCTGATGGGCATGAGATTGGCCATCATCACTACCTGCATGAACATGCCAACACCATGAGCGCGGAAGAGGAGCGCTACTGGTTTGTTCGCAGCAAAGAAGTGATCACCCGGATGACCGGCCAGCCGCCCCGGGGTTATCGGGCAGCGACTTATCGGTTTTCCAGAAATACGCTGGATATTCTCATAGACGAAGGTATCCGCTACGACGCTTCGCTATTCGGTGACGATGTGCCCTATGTCATTTCGAACAGCCGAGGGCGTGTTTATGAAATGCCCTCCCACTATGGCCTTGATGACTGGCCTCATTATCAGTTTAGCCGAGACTTTGACACCCTGATGCCGATCAAATCGACACGCCAGGCGTGCGAAGTCTTTCAGGAGGAGTTCGATGCTGCGTGGGAGTTTGGTGGACTTTGGATCTCAGTATGGCATCCGTTCCTGAGTGGCCGGCTCGCCCGGGCCTTCGCGATCAAGAAACTGATTGACTATATGCAGAACAAAGGCGGCGTGTGGTTTGCGACGCTCGAGGAGATTTCCTCCCATCTGGCCGAGTTGGAACGGACTGGACAGTGGCAGCCAAAGGTGGACGAGTTGCCGTTTTATGATGGCCCTATCCCGGAACTGGGTGACGTCGCACCTGAAAACGCCCGATAAAAGACATCGTCTCTGCCTGACCTATTTTCAGTGGCAGCAAGCAGTGATGGCCAGCTGAGTGAACCATCGTTATCTAAGGGTCTTTGATCAGAAAAAGTAGCCCGGATCAAAACACGACAGGTCCGGCAGCACATCCCAGATCTTCCCTTCGGGCGCTGGCTGGCTGCTCTCTCTAGAGCGAAGTCTCGCCGTAATAGCATGACTGAATTCATAAGGGAAGCGCACGATGACGGAAGGCTCGTTTGTCATTTCATCGGCAATCTGCTCGGGTGATTTGTTGAGATAGGCGAGTGCTAAGTCCACCAACGCTGGGTTGTCCAGACTACCGAACATAAATTCAAAATTGATCTCCCAGTGCCAATCCTCCGGCATGATCTGGGCAAAGGTCTCCAGAGGGACCCAGTTGCTTAACATTGAGGATTTCTGGCCTGAACTCCAGTACAGATCACCATCAGAGAACACATTTGTCAGAAACTGATCGGCAAAAGTCGTTGAAGGGAAATGCAGTCGAACGGTTCCAGTGTTGCTCCAGGCATCCGACTGCAAAACAAAGACCCCGCTCTTCCAGCAGGCCTCCACAAGTGAAATGATCTTCTGATCAACCTCAAAACTGAGCTCCGGGGTGAGCTCGAGTCTTACCGTATCCCTGAGCTTCTGTTGATCTTCCGTAGGCGCGAAAGGGCCCGAGAGTTTCCCGAAAACCCGCTCCAGTTTCTTGAGGTCACTGTTGTCAATGGGGTTGTTGGACATCGGCTTGCTGTGAGATCAGTGGCGCTTAAAGCGGGAGTCTTTATACCAAAATCTTTCGCGAAAAGGCACTAGGACGACCGTTTGATAGGTTCGGATTGGTAAACCTCATTCAGGATGATTTCAACGAGTTCAAAATGTGACTGACCATTAATGTCCTCAAAGTAGATATGACTGGGCCAGGGAACGCCGACGTGATTGTCCTCGGGTAGATCTACGGTTTCGCACACCCGTTTTATTGATTCCACGAATGATCGTGCATCCTCTCGGATGCTGATTTTTGTCGCTTCAAGATTTTGAATCCTGTTGCGGTCAATCTCCGGGGAACCGATGCCTAAAGTCAACGGCAGATTGCGTTTGATCGCTTCCTCTTCATAGAACGAGATGTTTACCTTGTCCGCTTCCAGGCGCATGATGAAGACAGGATTGACACTTACCTTGGCGTCGGTGAGTTCCAAAAGCTTGGCCTGACTGGATTGGGCTGAGTTTTCGGTATTCCGACGCGAACCGCGCCCTTTCTTTTTGGCACCTGCGACAAAATCTCCCCGGAAATTATTGTCGAATACCCGGTCGGCATACGGTTTGCCGCGCAGCATATGCCGGATGGAACGGATCGACATCTGCATGCAGTTCTCAGGTCCGATAAAAAAGGGAGACCCTGATGCATCTGAAAGTTCCACCCAGCCATCAGGGAAGGTTTCAAAATGATGATCCATCCAGGGGGCGAGAATCTCGTCGCCCAGGTGGTCGAGCAGGGCGTTGACGGTGCTGGTGTCACTGACCACATCGGCAAGCAGTGGCTCCTGCCCATAAATGTCTGCAGCAAGACTATAGGGAGCCGAAATCTGGAGCAGTGGCGGGACACCTGTCAGTTCTTGCGTGACGCTCAGGATGCCGTCGATGGTCTTGGGGGTCCCGCAGGTAAAGTCGGGGGTTTTTAGTTCCTGCCAGTCTTTCTTGTTAATCAGGAACGCTTCAGGGTCTGCTCCGGGTGGAAATTTGTCGGGGTACATCATCTGCTGACCGAGCGGTTCACAGGTGAAGGCATAAAGCGCCCAGGTCATGTAGAACTTGTGAATACCCAAAAGCCGGCTTACCGCAAGATTGGTCCGTACATATCGATACGGATCAGTGTTGTAGTAGGCCCAGGACTCTATGCCATATAGATCGTGCAACACCGCAAGGCCCAGCATATGAACGGATGCGGTGGAGTGGACCCGGTCAGGCGGTGTAAGCACGGAAAAGCTGGCATCGAAACGGCCCGCGATGGCGTCATCAAAGACTTGAGTCATCTCCTTGCGTGCCTCGCCATCCCCGGCCTGCCATTGGGTTAACAGGTGAAGCCCGGATGGGTAGGGATAGTCTTCAATTCTGCTCATGTAGAGATCGATGCTGGAGTGGTACAGGCCGTTGTAGGCAGGCGTCAAAGCCCCCAACATTTTATCGCGTACCTATCCTCTCGTCAGAGAGGGAATAGCCTTCGAAAAATCCCCTTTCAAGGCTGTTAAACAAGGATTGTGTTGGGATCGAAAAGACAAAAAAGTCTATAATTTTCGGTTTCGCATCCGTGTTACTAAACAGAATAATGCACCCTCTAGACCCCCTCAATCGAGAAGAACTCGACCGGACTGTTCGAATCATCCGCAAGCAGATGGATCTACCATCTGACGCGCTCTTTGAGCAGGTCAGGCTGAAGGAGCCCCCGAAGGCGCTTGTGCATACCTTCAACTCGAGGGGTTCTCCGGAGATACCAAGAGAAGCGTTTGCGGTTGTACTTGATCGCTCCGCGGATAAGGTCTCCGAGGTGGCGGTCTCTTTGGATACAGATACGATGACATCATGTGATGTGATTCCGGGGGTACGGATATCGTTCCTGGCTGAAGAAAGTGCTGAGGTTCGAAAGATAATCTGTGAGCATTCCGATTTTCTTGCAGCCCTTGAGCGCCGGGGGATATCTGATCCCGAACAGGTTCTTATTGAAGGCTTTGCAGTGGCAAATCTTGCCCAGGCCGATGAAAAACATCTCCGACATACCCGGGCACACTGCTTCTTCCGGGAAAATCCGCAAGACAATGCCTACGCTCGACCCATCGAAGGCCTCGTGCCTGTGGTTGATCTGAATAATAGAAAAGTCCTGCGGATTGAGGACAACGGCGTTGTGCCTTTGCCACCCGATCCTGGTAATTACCGGTCGGATCAGCTGGACACGCGGGAACCTCTGGCGCCGCTCGACATCACACAGCCTGACGGCCCGGACTTCAAGGCAGATGGTTATGCTGTCGAATGGCAGAACTGGCGTTTTCGCATCGGGTTCACGCCCAAAGAGGGGCTAGTCCTTCATACCTTGTCTTTCCGTGATGGTGATACCCATCGGCCCGTAATGTACCGAGCCTCCCTGAGCGAGTTGGTGGTGCCGTATGGCGATACCGCTGGCGATCACTATATGAATCACTCCTTTGATCTTGGTGAGACGATTTTCGGCAAGCAGGTCAACTCGCTTAAGTTAGGATGCGACTGTCTTGGTGAAATCTATTACTTTGATTTCGATCAAGTCGATGAACTGGGCAACCCGCTAGAGTTGAGCCAGGTCGTCTGCATGCATGAAGAGGATTACGGCGTCCTGTGGAAACATACCGACGCGCACACCCAAAGAAGCGAGGTCAGAAGGTCCCGAAGGCTGGTGGTTTCTTCTTTCTTTACCATCGGCAACTACGATTACGGGATATTCTGGTATCTGTATCTGGACGGTACCATCGAATTCGAGGCGAAACTGACCGGAACGCTGTACCTCAGAGCGATTCTGGAAGGAGAGGAGACCCCCTATGGGTCACTGGTTGCGCCCGGAGTCAACGGCATGATCCACGAGCATTATTTCAATGTGCGCTTGGATATGAGTGTCGATGGCGATGCCAATACCGTCGTCGAGATGCAGGCCGAACGGGTTCCTGCCGGGCCAGAGAATCCTCATGGCAATGCGCACGGGGTCAGTCAGACTGTGATCACATCGGAGCAGGAAGGCGCACGGAATACCGCTCCCAAGGACAGCCGGTTCTGGAAGATAGAAAACCGCGGCCGGTCAAACCGGCTCGGCTGGCATCCTGCCTACAAACTGATGCCGGGCCCTAACGTCGCACCGATGCATCAGCCGGGATCACCCTTTATGCGAAGGGCGGGTTTCGTCGCGCATGATCTATGGGTGACCGCCTATGACCCGGACGAACTGCATGCGCCGGGGCAGTACATCAGCCAGAACGAGGACGGACCCGGCCTGCCGGAGTGGATTCAAAAGGATCGCAACCTCGTCGATACAGATGTCGTTCTATGGCATACCGTAGGTGTGCTCCATCTGCCAAGGCCCGAGGATTTTCCAGTGATGCCGGTCGAGTACACGGGATTCATGCTGAAGCCCTTTGGTTTTTTTGAACGTAATCCGGCGATCAATTTAGCACCTCCGCTGTGCCGACAGTAACAGGTGGGAACCGCGCTTAGTAACAGTTCCATCCATTGAGGTATGAAGAAAGGGAAGCCAAGCCGTACGTCGGGCGTTGTCGCAAAGGGGTTGGTTTACACCTACCATGCTTATCCTGATCTGGGCCTTGTCTCATCGGAGACCACAAAGTGGGCGGGCCGCTTGCTGGACCAACTTGAAAAGGGGCGGTGGATAAAGTGGCATCGACTGTTTGAGTACGCGGCGGCGAGACATCTTTTCCGCCTGATTGAAAGATGCGGCATTCCTGGACTGGCATTGCATCAGAGTATCCGAAAGCACTTGATCTCAATCCAGGTCAAGAAATATCTAGACGCTGGGAAAAGCGCTCTTGTGGTTATTGGAGGCGGGCTCGATAGTCTGGCGTTGGAGCAATCTGCAGCCGGCAATCATTCAAAGATCGTCGAGTTGGATCATCCGTGGACCCAGCAGGCTAAGAAATCAGTATTGAAGCGGCATTCCGCTGATGCTCCAGCACTTCATTTGATTGAGTTCGATGCATCAGAAGATAGTTTGTATGAAGTGTTGCGACCCTTAGGTATCGCCTCGATCGATCGGGCCGTATTCGTCTGCGAGGGTGTTTTGATGTATCTACCGGTGGAGAAGGTAAGAAACCTCTTGAAGCAAGTGGCAACGGTATTTCCAGATACAACGCTCATATTTACTTTTATGGATCAAAGGGATGATAGTTCTTCGCATTTTTCGGAAGCGACACTGGCGGCGAGAGCGTGGTTGCAGTTTGTTGGGGAGCCATTCATGTGGGGATGTCCCAAATCCGATTTGGGCTCTTTTCTCTCTGCTTGTGGCTTGCAACTAGTTGAGATATTGGATACCCGGAACTGGCACGCTCACGGCAAGACAAAGCATGGCTTGCCAGTCGCATCCGGGGAGTACATCGCGATAGCGAAGTGCCACTAGTCTCCACCGACGGGACAGAGAGAACAAAAGATGAACGAAAGCGTGGGTATAGAAGTCAACGACGCGCAGTCGAAACTCAATAGTACATGGGTGAATCAGGTTGTCCGCCCTGAGTCAGTTAAAGAGATGCAGGATTGCCTGCAGCATGCCTTGCAGGGCGGCTACTCAGTCAGCGTCGCAGGTGGCCGGCATGCGATGGGCGGGCAGCAGTTTGGAGCCGGGACCATCCATTTTGATATTTCAGGGTTTAACCAAGTCAATTGTATTGACCTTGAAAATGGCATCGCGGACGTTCAGTCCGGAATTGAATGGCCTGAATTGATTGTGGTAATTGAGGAGCAATGCCGGGGAAACAGATCCTGGGGAATCAGGCAGAAGCCCACTGGGGTCGATAAAGTCACCATAGCAGGCTGCCTCTCCGCAAACATACACGGTCGTGGGCTGAGTTTTCCGCCTTTTGTTGACGATGTCGAGTCATTCAGTCTACTGGACGCATCGTCAAAGATATGGAATTGCAGCCGAGAAGAGAACCCGGAATTGTTTTCGCTTGTTGTTGGGGGATATGGGCTCTTTGGAATCATCCTCGATGTCAGACTAAGGTTGGTCCCGCGTACCAAGGTGAAACGACACGTTGAAGTTATCAAGGTTATCGATCTCATCGACCTTGTGACTAAGCGGAAGGAGGCAGGGTACCTGTATGGGGACTGTCAGTACGCAATCGGTCTTGATGGGTCGGCCGAGGAACATCAAGGTGTGTTTTCCTGCTATCAGCCAGTCGACGATGATGAGCCGATACCGGCCGGCCAGAAATCACTGTCGAAAGATTCATGGAAAGACCTCTATCAGCTCGCCCGGGCGAATAAAAAGGCTGCCTTTGAGGTGTATTCCAAGTACTACATGGGTACGAATGGGCAGATCTACTGGTCAGATTCTCACCAGCTTTCCAGTGTGTTTGAAGGTTATATGGATGCCGTAAAAGAGCATGACGGCACGGAAATGATTACCGAAGTCTATGTTCGCAAGGAAGACCTAAACACATTTGTCGCGACAGTTAGGGCAGACTTCATTGCTAATGACGCCGATGTGACATACGGCACGATCCGATTTATTGAAAAAGATCAGGACAGTTTCCTTGCTTGGGCAAGAGAGTCATGGGTGTGCATTGTCTGTAATCTGCACGTTGTGCACAGTGAAGAAGGTATTGAGAAAGTCAAGAAGGACTTCGGAAATCTGCTGGACCGGGTTATCGAGTTTGGCGGATCTTTTTATCTCACTTATCATAAGTGGATTTCGAAGGCACAAGTTGAGGCAGCATATCCACAGTTTCACGAGTTTCTGATGCTGAAACAAAAATATGATCCCTCAGAAGTATTCCAGAGTGACTGGTACCGCTATTTCAAAGATATGTATCCCGACGTCGCTGCCAAGATAACAAACTAAGCAGACTTCGATTCGATTGTTTGGAGAAATTCTAAAATCTCGCAAATGAACGTCTCCGGCTGTTCGCTCAGCCCCATATGTTGAAGGTCTGGGATGACGACGGCCCGAGATCCTGCGATCTCCCGGCTTATCGCATATGTCATCTCAGGACTGCTGCCGCTGTCGTTCTCGCACGTCATGACTAATGTAGGAGCTTCAATTGGCTGTGGTGGGCGGATAATTTCAGTCACGCCACTGGCAAGAACCTGCCGAGCTTCAGTAAAGGTTCGGGGATCGTTACCCAGGATCCAGGTCCGCACTTTATCAATGACCGGATCATTTGACGCGAGAAATTGAGGTGTAAACCACCTTTCTATTGAAGCATCGAGGGTGGCGGCAGGCCCGCCCGAAGCCGTATCTCTGGCGCGCTGTTCCACCAGTTGTTGTGCTTCGATACTACGTTCGTGAGGTGAGTTCAGGATCACCAGCGCGCTGGTTCTTTCCGGATGATCCATAGCGAAGCGGCGATTTATCATTCCACCCAGAGAAAATCCGACCACTGCGCAACGATCGATTCTGAGTTCATCCAACAGTTCCCGGAGTTGGTCGGAGAACAATCGTAACGAAAGGGGTTCGTCAGGCCGACTGCTCCCGCCATGGCCGAGAATGTCATAACTCAGCACCTGATATCGATCTGCCAAAGTGACTTGAAAATCACGCCACATCTTATAATTCATGCCAAGGCCATGAATCAGCGTAACCACGGACCCATTTTCTGGGCCACTTAGGGAATATGCCGTTCCGTTTAGAATATCGGGCACAAGCGCAATCTCGTAATGACCTTTTTGTAAAACAGTTTCAGGTACCGTCTCTGTTCTTGGTGACCCCAGTTCATACTTACCAACTGGGTAAAATAATCCACTTCTTTTCAGCCGTGAAATGAGTGGACAGGAAGAAGTTCTGTTTAGAATAGCCGTCCGGTCAGTGTGTTCGTCGATTGTATTTCCTGGGGTCGTTAATGAAAAGAATGTCAGGAGGTGAGGCTGCTGTCGCTGCACTGCAGGTAGAAAATGTAGATCACGTTTTTGGCCTGATTGGTTCGGCAACCATGGAGATGTTCGACGCGCTCTACGATGCTGATAGCATTTATTTCATCGGCGTGCATGACGAGCGAACAGGCACGCATATGGCGGACGGATTCGCACGCGCGTCAGGTCGGGCCGGGGTCATCCTGGCTGGCCAGAACGGGCCGGGTGCAACGAATCTCGTGACGGGCCTCGCCCAGGCCTACGCGGCGTTTTCACCGGTGGTCTCGATTGCGGGCGCGTTGTCCTCGGAACACGTATACCGCGATGCTTTTCAGGAGGTTGACCAGCAGGCGCTGTTCAAGCCAGTTACCAAGAAAACCTGGACCGTACCCCGAACTGGACGGGTGCCAGAGATGTTTCGGGAGGCTTTTCGAACGGCGCTGACGCCCCGTCGTGGGCCAGTGCAGCTTAATCTGCCGCGTGATGTCATATCTGACCAGTGTGAGTTTCGCGAACTGCAAAAGCCTGACCAGAATCGTGTCCTGAATCTGCCGCAGGCAGATCATCAGTTGATTGCCGAGGCTGCGCAGATTCTCCACAAGGCAACGAAGCCTGTGATCGTGATCGGCGGGGGGATCAAGAACAGTGGTGGTCAGGAGGAGGTCCTAGCCCTGGCAGAGCGCCTTAGTGCCCCAATCATTCTTGCCCCCGGTCACGGGGACGCGATACCGCACGGCCATCCTCTGAATTTGGGGCAGATGGGACCGCGTGGCAACGTGGTAGCGTCGCGTCTCGCCAAAGAGGCCGATGTGATTCTCGCGCTCGGTACGAGACTTGGGTTCAACTCAACTTTTTACTCATACGACAATATCAATCCAGAGGCGGACATTGTACAGATTGAACTGGAGCCTACCGCGATTGGACGTTATTTCCCGATACGCCTTGGTATCTGGGCGGATGCACGGGCCGCAGCCCGCCAGCTTGCTAAGGCGCTGGAGAAAGTCGAAGTCTGTGAAGAAGTGACCGCTTGGACACGCACTTACATTGATGAGCGCACGGCCTATCTTGCGCAGCGCGATGCGGATGCCGACGGTCGTGAAATACCAATACAGCCTTCCGGGCTTTATCGAGTGCTCCGTGGAGTACTACCCAAGAATGCAATAGTGACGATGGATGCCGGCACGTTGTGCCTCCAGGCAACCGACGCGCTGGAGTACCATGAGCCATTTAGTTTGTTTACCCCGCTTGACTTTGGTTTGGTTGGCTTTTCTTTCGCCTGCGGGCTCGGCGTCAAACTGGCGCAGCCTGATCGTCCAGTGGTGAGCCTGATGGGAGATGGCGGCTTTGGCATGACGGTGTCTGAGCTCAGTACGGCGGTTGATCATGGCATCAATACCGTTACTCTGGTGATGAACAATCAATGTTGGGGTGCAGAGAAAGCGTACCAGCGGGATTTCTTTGGGGGACGCTATATCGGCGCCAACGTCAGTAGCCCACCCTACGACCGACTCGCAGAATTGTATGGTGCCGCGGGCTTCAAGGTTGAGCGGCTAAGCGAAGTTGCTGACGCCGTGAAGGCTGCGCTAGCCTGTAACAGACCGGCAGTGATAGACATCTCGGTGGACCCCGATGCGTTATATAGTTTCCGTCGGGATTCGTTTAAGCACCGCGGGGGCTAGGAATATGTCCCAGGATAGAGAAAAATGTTCTTGAAAAACGCATGGTACGTGGCGGGATGGAGCCGTGACTATGGGCAAGAGCTCATAGCGCAAACGCTGCTTGCTCAGCGTGTGGTCCTGTATCGGAAGCGCGATGGCGTGCCTGTGGCCCTGGAGGACGCCTGCCCGCACCGAAAACTGCCGCTCTCCAAAGGCAGGTTGAAAGACGATGCCATCGAGTGTGGATATCACGGTTTGACCTTTGACGGTTCCGGACAATGTATTGCTGCCCCGACGCAGCCCGGACAGATTCCCGAAGGTGCGGTGGTCAGGAGTTATCCCGTTGTTGATCGGTATCGACTGCTGTGGATCTGGATGGGTGACCCTGATCGGGCAGACCCTGAAGACATCATCCGCATTGAGAACTTTGATCATGCCGAGTGGGGCTGTACCGAGGGCGGGACCCTCGACATGGAATGCAATTACCTATGGGCCTGTGACAATCTTCTCGATCCGAGTCATGTTGCCTGGGTGCACGTGTCTTCGTTCGCGGGAACTGGTACCGATCGCGGAGAACTGGACATCAACCGGACGGAGACGGGTGTGACAGTCTCGCGCTGGATCTACGGCCAGCTGCCATCGCCTTACTATGCAGATCTTGTCAAGTTCGAGGGAGAATGCGACCGCTTGCAGCACTACGAACTGCGCATCCCCAGCATTGCCATCAACAAGTCGGTTTATACACCGGCAGGCATGGGCGGCCCGGGTCGGCCGCCGGTCGACAAGACCTATGTCAATATCTCGTATAACTTCCTGACCCCGGTTGATGAGGATCACACGCGGTATTTCTGGTTCCAGCACAGGAATACAGATCTTGATGATGAAGCCGTGTCCAAGTTCATGAACGACGGGGCACGAATGGCCTTTGAGGAGGACCGGGCGATACTGACTGCGGTGCACAAGGGTATGAAGGGCCGCCAGACACCAAACATTGATCTCCGGTTAGACGCCGGAGCCAAGCTGTTTCGAAAGCAACTACAACAGCGGATTGACGGTGAGACTGAGGGCTAGTTTTGCCCGATCGAAGAGAAAGTTCTGCCTTAGCCGTGAGAAAGGTGATTGATCAGATTACGGAGAAACACCTCTCCCTGGTCGAGTTGCTCAAGGGCAATGTATTCGTTGGGTTTATGGGCTTGATCAATTGAGCCGGGACCGCAAATAACAGTAGGAAAGCCAGCGGCCTGGAACTGCCCAGCCTCGGCCACATAAGGTGCATGCTGTTCAGCGAACTGAATACCAAGCGAAGCCAGCAGTGCCATAGCGGGGGATTCGGTCATCAGAAACGTTGGGGCGGAGGCTGTCACCTCGGTGCCGATCGCGCAGTCACTGTTGATTTTTCGCATACTGGGCAGCACCTCATCTCGGCAGTATTTCTCGAACTCATCAATAATAGTTTTTGGATCGTCGTTAGGTATACACCGGATATCCCATTGAAACTCGCAATGTCGTGAAATGATATTTATTGCAGTTCCGCCCCGAATGATACCAACGTGAATCGTTGAGTGATGAGGCTCAAACCCGGTATCAATGTTGGTATGTTCCGCAAGTTCTGTCGCCATGGAGTTTAATTTTTCGACTAATTTGGCCGCGGTCATTACTGCACTCACACCCCGATGAGTCTGGCTGGAGTGAGCCTCAAAACCGAGGATCGATGTAGTCAGCGTCACCATCCCCTTATGACCGGTGATCGCTTTCATCTGGGTCGGTTCTCCCACAATCACTGCCTCGGGTTTAGAGATATTTTCCGAAATTTCTGCAATCATGCTGGGCGCGCCTTTGCAACCGACTTCCTCATCGTATGACAGTGCAAAATGGATCGGTTTGATTAAAGAATCCATTTCAGGAGCAAGAGCCAGAGCAGTTCCGATGAAGCCCTTCATGTCGCAGGTGCCCCGACCGTATAGCCGGCTATCTTTCACTTCCGGTGCAAAAGGGTCGGTCCGCCAGTCCTGTCCGTCAGTAGGGACGACATCTGTGTGACCCGAGAGAACGACACCACCCGGTTCGTTCGGGCCAACTGAGGCGTAAAGGTTAGACTTCTTTCCATCTGCACTTTCTACCCGATGGGATCTGATACCGAGATCATCGAGATAATTAGCGATATGATCGATCAGCGGCAGGTTGGAATCGCGGGATACAGTATTAAATTGAACGAGTTCTGTTACTCTCCCCAAGGCGTTCATAACAATGTCCGATCAACAAGAAAGGGGTGTAGCAACTGCTACACCCCTTTCGTTACAAAGATGACAATCACGCACAAAACAACCCGCGTGTAGTTCCAGTGAATTAAAGAGCTTCTTTGACCAGTGCGCATTCAAGACCCGTGGCCGGGTCAGCGGTATCTGTCATGAAGCCAAAAGTTACCCACCATTTTTGTGTCAGGTTCCAGTGATCCACCATCTGACCATTCTTTTGGCCAAACGGCGGGTTACCTGGCGCGACACCACAGAATTTAGCTGTATCTTCTAGGGTGTACATATACAGCGTACCGTCTTTTATGTCATTTTTCGCAACCTCGTTGGTTAACTTACCATTGCCAATAATGGCGTCTACGTCTGCAATAGGAAAGCCAACCGCATCAGCAATCACTTGGTTGTCTACCTCTGAGTTAGCTCGCCAATGTTCGACACCCTTAAAGATTGCCTGAAGGGTTTTAACTGCTAAATCCCGTCGGTTATCAAGTAGGTCGTTCGACATGAAGATCGCATCAGCGATCAGTCCGCTTTCCAGCCACTGAGTTTCTAAAGAGTTAGCTACGGAGCGGGAGCCGGCAAGATTCTCAAGCACTTCTGAATTGAAAGGCGCCCATAGTTCCGCAGCAGCAACTTGTCCACTTATCATGGCGGCTGCAGCATCGCCAGCGACCAGATTTACCATCTCCACTTCGTCCCACTTGACGCCATTTTGCTCAAGCCAGATTCCCATCATGATATGGGACAACCCTCCCTCGAGGATCGCAACCTGCTTGCCTTTTAGGTCGGCCGCAGATTTGATATCCGGATGCACAATGATGTCATCTGATCCATAACCAAGGTTGCTTAGCGCGACTAATTTGGAGCCCATATCTTCAGCGGCTAGGATCGGTCCGAATTCGATCGTACTAAAGACAACATCTAACTTATTGGTGCCAAGAAGCGCAAAGAGTTGGACAGGGTCCTCGATTACAGTGAATTCAAAATTAAGGTCTGGGGACAAATTGTGGTGTTGATTTACATACAGAAAACCGTACCCGGGCCAACTGAAATGTCCGACTCGAATAGTATCAGCGGCGCTGGCGGAATTGACAGACGCGAGTGATAAAGATGCAATTGCGCTAACTGCCAGCAACTTGCATAGTTTGTTGAATAGTAGATTGAGTTTCATTTACTTTCTCCTCCTCTGGTTGTGTTGCTTAGTAAAGCCCCTGGACGGGGTAGATTTAACTTATTTGTCCTTGAATTTCTTCACGCATCATCCGATACAGAGTTTTCTCCATGTCGACATAACCGTCCCGACTCAACAAATCTTCTTTTCGTGGGAAACGCTTTCCTTCTTTAAAGTCCATAGAAAGATCAGCTTTAATTTTTCCAGGTTGGCGGGTAAAGAAGATTATTCTATCCGCTAGATAGATTGCCTCCTGGATGTCATGGGTTACGAGAATTACAGTCTTGCTCTCGCCTTCAATAATCTCGATAACCATTTCCTCCATCTCCCAGGTAACCTGGGCATCCAGAGCACCAAAGGGTTCATCAAGCAAAAGTAGTTGTGGGCTCTGGGCTAAAGTTCTCGCTATCGCCACCCGCTGTTTCATTCCTCCCGATAACTCAGAAGGGTAGGCTTTGGCAAACTTGGAAAGATGCACGAGGTCCAAAAAGTGATTGGCTCTGGCTTTTCGTTCTTCTTTGGGTAGGCCTTGGATTTCCATGCCATGTTCGACATTGCCGGACACGGTGAGCCAAGGGTATGAAGTATAAGCCTGGAAAACCATCCCACGATCAGGTCCAGGCCCGTCTATCAGTTTCCCATAAGACGAGATCTGCCCCCGGGTCGGGTACTCGAGGCCGGCGATCAACCGCAAGAGCGTTGTCTTTCCACAGCCTGACGGGCCAATAAATGCCGTTACCCTATTTTCCTCAATGCCGAGAGTCATATCGTCTAAAGCAACAACCTCGCCATTCACATACTCCTTGCTGACTCTGTCGACACTTATAGGATGACTAGACACGGGGCTCCCTAGGTAATTTTCCGATTTAGCAACCTTCGTCGGCTGGTTTGGGAGATCATTTTCTGGCGTAGACATAGGGGAAGAGCAGTCGACTTGCAGACCGGAACAGGATATCTGTCAAGACGCCAAGTACTCCGATGGTCAGGATGCCGGCCATGATGATATCTATGTGCAGAAATTTCGCGCCCCTCATCATCACGGCTCCGATACCGTCTGTCGCCGCTACGATTTCTGCAATCACGAGATAGGTCCAGGACACTGCGATCATATTCCGCATGGAATCCAGAATCTGTGGGGCTGCGGCCGGCAGCGCAATTCTCAGGACGATATGTTTGCGACTGGCGCCCATAGTCTGTGCTGACTCAACAAGTTCCTTAGGCACTGCTAGGACATTGTCCAGGATCAGCGCGATCAAGAAAAACACACAGCCCAGAAAAAGAAGTGCCATTTTCGCCGTGTCGGTAGGACCAAGATAAACCAACAGGAGAGGCACAAAAGAGGCTGCGGGTAGGTACCGCAATCCACCCAGCGTTGGATTCATCAGTGCCCGGACTTTGACGAAGCATCCCATCAGCAGACCCAGAGGAACAGATACGAGGCATGCCACGAAGAAACTCAGGTAGATGCGATAAAGACTGACCCCGATATCACTGATAAAGTTTTTGTTGGCCAACAGGTAAACTATCTTACCGACCACTTCATCTACCCCGGGCAGGAACTTGCGCTGGAGTTCGGGGGTCAGCCAGTGTCCGATCTGCCAGAGAGCGAACAACGAGACCAACCCTAAGAGTCCGAGAATAAATCCTTGACGTCCACTTACGCTTCCACGAACCGAGAAAAACTTCTCTTTCGGCGGCGAAAAGAGCGGTGCTTCGTCCTGAGAAATAGGTTTGTCTGGACTACTATCGATATTCATCTCAGTTGACGCTCATAAGGTCTTATTATTTAAATTAATAAGTCAGACCGCGTTTGACTCTATTACTGCGCAATTTGGAATCTTAATGGGCACAGTTTAGCCCGTTTACGCCTTTGCCCACTAACTTTGCGGAATTCGCCATTATGCTGAGTTATCCGCAATCGGAATCTCCCACTTGTAAAGAGATTTATAGAGACCAAGGCCCATCATCGGTTCGACGGATGAGACCATCGGCGATTCATAGCAGTGCTTATCCAAGAAATTGCGAAGGCTAATTGGAGAGTCAACGACTACTTCTGCTAGAAGATCAAATCTCCCCGCAATCCGCATTGCATAAACCACCTCGTCAAGATCACTGAAATATTCAGCTACGCTTGATACCCTCACATCTGATTGGACGGAAATACCAAGCATGGCCCAGGATGACTGACCTACAGCCAAAGGGTTTGTCACCGTTATAAATTGGATCATGTTCTGCTCACGCATACGACTAACGCGTGAGCGGACTGTCGACTCGGAAACACCAAGCTTGTCGGCAATGGATGAGAAGGTGGCGCGACCATCTTCTTTGAGGTGCTCCAGAATCTTGAGATTCAAACCCTCAAGTACCGCGGGTGCGGACATATCCCTATCTGAAGTATTGCCGTTTTTCGACAGAGCAAACTTGATATCTCTGATTCCGGCGACCCGTACGTTTCCGGACTGATTGTCAGTGCTACTCATGACTCATATGCCTCTGAGATTAAGAAAACGAATATAGGCTTGGATGGATTTATGGTCAACGGTTTTCGTTTCCATAATTTCGGACCGTACTCTATAAACAAAGGAAAACTTATCGACGTTGTAAGGCAATTGAATAGTAAAGTCGTGTCTTTGGTTGAAAAGGAAGAAAAACTGAAAGTGCGAATTCATTGAAATCATGCCTTCCCTGACCACGAATTTCGGTGATAGTATTGACGGTGTAACAGGTCCGATATAGTTTCAAACTCTAAGGTAAGAAGAGTTATTTTCAGTTCTGCGCTAACCAGTACGCATTGAGGGAATTTACCGATGGCACTTTTACAGATGGATGAATGGTATGACTTGGCTAGAGAGACTAATTGGACGCCAAGCTATGTTTCTGAGGACGAGTTGTTCCCGACACCAATGTCCAATAGTTTCGATATTTCAGTGGAAACCTGGGAAACGTTCGACGAGCCTTATAAAGTTTCCTATAGAGACTACGTTAAAGCGCAGCGAGACAAAGATGTCGGCGCTTATTCTGTGAAAGCAGCGCTTGGTCGAGCAGAATTTTTCAAGAAAGCATCCCCGCACTGGAAGGCGCTGCTCGCACTTCATTTTAGTGCAGTTTGTTGGGCGGAATTCCATTCCGCTTCTGCCTTCGCTCGAATGACAAGATTCACCCGAAGCCCGGGTCTTCGTAATATGGCCACATTCGGCACCCTAGATGAAATTCGTCATGGGCAGATTCAGATTTACTTCGCCTACGAGTTTCTAAAACATGACGCGGTATTTGATTGGTGCCACAAATCGTCCAAGACGGAAAATTGGATCATTATTAGCTTACGCCACGCGCTAGATGACATCGCTCATACTCGCGATGCTACTAGCGCGGGCATCATGCTGAACATGGGTCTGGAATTAGCGTTTACGAATTTGCAATTCGTCGCCCTATCGGCGGATGCTGCAAAATGCGGCGATCATACCTTTGCAACGATGCTGCAAAGTATTCAAAGCGATGAGGCGCGGCACGCACAGATCGGTGAACCAGTGGTTCGCATCATGGTTGAAAATGGTAAGAAGAAGGAAGCGCAGCAATTGGTTGACATTGCGTTCTGGAGAATTTGGAAACAGTTTTCAGCGTTAAGTGGCATCTCAATGGATTACTACACTCCGTTAGAGCATCGCGAAAGTTCACTTAAAGATTTCGTCGACGAGTGGGTGCTCGGACAGTTTGGGCGGACAGTCGAAGCGCTTGGTCTCGATCTGCCATGGTACTGGGATATTCTCAAAGACGATGTGTCAAGCTTTCACCATGCCAATCAGATAGGGATATATGTTTATCGGGCAACTCAATGGTGGCGCCCCATATCAGGAACATCGCCCGCAGAGAGGGAGTGGTTAGAGGAAAAATATCCTGGATGGAATGAGACTTTCGGCAAGTGTTGGGATGTGATCTCCGACAACATCCGTAATGGCGACTATGAAAAAACGGTTCCCGCAGCACCTCCTCTGGTTTGTAACATGTGTGGACTCGAGGTAACGGGAATAGCAGGTGATAAGTGGCATGCGGTTGATCATCATGTGGATATTGATAATCGCCGCTATCATTTCTGCTCGGAGCCCTGCAAATGGATTTTTGAGCTTGAACCAGATCGGTACAAAGGGCATACCAGCATCATAGACCGTTTATTCGACGGAACCATTGGCCCAGAGCTGGATGATTTTTATAACTATATGGGCCAGAGTATTCCTGAGCGGGGGACTGACGGTTACGAATATCGGTGGGTTGATGGATACGATCGTGACAATGTCGACGAAAGTCAGCCGTTACGGGCCGCGGGATGAGAACTTTGTCATTAATCAATATTTTTGGAGTTAACAGTCTATGGCTGACTTCCCGCTTGCAGTAAATGTTCAGGGTGACTATGGATATAAAGTAGTTGTTGTTGACGATGCTGCCACCATCGAAGACGTTATAGCAACTTCTGTTGAGCAAATCGTGAGTGTTTTGGTGGCGCCCTTTCCTGAAGGAACAGTATTGCGCGCACGTGTTCATGGCGCTGATGAACCTTTGGCGAATAGCTTGAAAGTCGGAGACGCTAACTTTGTTCAAATGGAAGCGCTTGAGATATATGTGGAAGCGTAGTTGTGAGCGATGATCGTCACTATGAGAAAGTATGTGAGGTAAATGATATCTGGGAAGGAGAGATGGATGTCTTTGATGTGGGCGAGAATGAAGTCTTAATTGTCCACTCACCAGGAAGAGAAATACGTGCCTATAGTCCGGTTTGTCCGCATGCAGAGTTTCCGTTGATCGATGGGGAACTCGAAAATTGCGTACTAACGTGTTCCGCCCACCTTTGGCAGTTCGACGTTTTGTCAGGGGAAGGCGTCAATCCGACAGGCACATCTTTGACTAGTTATCCGGTCAAGCTTGAGGGTGAATCGATCTGGGTTGCCTTTCCAGAGCAAGAAAAAAAATCATAGAGGTAAATGCTATGTCGAATTCGCAAGAGAATCGTTTCGTGGGGCCAGTCATAAAAAACGGCGAAGTTGGTGATGCTGTTCTTGAAGCAATTCGTGAAGACAACAAGGATAGAAGAATCGAGGTAGAAGAACACGCATCTTATTTCCGGATCAAAGTGGAAAAAGAGTGTGTTATCCGATTTGCTACGGTCTCGGAGATGCTTGGAAGAGAGGTTACTCGGGCCGACATTGAAGCCAACATGCCATCGCTGGAGGGGTTTATTCGTGTAGAACCAGAGCAAATGCGATTTCTGGCGGTCCCGGAAACTAAAAAGTCTTCGGAATAGAACGTTTGTGCGAGCACCACTAATTGTCCCAATACTTACTTAGCGAAACTTTACTATGAACTCAAAAGTGACCGGAATGAAAACTTGGAGCAAGCTTGCCGGTAACAAGCGGCGCCCTAGTGAGTATGAGATCGTAACGACTAATCTCCAGACTCGTAACCGGCATCGTGATCAGGCATATGAGCTATCGCCAGCGCCCGGTCTGGCGATGAATGAATGGTATAGAAAGAACGTTTTTGACAGCCCTTTACAACACGATGATTGGGAAGAATTTCGAGATCCTGATGCTTTAATTTATCGCGTATATACACGTAATCAAGATAGTCAGGAGGAATTCATCGATGGTGTTCTGAACGAACATAATGAAATAGAGCATGATCACGAGTTGCAACCAGAATGGCTTGATACCCTTGAGACGCTATATACACCTAGGCGGTATTTGCAGGCAGCTCTACAAATGAGTGCCGCTTATCTTCTGCAAATTGCACCGGCAAGTACAATCACTGCGTGCGCAGGCTTTCAGGAGGGCGATGAGTTCCGTTGGCTTCAGAGGATCGCGTATCGCACACGCGAGCTCCAGATCGCACATCCAAATCGAGGATTTGGCCAAGCCGAGCGGGATAACTGGGAAAAGGCACCGGCATTCCAGGGGTTACGTGAGCTCATGGAAAAAACATTGATAGCGTATGACTGGGGTGAAAGTTTTGTGGCTAATAATTTGGTTGCTAAGGTTGCGGCGGATGAAACTCTGCGGGAACTAGTCGCTGTAGCTCGATCGTTTCGCGATCCTCTATTGGCTTCATTGGCAGACAATCAACTACGTGATGCTGATCGATCAAGACGCTGGAGTGTAGCTCTCGTCAAATTCTGTACAGATGCACGGGAAGAGAACAAAGCGGTAATTCGTTCTTGGATTGAAGACTGGACACCTTTAGCAAATAAAGCTATTACCGCTTATTGTTCCGCTCTTCCAGAGAGTGAGAATGCAGCCGAGACGGCTATCTCAAGGATGGAGGCCTTCCATCGCGGTCTGGAGCTTTAGAAGTCGGTATCGAGTTTCGTCCAGAGACGACTGTTTGCTATATCGATGACATACTTCTGATCTAGGTTGAGATCTCCAACCTGTGAAAACATCGTCCACACACCGGGTTGCAATCGCGAACTCCAAGTTGGTCATTGACGTTGATCATGGCGACACGCTACTGGCAGGAATTCTGCGAGCCGGCGTTGGTGTGCCCTATGAGTGCAATGCAGGGGGTTGTGGAAGTTGCAAGTACACGTTACTGGACGGGGTGGTAGCCGACGATCTTGAGGACACCGACGGGCTTCGGGCGTCTGATAGACGAAAAAACAAGCATCTTGCCTGTATTAGTCGACCACAATCTAACTGCACAATCGATCTCAAACTTGATCCTGAGTACACGCCAAAAAACGTCCCGCAAAAAACCGATGCGGCACTTCATTCGATTGAGAAGCTCACACACGATCTGTGGGAGTTTCGGTTTGATTCGACCGGACCCGTCTGTTTTCTCCCGGGTCAATACGCAAAGTTGAGTCTGCCCGGAGTGGACGGACCTCGCAGTTATTCCATGAGTAATCTTGCAAATGAAGATGGAAAATGGCTGTTCCAGATCAAACGGGTAGAAGGTGGTGCAGCCTCAGAAGTGCTGTTTGGAGATTCACTAACTGACTTAGAAATTACGATTGACGCGCCCTACAGTATTGCGTACCTCAAATCTGATTCTCCTCGACCGGCTATTTGTGTCGCGGGTGGTTCAGGTCTGGCGCCCATGGTTTCGATTCTGCATGGGATTGCTCAACTTGAAGACACTAAACCTGATCCGGTCCTTTACTACGGCGCCCGAAATAGCAGGGATGTGGTGGATAAAAGCTATTTCAAGACGATCCGTGGATTCAGTCCAGATGATCAGTACATACCCGTCGTGTCTGAGCCCGAGGAAAGTAACAGGTGGTCTGGCGCCACCGGGATGATCCATGAGTTCTTGAAGACGAGTCTCCAAGAAGCGTCGCACGAATACGAGTATTACATGGCTGGCCCCCCACCTATGGTCGATGCGGTCAGGCGTCATCTTGTTCTCGATAGAGGAGTCCCGGTTGAACAGCTTCACTACGACCGCTTCTTTTAGCGGGCTCGAGGCTGACTTTTATGGGGATCGCAAAACACAGACCAAAATGGGTCGGATCGGATCAATACTAAATCCAGTCGCAGGCCCGGTAAGTTTGATAGATAGAGATAATGAATAGAGAAAATCACTTCCCTGTTGATGGAATGTGGCGCTGGAGGGGCGAGCCGATATTTTCAAATACCGTGGCGGTTGGGGATCAGGTATTCATCAGCGGCCAGCAAACGCTCAATAATGGTGGTGTCGTACTCAATCCGGGTGATATAGCCGCTCAGACGCGAAATGTCTTTGAAAACATGAAATCGAGTTTAGTTTCTCTCAATATGGGGCTCGACGATCTGGTGCGGCTGAATACGTACTATGTCTTTGATGGGGAGGACAAGGCTGCAACAGCTTTCTGGGAGGACATGACAAGGGTGCGTCTTGAGTATTTTCCAGACCCGGGGCCGGCGGCTACAGCGGTGCGCGCCAGGGGTATGCCTTACGAGGGTCAGTTGATTCAGATAGAGGGTGTCGCGTTAAAGGGTGAGTCGAGAAGTAGTCGCAAGCGAATTATGCCGGCCGGTAGTTGGGACTGGAGTATTGCGGTGCCGTTATCCCAGGGATGGAGGATTGGTAATCGAATCTTTGTGGGTGGTCAGATCTCTGCGGATAAGACTGGTGGTCCGGTGCATGTCGGTGATCTTGATGCGCAGACCCGTAATATTTATGACTATATTGGCCGGGTGTTGTCCGATGCTGGGGCGTCGTTCGCAGACCTGACCCGGGTGAAGATCTGTTTTAAATACGACAGCAAGGATCCAAACACGGGCCAAGCATTTGTTGACCGAATTATGGAAGTCTCCAAGGAATACATCAAGGGTACCCCCCCTGTGATCACCGCATTCGCTGTCGATTTACTGTATCCGGGGTTGGATCTTGAACTCGACGCGATGGCGATCATCGACCTAGATACAAAAACTCTATCGGTACCTGAACTGAAAGGGCGGTATCAACCCCCCGCATTTTCTGACGGCGTTCTGGCCGATGGCGAGATTTATGTCGGCGGACAAACATCGCTCGGACCTGATAATTCGGCATTGTTTCCGGAGGATTTTTCGGCCCAGGCAAAAGAAGTTTTTCAACGATTAAATAAGGTGCTTGTGCAGGCGGATGCCACCTTAAACGATGTGGTTAAACTGAATCTCTTTATTGTTGCTGACGGTGCCGATGCCGAGGATCGTTTTCATCAAGCTTGTCAGATATGGGCTGAGATTTGTCCTGATAGTCATCCAGCGATGACGCCAGTGCGCGTCCATGAATTGCCTAAGCCTGGGCTCTTATTTCAAGCCGATTGCATCGCAATCAAATAGGACGTTATTCACGATTTAAAATCGTTTCCAAAATAGAGGAGAAAGAAATGATCAGTAATCCTGTTCCCTGGCCAGACGGCGCCAAGTGCGCTTGCGCGATAACTTTTGATATCGATACCGACAGCATTCTGCATCTCGAACATCGAGAGAGGGCGCCTACGATGCTCTCAACGATGTCTTGGTTGAAATACGATGAGATTGCCATTCCCCGAATTCTTGAAGTGTATAAACGGGCCGAGATTAAGCAGACGTTTTTCTATCCTGCTTGGTGTATGGAGAGATATCCGCATCTCGTGGAAATGATTTTGCAAGGCGGCCACGAGATAGCCGCACACGGGTACCTTCATGAGAATCCCAATAAGCTCTCACCAGAAGATGAGTTGTACTGGTTTGAGAGACAGATAGCAGTCATTGAGAAGATGACAGGTCAAAAGCCTCGGGGGTGGAGGGCGCCTTTATACAATTATTCCAAGTATTCCATTGATTACATGATTGAGCAGGGGTTTTTGTATGATGCAAGCTTAATGGGTGATGACGTGCCCTATGTTCTTGAGACAGAAAAGGGAAGCGTCATTGAATTGCCAAGCCACTGGGGTATGGACGACTGGCCGCACTACACCCACGCGCCGGATATGCACTACATGATGCCAATCAAAGCGCCGGATGAAGCAATGAATGTCTTCATGTCAGAGTTCAAAGCAATGCATAAATATGGTGGGTTGTGGGTGACCGTCTGGCATCCCTTTGTATCTGGTCGTTTGGCAAGGTGCGACCGTATGGCGCAGATGATTGAGGATATTCGATCTGAGGGAAATGTATGGTT
>Ga0315336_1002300_pt1 | contig 30016 bp, 24 predicted proteins | sample ASW5metaG_FD_204512 | JGI IMG/M metagenome (GOLD analysis project Ga0315336, IMG submission 204512) | Ammonia-oxidizing marine archaeal communities from Monterey Bay, California, United States - ASW #5 | ecosystem: Environmental > Aquatic > Marine > Intertidal zone | place: USA: California... | reverse complement strand
AGCGATTGGGAGCGAGCGATCTCCTCGAGCTCGGAACATTGCCGGGAGTTCAATCGAACCAGGCTACCTTCAAAGGGCATATAGAGAAGACGTCTTCCCTATATGCAAGGTTACTTTGAGACAGTCCGCTAGGTGGAAAGCCCACGGCTTTTCGGCATAGACTCTAAACAACGCGCAACTTTTGTGAACGGCGGGTGTTTCAGCGCTAGAACGGTTTTGAAAGATCGCCCAGCCCAGGGCCGGATCGATTTGAGGCTCCAAACAGGTGTGGACAAGATCACGACGACGCAAGCCGAACGAGAACCCTTCATTGATTTGGAGTGAACTGGGATGAAACGGTTCTTGAAAAGCTTTACAGCCTCCGTGGGTGCGGCGCACCTCGCTATCGCGCTGCTCAGCGGACCTACTCTTAAGACTCTGCGCGCACAGCGAGCGTACGATCTGGAGACGGATGGCGGTGACATCGGCGTCCAGCACGCCGAGTGCGCGTTCTTTACCGATGCAAGAGAGAAACTACTCCAGAACGGTCTAGCGGCCCAGGCCACGATCGCCCAGCGTTACGCGTTGACCGATCAGGTCGCGAAAGCCCTTCCGAAGATGTCAAAGATGCTGCCATCCCGCAGCCGTAGCGGATCGAGCCGGAAACTGAGCTCCGGGGGCACGATCGACGACAACATCTTCGGCACTCTCGCAGTCGCGGGCGTAACATCCGCCCCGCACTCGACCGATGCTGAGTTCCTCCGCCGCGTCACACTCGACCTCACGGGCAGAATCCCGACCGTCCAGGAAGTCACCGTATTTCTCGCCGACGCCTCACCCGACAAGCGAGCACAAACGGTCAACCGTCTCCTCGACACACCACAATGGGCTGACCGCTGGACGATGTTCCTCGGCGACTTGCTTAGGAATACAACCGTCACCGCACAGGTGAATCGCTATCCCAACGGACGTGACGCCTTCCACATCTACCTGCTCGACTCACTGCGCGCCAACAAGTCTTATGACCAGATAGCGCGCGAGATTCTGGCTGCCTCCGGCACGAACGACGGCCGCTACTACCCTGCCGAGTTCGCCAGCTACGAGGAATACATCTCGACCATTCAGGACTACGAGGGCAACCCCGTCACGCCGACCGCGGCGAGCTACATGGTCGGAGCCCTCACGCGCGGCGGCCCTGTTCACGACACCTATGACGCGGGCGCGTTCAATGTTGCTCGCGATTTCCTGGGCGTCAGCCAGATGGACTGCATCCTATGCCACGACGGTGACGGACATCTCGACGATCTCAGCGTATGGGGCGGGCAGGCGAAGCGTTCCGAAGCCTGGGGTTTGGCGGCCTTCTTCGCAAAAACCGCGCTGGTCCGCCCGCGGCGCGCTCCCGCTCCACCGGAAGGCGGGCAAGGTCCACGGCCGCGCTGGTGGGATGTCGTTGATCTGGAGAACATCACCGGCACGGTTCCGCCGCAATTGCGCCGAATCCCTGGGGAGTATGTTCTGGCCACCACAACGGGAAACCGGCCCGAGCGGCAGCCGGAAGACAACGGCGGTGAAGCGGTCGCCGCTCCCGTTTACCCGTTTGGAGCCGGTGGAGGCCCAAAGGGCGGCGAGTCGCGGCGGGAGGCGCTCGGGCGTCTGTTGACGGCCGACATTCAGTTCGCCCGCGCCACCGTGAACTATGTCTGGCGCGAGTTCTTCTCCCGTGGCATCGTCGAACCGCCGGATCAGTTTGACCTCGGCCGTCTCGATCCCGCCAACCCGCCGCCCGACCCCTGGGAGATTCAGCCCTCGCACCCCTACCTGCTGCAGGCCTTGGCCGACGGGTTCGTCGAGAACGGGTTTGATCTGAAGTGGCTGATGCGGGAGATCACGAACTCGCGCGCCTATCAGCTCTCTTCCCGCTACAAAGGTGAGTGGGATGCGGCCTACGAGCCACTCTTTGCCCGCTATCAGGCCAAGCGTCTTAGTGCCGAGCAGATCCACGATGCATTGGTGCTATCGAGTGGAGTCGTTCAACCGTATGTAGTCTCGCGGTCGTTGGAGCCCGTGCCGTTCGCGATGCAGTTCCCCGATGTGCAAGGCGTACCGCGCGCTCCCCGGCGGGACACGGAAACGTTAGTGGGGGCCTCCGTCAGTTTTCTGGACGCTTTCCTGCGCGGTGACCGCGAAGAGACGCCGCGCAGCGCCGAGGCAACGATCATCCAAGCGTTGCATTTGATGAACAGCCCGCTCGTGATCGAACGCGTGAAGGCCAGCCAGGCTAACGGCGCCCTCGCTGCTCTACTCGGCCAGAACGACGGCGTGCTGGTGACGAGGCTCTACCTAAGGGTTCTGAGTCGCTATCCAACTGCCGAGGAACTTGCCGCGGGCGTGCAACTTGTGCAGAGCGGCAATCGAACCGAGGCCGCGGAGGATCTGATGTGGAGTCTCTACAACAAAGTGGATTTCATCTTCAACTACTAGGAGCGAGGGGATCGTGAACGAGCAAGAACGGTTCGACAAACTGATCGAGAAGCACCCGCATCCGCACATACCCTCTTTCCACCGCCCGCATACCAGCCGGCGAAGGTTCTTTCAAATGCTGGGCACGGGCGTCTCCGGCTATTTTCTGGCCGGCCCCTGGGCGCCCACGCCCGCGCGGGCGATGTCTGAAGTCGAGACGAAGAATACCGCCAAGCAGGTGATCTTCATCTTTCTGTCAGGAGCTCCAAGCCACATCGATACCTTTGACTTGAAATTCTCCGCCGGTGTCACGCCCGCTGATTTTACCCCCGAGACAATCAACGGCATCGAATTTCCGACGGGACTTCTCGGGAACACTGCCCAGGTCCTCGACAAAGTCGCGATCATCCGCTCAGGACGATCCTGGGCGCTGGCGCACAACTTGGCGCAGACTTGGGTCCAGATCGCTCGCAACCCGACCTCGGCCTTGGGCCGCCACGCGCCTCACCTCGGCAGCGTGATCGCTCGCGAGAAAGAGCCGGAGCGCCGCCCGGATCAAGTCTTCCCGAGCTTTGTATCATTCAACGCGCGCAACGCTCCCGGCGCAGGCTACTACCCGGCTGAGTTCAGCCCGTTCAAGACGAATCCCAGTCCCAACGGGCTTGCCCATACGAGTCACGCCGACGGCCAGATACGCTTTGAACAGCGCTGGGACGTACTCCAATCCATTGATGCCCCCTTGCGTGCCGCGGATTCTCCCTTGGGCGACGACGTGGCGGGGATGGGCGGCTTCTACGACAGCGCCCGCAGCCTGATGTTCAATCCCGTGGTCGACAACGCCTTCAGCTTCACCGATGAAGAGAGTCTGGCCTACGGCGGAACTGCGTTTGGGAACTCCTGTTTGCTCGCCAAGAAAATCGTAGCGGCCGACGGCGGCACCCGCTTCATCCAGATCACGCACAACAGTTGGGACCACCACCAGGGTATCTACGACCGCAACGAAGTCAATGGACGTGAGGTGGGCGATAACCTCTATGCTCGCTGCGGTGAGTTCGACCCCGGATTCGCAAAACTCATCACGGACCTCGAAGCCGATGGGCTGCTCGACGACACATTGATCGTGGTATCCGGAGAGTTCGGACGGACGCCCGGCCCTTTGAGTGCCGAGCGCGCCGGGCGCGACCACTACCTACAGATGTTCTATCTGCTCGCCGGGGGCGGCATTCAGGGTGGACAAGTCATCGGAGCGACCGACCCCACGGGCGCGTTTACGATCGACCCCGGCTGGTCGCGCTTCCGTGATATTCGTCCGGAAGATATCGATGCGACGATCTACTCGGCCATGGGTGTCAACTGGACGACGCGGCGCGATGACGACCCGCTGGGCCGTGGCTTCTACTATGTCCCCGAGGCGGACAAAGATGTCTACGGCCCCGTCAATGAACTCTGGGGGTAGCCCCGGGACCACAGGCCAGGGCGGCGGACGGTCTCGATGGGCCTTGTTGACGTGGACCATCCCACCGAACCCAAACTGTGAGACAACCCACTCCCGTTCTCACCAAGACGCCCCGATCCGAAAACATCAGTCACGGACAATGCACAAGAAGTTCGCCCATTGAATCAACAACTTAGTGCTGTGGCATCCCGTGAAGGCAACCAGCGCGGGTTATAACAGAACCAACAGACATCGCCAGTTTCCTTTCTCAGAATGTCTCACGGCGCAAACGCCCGGTGCCCCGCACGCCCGAAGTGTCGGTTCAGCGAACTTACTATTTCGTTAAGCGGTCTTCGGTTGTCAACAGCGTGACGGTATCGGTCTCGTAGCCCTTTGCACGCAACCGGCCCGACGAGATCAAGAGTTGCCCGGGCGAGACTTCGAGCAGGTAGGGATAAGAGACTTCCTTCGCGCGAGCCGCCAAGACGGCGTCCAGCCAGCTCTTGCCGTCATCATCTGAGAGCGCGATGTAGAGGCCTTCACGGTGCGCCGTGATGAAGCCGCGCTTGTTCGTGTCTACCGTGGGACGCCCATGGTTCCAAACCAGCGCCAGACGGCCGCTTTGGAGCCGCGTGATATAGGCGGGCGCGCTCGTCGAAACGAGGTCGGTGGCGCGGGCGTCACTCCACGTCGCGCCATCGTCGCGGGAAAGCGATTCCCAAAACCGGCCGCGCGTTGTGCGAATAAGCATCCACAGCGTGCCGTCCTTGCGTTCGACAACGGCCGGCTCGAGCGCACCGGAGTGATCGCCAGCGCCACCCGCACCGTGGAAGTCAAGACTGTTCGACTGCCGCCAAGTCTCGCCGTTGTCGTCGGAGTAGACGACGGTGCTCAGCAGGCGCATCGGGTCCTGAATCATGAAGCTGAAAGGGACGACAATCCGCCCGGTTCGTGTCTGAATCGCGCCATTCGTCGCCCCCGTATAGCCGCTCCAAATCGTCCGCCGCTGCCCCCAAGTCTTTCCTTCGTCCGTACTTCGGATCGCCCATAGGTCGCTCTTGGCTTTCGCTGCGGAGTCTTTGTCATCGCGGCTGTAGTGAATGAAGCCGTAGTAGAAGATCCAAATCGCTCCGTCCTTCGTGCGCAGAAAAGACGGCCGGCCGGTTTGGCATGCCGGATTATGCTCAATCAGACGCTCGTCGCGCCAACTCTTGCCTCCATCCGTTGAGACTACGCCGTAGAGCTTGACGGTCCCCAGCGGCCCACTACGTATGTCGGACGGCTTCCCGTACGCCAACAAGATCGACCCATCCTTCAATAGTACGGTCGAGCCGCCGCGTCGGCCTTCCGGGTGGGGGACGGCCATTGCGAAGCCGTCCGCGACGGCGAGGTCGGGCAGGTCCTGAGCCGGCACAGCTACTGTGGTCAGCAAAACGACGAGGTACACCAAAAGCATTCGCACGCGTAGAGTCTAACCTCTCGCAGGCTCGTCCACCACTGCACCACGAGTTGGTATGCTTTCGCCTTGGCTACATCGTCGAGTAATCAAGTCTAGGGAGGTCCCGGTGAACGCCACTCATCAAACAAAAAGCTTGCAACGCTCTCTAATCCTTTCCTTCGTGTCTGTGCTGGTACTGTCTGTCACCGGGCCAAATCGGGCAGCCGGCAACGACGGCATCGCGCTCGAAGCACGTGTCCAGGCAATGTCTCGGATCAAGGCCGCGCCGTACACGAGGCTCGCCGACGGCTCCGCCATCACCGTGGAAGATAAGTTCGCACACATCACACCCGACGACGGCCAGACATGGCTCGAACCAATCCCTCTGTTTCCGAACGGGCCTGATCTCAAGGTGAGCAACGAGCGCGTCCTCATTCGCACACGGGACGGCGCGATCATTTTGGCCTTCATGAATCTCAACTCTCGGAACTGGGGCTGGGACGACGAGAAGAATGCGCCCGACCGCGAAGTCCGCCTCGACGTTTGGACCGTGCGCAGCCTCGACAAAGGCCGTACTTGGCAGGACGCGCAGCGCGTACAGGGTGGTTGGTGTGGAGCAATCCGCGACATCATTCAAACCAGTTCCGGGCGCGTCGTGTTCACCGCGCAGATCCTGGCCGACAATCCTCCGCGCCATGTCACGCGCGCCTATTCGTCCGACAACGACGGCAAGACCTGGAAGGCTGCTAACATCCTCGACCTTGGCGGCCACGGCCACCACGACGGTGCGATCGAGGCCACCATCGTCGAGCGGCGTAACAACCGCATCTGGATGCTGCTGCGTACGAACCTCGACTACTTTTGGGAAGCGTTTTCCAACGATCAGGGCCGCTACTTCCGAGAGATGCGTCCGACCACGATCGACGCCAGCAGCTCGCCGGCTTACCTGACACGCCTGGAAAGCGGGCGGCTCGCGATGACGTGGAACCGTCTTTACCTCGAAGGCAAGGACACAGCCAATCGGCGTGGCGGCTCGCTCTCGGAATCCGAGGCAAGTTGGGAGCGATCGGAGCTCTCGATCGCGTTCTCCGACGACGATGGGGCGACATGGACCGATCCGGTCGTCATCGCCCGCCACGAGGACGCCTCAAAGCGCGTCTCCTACCCTTGGATCTTCGAGCGGCGTCCCGGTGAGCTATGGATTACAACCATGCAGGGTGGACTGAAGTGCCGCTTGTTTGAGAAAGACTTCGCGAAGTAGCGGCCTACTTCCTCTTGCGTTTCTTGCCGGACTCCGGTTCCGGACGCGGAGCCGGTTTGAAATGGATCGAGACGTTTGTGATCACTTCCACCGGCACGCCGTTGAGCCGAGTTGGCCGGTAGCGCCACTGGCAAACCGCTTCCAGCGCAGCCTCCGCCAGCAGCGGATGGCCCTCTAGAACTTTCAGAGAGCGGATGCCCCCCTCCTTGGTGACGGTCGCCTCAAGCCGTACGATGCCCCCTAGGCCTTGCCCGGCAGCCTCCGCTGGATACACCGGCATCACTCGGTTGACGGCTCGCGCCGCTTGCACATTGCCACCAACCCGAATGGGAGCGGGCGGTAAGATCGTCATCACGTTCGCGCGAGAGAGGTCAAGGATTCCGCCCGGCACACCGCCAGGGACTCCCGCCTCCACGCCGCTCAATGTTGGGCCGGAAACCACTGCTCCTTCGTCGACCAGTGCGATTTCCTGGGGGATCTCCCGCGGAGCCCGCAGCACTTGCGCAAACCGGGTTGGCGCTGTCCGGACCGGGTCGGGCCGTTGTTTCGGTGCGGACGCCGCCGCTGGGGGCGGTGGCGGAGCCAGTAGAATGGCATTCGCCAGCCCATGAAGAGGTATTTCGTAGGTATAGATGAGCGGCAGCAGCAAGGCTCCGCCGATGAGCAGTGACTGCCCGATCAACGAAACCAACAGCGTCCACGGCTTGACGCCACTGCCTTCGCGCTGCACGAAGGTTTGTTCGAACACGATAGGACCGCAGGGCTACAGCCTACAGGATCTAGTCGCTCCGGAGCGCCGTTTCGTTACGGAAGTAAGATTGCGGCGAGAGTTGGAACCACTCGTCGGGGACACAGCAGATCCTGTCTAGACGACGGACCCTTCTTGCAGTTCGCCGGAGTTCGCGCCCGGTTGGGGTTGCTTTGAAGCGGGGTTCCGCGATTTCGCTTCCGCCGCGCGGTCCGCTTCGTCGAGCTGACGCGTTGCACTCCAGGTGTGTGCGATCCGGTGGGCTACGGTGATATTTGAAAGCACCGCGATCACCCAAAGCACGGGCGCCATGCGATTCGTCAGCGCGCCGATGATGATCAACACGATTCGCTCCGGCCTCTCTAGGAATCCCACTTTGCAACTCACGATCGTGTTCTCGGAACGTGCCCGGGCGTAGCTCGTCAGCACCGACCCCGTCATCACAACGGCCGTCAGGATGATGTAGAAGAATCGATTGACGCTCGCGTAGTAGACGAGGAGCCCCATCAGTAGGATGAGGTCGGAATAGCGGTCGAGCACGGAATCGAGGAATCCGCCAAAACGCGTGACTTGATTGCTCTGGCGTGCCACCGGCCCGTCAATCAAATCGAAGACCGCCCCGATCACCACGACGATGCCGGCCGAGAAGAACTCCCCGCGCGCGAATAGCCAAGCCGCGACTCCATTGATGCCAAGTCCGATGCAGGTCAGCAGGTTCGGATGGACTCTCGCGCCAATCAGCAACTTGATGAGCAGCCCAAGCACGCAATTGCCCGCGCTTCCGATCTTGTGCGTAAAGCCCATTGCTCGTCTTTAAATCAGTCCCCTGGCCCGTGCTTAGTCTTTCTGATCGTGGATCGTCTTCACTTTCAGGATTTCCATCTCCCGCGCACCGCCCGGCGTAGTGATCTCAGCCACATAACCGGGTTCTTTACCCATCAGCGCCCGTCCAATCGGCGACGTCGTTGAGATCTTTCCGTTCGGAGCGTCGGCGCCTTCCGACGTCACGAGAGAGTACTCAACTTCCTTGTCGTTGTTGATGTCAAACACGCGAACTATCGAACCAAGACCGACGACACCGTGCGGAATCTTGGTGAGATCCACCATGCGCATGTCGGCAAGGCGTTTCTTCTTGTTCGCGAGCAGCGCGCCGACATAGTCTTGCCGCTCTTTCGCGGCGGAGTACTCGGCATTCTCACTTAGATCACCCAACTCGCGCGCCCGCTGGATTTCCTTCGGTAGCTCGTTCTTGAGTTCGTACTCGAGCTTCCGGACCTCGTCTTCCAGTTTTTGGACAAAGTCAAAAACCATGTCATACCTCGTTCATGAGTGGTCTAGTGGGCCGCGCGGAACAAAAAAACCGGTCCCGCAGGCTGCGAACCGGCACGAAAGGGCGCCTTGTTGAAGTAACTCCGCGCCCTGCCATCCCCAACAACCGTGGGCGCCTCGAGTAAGCCAAGCCCCATTATATGACAGGCCCGTAGCCAATCGGGCGGCTTCGTTGTTGGGCTGCTCAAGGATCAGAGGAGGCCCTTTTGCCGCGGCTAGTCCTCTAGAATGGGAATCTCCTTCCCGTACCCAACACATCATGCCTGTGCTCAATCGAATTCTCGCTAGTCTACTGCTCGCCATCTTGCCGTCCATCCTCGGCGCGCAATCCTACGACGTGCTTCTGCGCGGCGGCCACGTCATCGATCCCGCGAACGAAATCGACGGAGTGATGGACGTTGCGATCTCCGGCACGAACATCGCGAAGGTCGCCGCACACATTCCGCCCGCCGACGCCAAGAAGGTTGTTGATGTCGAGGGCCTGTATGTGACGCCCGGTCTGATTGACCTGCACGGCCACGTCACCGGCTACGGCGGCTCGATTTTCCCCGACGATACAGCGCTTCCAACGGGGACCACCACCCTCATTGATGCCGGCGGCGCGGGCTGGCACACATTTGAAGCCTTTCGGAAAGAGATCATCGAGACCGCGAAGACACGCGTGTTGGCTCTGATCCATATCGCCGGCGGCGGCATGGTGTCCGAGGCCGAGGGCAATCTCGATGATATGGACCCCGAAAAAACCGCCGCCATGATTCGCAAACATCGCGACGTCATCGTCGGCATCAAGCACGCACACTACCCTCATCCCGGCTGGGACGCGATCAAGCGCGCCATCAGGGCTGGTGAACTGGCTGATGTGCCAGTGATGTTCGACGACAAGATTTTCACGAACACCGGTCGCCACTCGCGCGAGAAGCTCCTCGACTACATGCGGCCGGGCGACATGCATACGCATACCTACAACGACCGCCAAGTCGAGATCGTCGACCGCTTCTCCGGCAAGGTCCACGACTACGCGCGCGAGGCGCGGCGACGCGGTGTGCTGTTCGATCTCGGGCACGGCGGTGGCAGCTTCATGTGGCCGGTCGCGACCAGGGCCATGGCCGATGGTTTTCCGCCGGATACGATCAGCACCGACCTGCACCGGTCGAGCATCCTCGGTCCGCAGCCCGACATGCCGAATTGCATCTCTAAAATGATGCTGCTCGGAATGAGCCTCCAAGACGCCATCATGCGTTCGACGGCAAATCCCGCTAAGGCGATCCGGCGCTTTCCTGAGATTGGCACACTGGGCCAAGGCAAGATCGCTGACATTGCTGTTCTCCGCCATAGCGAGGGCATCTTCGCCTACAAGGATGCCTGGGGCAAGAAGAACACCGGCACGAAGAAGATCGAAGCGGTCATGACCGTACGCAATGGCGAGATCGTTTTCGATGTCGACGGACTCGCTTTCCCCGAATGGAAGTCGGCCGGGGAGTACGTACGAATCCAGTAGTCAGCCGAGTCTAGCATGAGCGCTATACTGCCTCCGCTCCGACGCGAGCTCGACATCATGCCCTCGCCGGTCCCCGACCAGCCGGGACTATTCATACGGGACCCCTTCCGCTACACCGATGCGATGATCATCGTGCCGCCTGCTCTGGTGCAGGGCCTCGGCCATTTCGATGGCGAGAACACCGAGTTAGATCTACACGCGTTCTTCACGCGTGTGACCGGTGGAGACGTGCGCGTCGGCGAAACCGTGCGCCACCTGATCGACACACTACGGAAAAGTGGTTTTCTCGAGTCACCCGAGTTCCACGAAATGCGCGACCGCAAGCACAAGGAGTTCGCCGACGCCGAGCAACGCGCCCCCGCGCACGCCGGTTCGGGCTATCCGGATGAGCCGGAGCCTTTGCGGTTGCAGCTCTCGGAGTACGGCGCGGATCCCGAGCCCGAGCAAGACGATGGCGACTCGCTCGCCGCCATCGCGGCTCCGCACGTCAGCCCCGAGGGTGGTTACCAAAGCTATGCCACAGCCTATCGCCGGTTGAACCCGAACCACGCGGACAAAACGTTCGTCATTCTCGGCACATCGCACTACGGCGCTCCTGAGAAGTTTGGTCTTACCCGTAAGCCGTATGTAACACCGTTCGGTCCGCTGCCCACCGATGTCGAGATCGTCGACCAACTCGCCCGTGAGGCGCCCAACTCAATTGAGATGGAAGACTACTGCCATTCGAGTGAACACTCGATCGAGTTCCAGTGCGTCTTTCTGCAGCATGTGCTGGGCCGCTCCGACGTGAAAACCGTCCCGGTTCTCTGCGGGCCTTTTGCCGAGAGCCTCATGACCGGCAAAGCGCCCGAGAACAACGACGATGTCCGCCGCTTTTTCGACGCTCTCTCGGAACTCGACGCCAAGCACGGCGACCGCCTGGTTTGGGTGCTGGGGATCGACTTGGCGCACATTGGCCAGCGCTACGGTGACGAGTTCGAAGTAAGAGCCGAGCAAGGACAGCTTCTTGAAACGCGCCGCCGCGACGAAGCGCGCCTGGAGCAGGTCTGTGCGGGTGATACGGAAGCCTTCTTCGAGCTGGTAAAGCCGAACTACGACGAGCTGCGCTGGTGCGGCTATTCGCCGGTCTACACGTTCCTTGCGTCGGTGAAGGGTGTCCGGGGAGAGGTTCTCCGCTACGAGCAGTGGAACATCGACGAGAAGTCCGTCGTCAGCTTCGCCGGCATGGAATTCCGCCGAAGCGACTGAGCGGGCAGCCGATTGTTTGACAACCCAAAATCCGTCTGCGAGCATAGAAAAGGTAGTCTTTCCACCCCGCTACTCCTCAGTAGCTCAATGGTAGAGCATCCGGCTGTTAACCGGAGGGCTGTAGGTTCGAGTCCTACCTGAGGAGCCAATCTTTTCAATCACTTACGATCTACTGCACCCGGCGCTCAGAGGGCTTGGTAGCCACCTGGGTAGCCACGGGGTTCAATGCGGCGTCCATTTGGGTCGCAACCTCTCGTTTCGTTTCCTCCATCAGGTGACCGTACACCTGCAAAGTGAAGGACGCGGCGCTGTGCCCTAGTAGGGCGCTGATGGCCTTGGCACTGACTCCCTGCGCGATGAGGATAGCAGCAGCCGAGTGACGCAAATCGTGGAGCCGGAGGTCGGGCAAATCGGCGCCGACCAGGATGTTTTTGAACTGCCGATGCACGTTCCGCGCAAAGAGTGGCGTTCCAACAGTAGATGTGAACACTAGACCCCAGTCGTTCCCTTTCCAACCTGAGCCTGCCCACTGGATTTCATTCTGCTGCTTAGCCTTGTGGTGCTGCAAGGCAGAGATGGCAAACGCTGGGAGTGTGACGGTCCGGCGGCTTGTTGCCGATTTCGGCTCAACGAGTTGAACGTCCTTCTTGATTCGTTGGAGCGCGTAGCGTACTGTAAGCCGTCCGGTCTCCAAATCGACATCGGCCCATCGCAAACCCAAGGCTTCTCCGAGGCGCAACCCGAGCGCCAGTGAAACGGTTGTGTGTAGCCAATACTTTATAGTTGATTAGAATCAACAACTTGGGCTGCTGGGCCCTGAGGGTGTTGGGCATGGTAGAACGTAGGGTTCCGTGCTTGAACTCATCCTGGTTCTCCTCGCCGCCGTGCGAGTCTTCTTTCGCACTCGACAGGACAACGCAACCGAGATCCTCGCCCTGCGGCAACAGCTCGCCGTGCTCAAGCGAAAACGGCCGCGCCCGCGGTTATATCCGTTGGACCGGCTGTTCTGGACTGCCTTGCGCCGTGTCTGGTCGCGTTGGGCCGATGTCCTCGTCGTTGTGAAGCCGCAGACCGTGGTCGGCTGGCACCGGGCAGGATTCCGGCTCTTCTGGAAGTGGCGATCCCGAGCACGCGGCGGCAGACCGAAAACAACTGCCGAAATCCGCGCGCTGATCCGCCGCTTGGCGCAGGAGAATCCGAGTTGGGGCGCGCCCAAGATCCACGGCGAGCTCCAGAAGCTGGGTTTCGTCATCTCCGAACGAACCGTAGCTCGCTACCTGCGCTGCATCCGAAGCCGTGGCGGTTCCGGTCAGAGCTGGCTGACCTTCTTGACGAATCACCGCGAAGTGATCGTGGCGTTCGACTTCTTCACCGTGCCGACAGTGACGTTCAAGCTGCTCTACTGCTTCTTCGTCATCGAGCACGGCCGCCGCAGGGTGCTGCATTACAACGTCACCTCTCACCCGAATGCGGAGTGGGTCGTCCAACAACTGCGCGCAACGTTTCCCGAAGCGGGTCCCTACCGTTACGTCATCCTGGATCGAGACACAAAGTTTGATGCCGACGTCGTCGACTTCCTCAAGGCGACCGGTCTCAAGCCCAAGCGGACGAGCGTCGCCGCGCCTTGGCAAAACGGCATCGCGGAACGCTGGGTGGGAAGTTGTCGGCGTGAGCTGCTGGATCACGTGATCCCGCTCAACGAACGCCACTTGCGGCGGCTGATCCGGGAATACGTCGCCTACTTTCGGGAAGATCGCATTCACGACGCGCTAGGCAAAGACACCCCGAATCGTCGGACAGTCGAGAAGAAGCCGAGTGCGGAGGCGACGGTGATCTCCAGCCCGCGCTTGGGCGGTCTGCATCATCGCTACTCCTGGCGCGAAGCGGCCTAGGACGGCCGCAGCTCGTCTCGGTCGCTGGTGCCGTCAGCACAAAACATTTGGAAGCAATGCAGGCCGGGGGATAGGTCTGTCCGGAGAGCCCGCAGACCGGCAGGCCCAAAGTCACCGCAGGCGTCAAATCCTTGCAAACCCGAGGGTCACGCCCGACCGCAACCATCCGTAAGCTCGGAGGATCGACTCGCCCTCCAAATTCGGCGAGTTGTCGCATGGCAGGACACGTCTCCGCTGGCTTCAGATCCGGTTGTGACTACACACAGCGGGCGCCTACATTGCCCAGTAATCGTCGGGCTTGTCGAGCGCGACGTATCGGTCCACGTTTTGCGGCGTGATGAAGGCGAGCTTCATTGGCTGATCTTTGGGTACCGGTTCTCCGCGAAAGATCTGTATCAGCGATTCGACGCACTTTTTGCCGTGCAGGCGCGGCGGGTGTTGAATCGAGAACTTGCCGATGCCCGCCTTGATGAGTTTCAAGCCGCCGTTATAGCCGTCGATCCAAGTGAGGAAGGGCTTGCCGTCGCGCATGCTTTCGTCGGTGATGCCGGCGGCTCGCAGGGCTTGCACGCCTCCGACGGCCATCTCTCCTCCGTCGAAGTGGATCCCATCCAGGTGGGGATTGGCGGTCACGAGGTTCTCCGTAACGCGTTGACCGCTCGCGCGTGACCAGTCGCCGGCCTGACGGATGGCCTCGACATCAGGGTGCCGCGCCAGCACCTGGTCATAACCGGCATTTCGCTCCACCGCCGGGCCCGCGCCCGGCAGGCCTTCGATGATGGCGAGCTTGCCGCGTCCCCCGATTAGCTCGATCAGCTTCTCGAGGGCGGTGGCGGCGAGCCAGGTGTGGTTGGTCGAGACGAAGGTGGTGAACTGGTCGGTTGATACCTTGCGGTCGACGATCACCGTGGGGATCGAGTAGCGGGCGCACTCCTCGATCGCCGGGTTGGCCACGTGCGTATTGGCGGCGCCGATGATCAGGCCGTCTACTCCCTTCGCGAGCAGGTCTTCGAGATCGGCGACCTGCTTGGCGGGGGAGTCGTTGGCGTCGGTGATCAGCAAGTCGACGTTGTCGTATGCCGCCACGGATCGCTCGATGGACTCGCGGAGCGCCGTGCGCCAGGTGTTGGTTTCCGAGGCGTTGCTGAAGCCGATGGTCCAGCGGCGAGCGGCGAACGATTGCAGGCTGCCTGCCTCGCTCGGACCGGCCGAGGGAGAGCAGGCGCCTCCGAGGAGCGCAGCTCCCACGGATGCAACGAACCGTCTTCTTTCGACGCGTCGATTCATGTACAGTGTGCCCGCCTTGCACCTATTGTCGCCATTCGTAGCGGAGGAGCGAAAGAGCGCGGTGACATGCCGCGATACCCGCCGCGGAAAAGCTTGGCCAAAGTCAACGGCAACGTCTCCGGCCGGTCGTATCCCGGTCGACCCGCCGGACCTCGGGCTCAATCGCCACCTTTGCGGGCCGATAAGACCGGTAGCTTTGCGGGCCGATAAGACCGGTAGCCGGGAACAAGCTCGGAGCGGAACACCAGGAGGCTCCCCCCATGTTGCATACGCCAGGATTGAGCATCGCGCATTCCAGGGCCCAGGATTATTCATCCGCAGCCCTGTCATCGCGATTTCGTGAGCGGTTGCGCCAAGCCGACAGCGACGACGGCGGACGGAGCCGTGTCAAGATCCGGTTCCGAGTGCGCGACACGTTCGTACGTCACTCGGCGCCCACCCAGGCCCCCGAACCAACGACGACGGCGCCGGCCGTCGCGGAGCCGCAAGCGTTGTTCGCCTCGTCGACATCCGTGAAGCTGAAGTTCTCCGACCGCACCGTCGTCCGTCAAGACGAAGACTCAGGATCCACAACCGTCGTTCAACAGGACCGGCTCGACATCCGCCTGCGCTCGTCTCAGTTCGCATTCGACAACGGCGATGTGCAAGGAATCGCCGAGGCTCTTGAAGGGCAGACGGACGTGCTCGAGCGGCTTTTCGACGCGGCCGGGCTGCTGAGCGACTTCAGCAGCCAACTGTCGAGCGAGTTTCTGGCCCGGATTCGTTCCGGGCTTGAGGGCCTTGCGGGCGAGGACGAGTTGCAGGCTCAGGCGACCATCCTCGACCTAAAGATCCGTGTCGAAAGCAAGACGGTCCGCGTCGAGAATGCCGAAGGAGACTTGGTTGTCGAGCGAAGCGTGCAACGAATCGACATCCGCGTGCGATTCGTTTCGCTGAGCGTCAGCGGCGAAGTCGGCGAGGCCCGAGAGCCGGTCGAGGCGGACTTGAAAGGCAGGCGCGGACAACTCCGAGGTCTGGGCCCGCTCAAGCAGTTTGACTTCGACGGGGACGGCCGAATCAGCTTCGAAGACATTGTCGCCCTGGCGGACGAGGTCATCGACGTGGATGCGGACTAAGACGCGGGGTCCACTCCAGGGGGGTTGCGGGGGACTGTTCTGATTTTTCTCCACGTCAAGGCTGGTCTCCGACCGCCTATGAGATGAGTGCCGGCCTAGCCTAGCAGCCCGTGGTGAAAGACAAGTTTCGTGTAGGGCCCGTTGGACACAACTACATGTTGCGGTCGGTCGCGCCGAAGGGCACAGCACGCTGTGCCCCTACATTGCGAGTCGCGCGGTTCCCGGTTTTGCCACGGGCTGCTAGAGTTGCTTCTTCTTGTACAGGGTGATGGCGGCGAGGATGATGATGCCTTTGGCGAGGCCTTGCATGTAGGGAGAGACGTTGAGCAGGTTGAGCAGGTTGTTGATCATCGTGATGATCAACGCCCCAAGCAGACTGCCCCACATCGTCCCGACGCCGCCAAACAGGCTCGTGCCGCCAATCACCACAGCCGCGATCGCGTCGAGTTCGAGACCCCGGCCGGCCCAGGGGTCGCCTACCGTGACTCGTGCGCTGAAGACGATGCCGCCGAGCGCCGACAGAAACCCGCTGATGGCATAGGTAATCACTTTGACGCGGTTGACGGCGATTCCGGAGAGGCGCGACGCTTCTTCGTTGCCGCCCACAGCGTAGACTTCCCGTCCATAGGGTGTGTACCGCAAGACGAGTCCGCCGAGAACAAAGACACCGAGCATGATCAGGGCCGGCACAGGGACGGGTCCGACAAAACCGGCGCCGAGCCAAGCGTAGGTCCCCTGAATGCCGCCGATGGGTTTGCCTCCGGACACCGTCAAGGCGGCGCCGCTGGCGATGGCCATCATCGCCAGGGTCACGACAAAGGGTGCGGCGCCGCGCCAGATGATCATGAAGCCGTTGAAAGCGCCGATCGCCGACCCGAGTGCCAGCGTCGCCAAGAACACGGCCAACAAGGGCATGCCCTGTCCGTTGTTAAACAACATCGCCGCCACCACGCTCGTGAGGCTCAGTACCATCCCCACGGAAAGGTCAATGCCGGCGGTGAGGATGACGAAGGTCATGCCGACGGTCACGACGCCAAGCATCGCGGTCTGTCGCATGACGTTGGTGATGTTGCGTTGGGTCAGGAACGTTGGGGAGAGCAGGCTACCGACGATGGCGATCAACAGGAAGGCGACAATGGCGCCCACGCCGGGGCCCAGCCGGTGGATGGTTTGAGTTGCCAGGGAAGGCGTGGTGGGGTTGCGGTTCATGCGTTGAAGTCCGGGCCTAGCCGGACGGTCGGATGAGCCCTAATTATATAGATGCAGTGGTGGGCGAAGCAGCTAGCGAAGCTTGCGGCCGAGATAGACTGAGCCGTCGCTCGTTAACACTCGGAGCCGCAAGCGTGAGCTTGCGTTGGATGGCCGGCCCCGTTTCCGGAACGCCGCGGAGCTGATGCGATTACCCGAAGTGGGTCAACGCAGGCTGACGCCCGCGGCTCTGAGTGGCGGGTGGAGCTGCGCAGGTGGAAGGGTAGGAATCTGAAAGGCCGCGGGTCTCTTCGAGCCCCACGCTACGCGTGTCGGCGATTGCCCCATGTATGGGACGAGTGATTCGGTAGACTAGTCGCGTTTGACGCCCGCCCCACAAGTCTCTGTTCCCATGTTGGAAGCGCGGGACATCGTCAAGGAGTTCGGCGGCGCCCGAGCCCTCGATCACGTGCACTTCTCGGCCGCGGCCGGTGAGGTGCATGCCGTCCTCGGGGAAAACGGCGCGGGCAAGTCCACGCTGATGAAGATTGTCTGCGGGGCGCTTCAGCCCGATGACGGAGCGCTCTATCTGGACGGCCGCCGGGTGCACTTTCAGAGCCCGCATGAAGCGATGGAGTCGGGCGTCTCGGTCGTCCACCAACAGTTCACGCTGGTTCCGGAGATGACCGTTGCCGAGAACATCTTTCTCGGCCGCGAGCCCCGCACGGGACTGGGCCTCATTGATTGGAAGCGGCTGTTTGCAGGGGCGCGGGCGCTGTTGGAGCAGCTCGATTTCGAGCTCGACCCGGGCCGGCCGGTCAAGGAACTCGGTGCCGGCGGCCGGCGGGTCACCGAGATTGCGCGTGCGCTGTCGATTTCGGCAAGGATTCTGATCATGGATGAGCCGTCCGCGGTGCTGGGGCCGGGTGAGATGGAAACGCTGTTTGAGATCATTCGCAAGCTGCGGTCCGAAGGCAAGACGATTCTCTACATCTCACACCGCCTCGACGAGATCTTTGCGATCGCGGATCGTGTGAGTGTGCTTCGCGACGGCCGGCTGGTGGGCGTCTACGAACTCGGCGAGAACGTGGATCGGGCTTTCTTGGTGGGGAAGATGGTGGGCCGACAGTGGACGGAGCAGTTTCCCGACAAGCCGAGCGAAAAAGGCCGGGAACTGTTGCGCGTCGAGAATCTGACGCGGTCCGGGGTGTTCAAAGACGTCAGCTTCACGTTGCATGCGGGGGAGGTCGTCGGCCTGGCCGGGCTGGTCGGCGCGGGGCGGACGGACGTCTGTAAGTCCATCATCGGCGCCGGTTCGCTTGATGCCGGGCGTGTTCTCGTCGACAAAAAACCGGTTCGGATTACGTCTCCGCGGCGAGCCTTGGCGCACGGGATCGCCTATTTGTCGGAAGACCGGCATGGCGAAGGGGTGGTGGCGTGCCGCAGCGTAGGCGAGAACATCACGTTGGCCGTCGTGAGGCGGTTCGCCAAGCGAGGAATCCTGAGGCTGCGGAACGAGATCAAGTTTGTGACCGAGATGATGCGCAAGACCGATGTACGGGCGGCTGGGCGCAGACAGCCGGTCTCCAGCCTCAGTGGCGGAAATCAACAGAAAGTCGCACTGGCGAAATGGCTCAGCACGCCGGCGAAGATCTTTCTGCTCGATGAACCGACGGCGGGAATCGACGTCGGCGCGAAGAGCGAGATCTACCGGATCATTGCCGAACTTGCCCGCGGCGGGGCGGCCGTTCTGCTCGTATCGTCCGAGATCCCGGAGATCCTTTCGATGAGCACGCGGGTGCTGGTGATGAAGCAGGGCCGGATCGTCTCGCAATTGAGCGCGGACGAAGCGACCGAGGAGACCGTGCTGAGCGCGGCCCTTTAACCTGCGTTGTCATGCGCCGCGCCCCGGCCCGCAACCGCGCCACCCAACACTTCAGAGCCGCGGACGGAAGTCCGCGCTGCAAATCCCTCGTGCGGGTGACGCCACGCGCGTATAATGTTTACTTCCCTGCGGCCCTACCGGCGTAACTGTTTCCTGTCTTTGCTGACCGTAGGGCCGCTGAGGCGGGCCGGTCCAAGTCTGTGATGAGCAACCCGACACGAGTTCGCTGCGGCATCGACACCGGTGGAACCTTCACGGACCTCGTGGCGCTGGACGAAGCGAGCGGCGATCTGGTGGTCGCGAAGTGGCCGTCCTCGCCGCGCGATCCCGTAGAAGCTCTGGTCGGGGTGATCGGTGAATCGCAGATTCCCCCTGAAGCTTTCTCCTCGCTGATCCTTGGAACGACCGTGGCGACGAACGCACTGCTGCAGCGCAGCGGGGCGCGGGTCCTGTTCGTAACAACGAAAGGCTTTCGCGACGTTCCCTTCATTCAGCGCATCAATCGCCGCTACCACTATTCCCTCGAGTGGACCAAGCCCAAGCCGCTGGTGGAACGTGTTGATTGCCTCGAGATCGATGAGCGCGTCAACCACAAGGGCCAAGTGCTCGTCGAGCTGACTGACCGGGAACTGCAAGGGCTGGCGGAGCGAATCGAAGGGCGGCTGAACGGGGGCCCCGGCGGCGACACCGTCATTGCGGTGTGCCTGTTGTTCTCTCACCTGAACCCGCTGCACGAGCGCCGCGTGCAGGGGCATCTCGAAAAGCGGTTCCCCGACCTTCCGGTGTCGCTCTCCTACCGCGTGGCGCCGATCTGGAGAGAGTACGAGCGCGGGAGCACGGTCCTCGCCGATGCTTACGTCAAGCCCACCCTGCAGCGGTACGTCAACGGCGTCAGGAAGAGCTTGGCCAGCTTGGGCATCGCATGTCCTTGGGCTGTGATGAAGTCGAACGGCGGCCATGCCACCGCGGAGGCTGCCGAGAACGAGCCCGTCGGTGTTGTCTTATCGGGGCTCAGCGGCGGGATGATCGGGGGCCGATTCTTCGGAGAGCTTGCCGGCCACAAGGACCTCGTCACGCTCGACATGGGAGGCACGAGCTGCGACGTCGGCGTCGTGCGGAACGGCCGGATTGCGTACAACACCGACTACCAGATCGAGTGGGGCGTCCCGATTGCCGCGCCGTTCGTCGATCTGACGACGATTGGGGCAGGCGGCGGCAGTATCGCCTGGATCGACAAAGGAGGGTTCCTACGTGTGGGGCCGCAAAGCGCCGGCGCCGACCCCGGACCGGTTTGCTACGACCACGGCGGACACGACGTAACCGTGACGGACGCGAATCTCGTGCTGGGCAGACTCAACCCGGACTACTTCCTCGCGGGAAAGATGAAGCTCAACAGCGAGAAGGCCGGCAAGAAGCTGGCTGAGTTAGGCACGAAGCTCAACATGAATGCGGAGGAAACGGCGCAGGCCGTCATCGAGATGGCCAACGAGAATATGGCGAACGCCATCCGCGTTGTCTCGATCGACCGGGGATTGGATGCACGTGACTTCACGTTGGTGGCCTTCGGAGGCGCGGGTCCGCTCCACGCGGGCGGTATCGTCGAGCGGGTGGGTATGAAGCGCATCGTCGTCCCGCTCTACCCGGGATTGTGCTCGGCGTTCGGCTCTCTGATCGCCGATTATCAGGTGGACAAGGTGTGGAGTAAGCATTTTCGCTCCGACAGCGTCGAGGCGGCCGTTGTAGGCGAGCACTTCGACGAGCTGGTCAACGAAGCCATGGGCGAGCTTCGCCACGAAGGATTCGCCGGTGACGCCGAGGTCGAGCGCTCGATCAGCATGCGTTACGCCGGCCAGAACTACGAGCACGACGTGAAGGTCGAGAGCGGAGCCATCAGCGCGCGGGGCTTGGAGAAGGTGTTCGAGGAGTTTCACCGTCTCCACGAGCGCTTCTACGGCTACTCGATCGGCTACGAAGTCATCGAGCTGATCCGCTTCAATGTGAAAGTGGTGGGCCGCACGGCGAATCCGCGACTCAGGCCGATGGTGTCGGATGGTGCTCCGCAGCCGCGCGAGATTCTTCCCGTGTACTTCAAGGAACACGGGTTTACGGATTGCCCTGTCTACCGCCGCGAAGATCTGCCGGCAGGGTTTGAGTTAACGGGCCCCGCCCTGGTCGAAGAAGTCGATTCGATGATTCTCGCGCACCCCGGCAATCGCGTCCACGTCGATGATCATGGCGTGATTACGATCGACGTGTGAGGGAGGAGGGGTCTTGGAGAAGATCGACAGCGTTACCCTGAGCGTCATCAACAACGCACTGATCAACGCCTGCCGTGAGATGGGCACGGCGATGATGCGCACGAGCTACTCGCCGATCTTCAACGAGGGGCTGGATTTCTCGTGCATCATCTTCAACCCCCAGGCGGAGATGATCGGACAGGCCGAGTTCTGCCCGACGATGCTCGGCTCGGCGCAGTACGCCGTCAAGTGGACGATCGAAGAGCTGGGGCTGGACTCGTTCGGGCCCGGGGACGTGATCATCCACAATGACCCCTATCGCGGCCAGTGCCACATGCCGGAACATTTGGTTCTCAAGCCGGTGTTCCACGGAGACGAGCTGCGATGCTTTGTCGGCAACATCGCCCACCTCGGCGAGATCGGCGGCATGGCGCCCGGTTCGTTCGCGGCCGACGCGACCGAGGTCTACCAGGAAGGGCTGCGCTTGCCGCCCGTCAAGATCATGCAGCGCGGCGAGTACGTGAAGGACGTTTGGCGCATTATCCTGACGAATCACCGCACGCCGAAAACAAGCTGGGGCGATCTGCATGCCATGATCGGCTCGCTCAACATCGCCGAAACGCGGATGCATGAGTTGTTGGACCGCTACGGGCCGGAGATGTTCGCGTCGGCCGGGGAGCAGTTGCTGGACTACTCGGAGCGGTGGATGCGCTCGGAGATAAGCGAGATCCCCAACGGCGTGTATCGCTTCGAAGATTGTATGGAGGATGACGGAGTCACCGATCAGCCGGTGTGGATGCGGCTGAAACTGATCGTCAAGGATGACGAAATCATCGCTGACTGGACGGATTCCGACCCGCAGTCGCTGGGCCCGGTCAATGCGACCTTTGTCGTCACCGCGGCCGCGACCTACAGTGCCGTGCTCCATGTCACTAACAAAGACATCCCCGTCAACTCAGGTTGCTATCGGCCGATTCGCCTGATTACGAATCCCGGCACGCTGGTAAATGTGCGGCATCCGGGCCCGTCGGTCGGCGGGAACACCGAGACGCACCCGCACTTGCAGAATGTCGTGATGGCGGCGCTCAGCCAAGCGGTCCCCGAGCGGGCGGCGGCGGCGGAGGCCGGCACGGCGTGCAACTTCTTGTTCGGCGGGGTGCACCCGGAAACCGGCGAGTACTACACGAACTATCACTTCGACGGCGGCGGTTGGGGCGCGACGGCCGAGCATGACGGCAACTCGGTGATGTGCCCGGTGAACGGAAACTGCCGCAACACGCCCGCGGAAGTGCTGGAGACCAAGTATCCCTTCCTGACGCTGGAGTACAGTCTGCGGCCGGACTCGGGCGGAGACGGCAAGTTCCGCGGCGGGCTTGGCAGCAAGCGCGTGCTGCGGGTTGTCGGACCCGAGATTACCGTCAGCGCGCTGCTCGACCGTACCCGCACGCACCCTTGGGGGCTGTTCGGAGGCGGCCAAGGCGAAAGCGGCAGCTTGTTGGTGAAGAAGAAGGGCGATAGTGAGTTTCGAACCTTCTCGGAGGTCTACGGGACCGTGTCGGCAACGAAGTTTACGCGGATCGCGCTGAAAGAAGGCGATGAGGTCGTTATCTCGTCGCCAGGCGGGGGTGGCTACGGGCCGCCTGCGGAGCGTCCGGCCGAAGAGGTCGCCGATGACGTCCGCCAGGGGTTGATCTCGGCCGAGGCGGCACGAGCGTCGTACGGCTACGAAAGTTGAAAGCGGAATCTCGAGCAGAAGCTATGGGTGAATGGATAGACAAGAATGTGGCCTGGTACGACCAGTCGATGACGTACTGCGCTTGCTGCGGCTTGGTCATCCCCAAAAGCTATTGGGAAGCCGAGGTTGGAGGCAATTCGCTTGTCTTCTGCAAGCCCGATTGCGAGAGGCTTTACCGCGAGCATCGGCTGCCGGAGGGCAAGAAGAACGGCTCGGCCTAGGCACTAAGCCGTCGCTTCGTCACCCTGAAGCGGCAACGTAATGGTAAAGACCGGTGTGCCTCGCCAAAACTACGTAGCCGTTTAGATTGAGGAGCTTGAGCTCACGCGGCCTTGACAGCCGGGTCCGCCGTTCGCGCATTCTGGTAGCAGTGATTCCCTTTGTCTTCCGGCTCGTTCGACTACTCAACTTGGCTCTGCCCAGCCGCCGCAGCCTCATCCTTGAGAATCTGGCGCTTCGCCAGCAGCTGGCAGTCTACAAGCGCAACGCCAAACGACCTCGCCTGCGCCCAACCGATCGCCTGTTCTGGGTCTGGTTGTCTCGCTGCTGGTCCGATTGACGTTCGGTCGTTGACATCGTTCGACCCAAGACCGTCGTCGGCTGGCATCGTCAAGGTTTCCGGCTGTACTGGCGTTGGAAGAGCCGGCCGCGCGGGCGAAGGCCCGGACGGCCGCATGTGACGCCCGAGGTCCGGGCCCTGATTCGCACGATGAAACGGGCGAATCCGCTGTGGGGTGCGCCGCGCATCCACGGCGAGTTGCTCAAGCTGGGCTTCGAGATTTTCGAGCGCACGATCTCGCGTTTGCTTGCCAAGACCCGTCAGCCTCCGTCGCAAAGCTGGCGGGTTTTTCTCGCCAATCACGCTAGGGACTTGGTGGCGTTGGATTTCTTCACCGTGCCCACGATCAGTTTCCGTATCTTGCATGCATTCGTGGTCCTGGCCCACGAGCGTCGGCGTGTGGTGTATTTCAACCTGATCGCCAATTCCACGGCGTTCTGGACAGGCCAACAGATGATCGAGGCCTTTCCGGAGGACACAGCGCCACGTTATTTGCTGCGCGACCGCGATGGGATCTACGGCGACGAGTTCCGTGAGCGAGTAGAGGCCATGGGTATCAAGGAGATGGTGGTTCCGCTATCAACGGTTGCTGGCTCGGCCGCATCACCTTCTGAGGAAAGCACTTATAGCCAATTTTGGCAATGCCTGAAGCTGCCAACGGGAAATTCGGCTGTAAGTGTTTGCATGGTAGGCACTTAAGCCCTTTCCGGCAACAGTCGATGCAAGAAGCACCGAAAAACTCACGGAGCGTGCAAAGCCTCAGATTTCCGTCTTGAGGTTTTCCGGTCTCGCGGACTCTGATAGAACGAAGGTCAATTTCGACCGTTCGTGCCGGCTCGGAGATTCGTTCGGAGGATTTCATGCCTACGAGTTATTTACGCGCTGTGCTGTTGTCTTGCTGTCTGCTCGGCGTTCTCGGGGAGCCAGCCGCTGGACAGCTCCCGAGTGGAGGAATCGTCGGGTCTGTCTCGGACTCGACCGGCGCTGTCGTGCCCGATGTGCGGCTCGTCGCGCGGAGCGTGGTCACGGGGCTTGAGCGGGCGACGGAGACGGACCAGCGCGGCTCGTTCTCGTTCCCACTGCTGCCGCCGGGCGTCTACGAGCTCAATGTCGAGGCCGAAGGCTTCCAGAATCCCCGGAAGCGGATTGTCGTCCAAACGGGCGCGACGACCCGCGTTGAGATTGAGCTTGCAGTCGATGTCCTTGAACAGGTCGTCGAGGCGCTGGATACGTTGCCGGAACTGCGGTACGACTGGCACGGAATCGACGGCTTGCACTTGCTAACCCTTCGAGAGCCCGGTCTGCTGGCCTGCGGCGGTTCCTGACGCTGCCGGTGCTCCTGAGCCCCGCTCCAACGAGTGAAACCTCATGCGATCCCGATTCTCGCCGGCTTATCCTCGTGTGGAAGAGTCGTTTGTGCTTCTTGCTCGGTTTAAGCCGAGCATCCGACACCAGTGCATCGGTATACCAGTGCTAAGGTAGGCGGCATTAGGTCAGAACGACAAGCGTGACTGAATAGCAGCACGAATCGGCGCCTGTTGACCGGGCGAAGGAGGGCCCAGTGCCATCGAAATCTCTTTCTCGGCGTTCCTTAATGGGAACCGCTGCGCTCGGAGTCGCCCAACTCGGATCAGCCGTCGCCCCGCCCGCCTCGGAGAAACCCGCTCCGTCTATCATTCCCACCAAACTTGAATCAAGTGAAAAGCTCAAGGTCGCGATCCTCGGATGCGGCAAGCGTAGCGGGGCTCACATCCGCGCAATCAGCCACTACGAGGACATCGAGATTTCCGCTCTGTGTGACATTCTTCCTGAAAAGATGGAGGAGAAGAAGAAACTTGTTCAGCGTGGCAATCCGCGTCTCTACACCGACTACCAGAAGATGCTGAGCCAAGCCGACCTGCACGCCGTTGCGATCGTTCTACCGAACACTCTCCATCGCGAAACGTCTGTTGCCGCACTCGACGCCGGCAAGCACGTTCTCTGCGAGAAGCCGCTGACTCTCGAGGTTTCCGGGTGCCAAGAGATCATTCGAGCTGCCGATCGTAACCGGCGCGTCCTGCAGGTCGGCACCCAGAGCCGCCACGCCGCGAACTACGCAGCGCTGGCCGAAAAGATTCACTCCGGTTTGGTGGGCAATGTTCTCTACGCCTGGATTCAAACGTTCCGCTCAGATTGGACCAAACTCTATGCCGACCCCGCCACTGACTCCAGGCTCAACTGGAGGATGAAACAATCCGAAGGCGGTGCGGTGATCTACGAGCAGGGTATTCACACCGTCGATGTCTTTAACTGGTTCATCGGCAGCGGACCGCTCGAGATCACGGCGATGGGGGGTGTCCACAACGAGAAGTTACAGGCGAGGGATTCTTGGGATCACGCGGGCATCGTTGTTCGGTACGCCAACGGTACCATGGTCACCTACGGCGGCAATGTCTATTCGTCCGGCGGGCCGGGGCCGAATGTTTTGTTTGGGGATGCTGCATCGCTGGAAGTCGGCGGCCTTCGGTCGCCGCACGCCACTTTACACAAACGAACCTACTGGCGTCCGTATGACCTAGGCCGCCCGGACCCTCTGGCAGGCCGCGAACAAATCGCCCTGCCTTCCGCCGAGCCTGAGCCCACAACGGCTCAGTGGGGGTACTTCCTCGAATCCGTCCAGGGGAAGAAGCCTCCCTTTCCTTCTGCGCGCCACCACCTTCCGGCCGTCCAGATTGCCCGCGGCTCGCTGATTTCCGCCGCCGAGAGGCGGCATGTCCGGGTTTCGGAGGTGAGTTGAATCGGCTGAAGCAACGACGGGCTCTGGTGGCGACCTCAATCCCCGTTCCTGGCGACCAATTTCGTTCAGTCCAGACGATGCGTTCTTATCGCCGCAGAGATCACTGTCGATAACAACCGATCTATTGAACGGTCGAGCGGCTGGACGTTGAGCGCTGCACTCGGCGACGGTTTCCGGAGCAAAGCGGTCGGCCGGAGGGGGTCAGATCGCCGGATCGGTAGTGGAACGCTGGACGCAGTACCACCTGGGGGATGCCCGGGCAGACGAGTTGGAGTCGGGAGCTGGAAGTGTCTCCGAAAAGAGCAACGGCCAAGCGGGGCTTAGCAAGCCAGTTGACTAGGTGCCTTCTACGAAGACGGAAGAATGAGTTTTGAGATGCGCTACACTCTAGCTCCAGTTTTCTAGCCCGAGCCGCCACCAATAAAGAGAGCGCGCGAGCGGCTGTGACAAGCTAGAACTCTCACTAGAGGAGCGTCATGAAAAGATCCAGTCGAGTTTCCCGGAGACGTTTTGTCGGAACCAGTTTGGGGCTGCCGGCCGCCGGAGCCGCTCTCGCTCAATCGCCACAGCCGCTGCACGCCGCGTCGCGCTTTTCGACTGCGTCCGTTTATCAGCGACTCGGCGTGCGTCCTTTCATCAACGCCTACGGGACGAGCACGCCCCTGAGCGGCACACTGATGGCGCCCGAGGTGACCAAGGCAATGGTCGAGGCGTCTCACAATTTCGTGATGCTGGATGATCTGCAGGAGAAAGTCGGCAAGCGGTTGGCTGAGTTGACCGGTGCCGAGGCCGCCTTCGTTACGACGGGTGCGTCGGCCGCTCTGTGTCTGGCCACCTGTGCGGTTACCGCCGGTGATGACCCGGAAAAGATGAAGCGCCTTCCGGATCTTACGGGCATGAAAAGCGAGATCGTCATTCAGAAGGCCCATCGCAATCCCAATGACCACGCCTTCCGGATGGTGGGCGTCAAGCTCATCGAAGCCGAGACGGCCGACGAAATCCGTCGCGCCATCACCAACAAGACGGCCGCGGTCGCCATGGTCTTGAGCCACAACAGCCTAGGCCATCAGGTGAAGCTGGAACAGATGATTGCGATCGCCCATCAAGCGGGCGTTCCCCTGATTCTCGACGCCGCAGCCGAAATCCCACCGCCCGAGAACCTGAAGAGGTTTGTCCCCATGGGTGCTGATTTGGTCGCCTTCAGCGGAGGAAAGAACCTGCGAGGGCCACAGCCCAGCGGTATCCTCACCGGCCGCAAGGATCTGATTGCGAAAGCCTACGCCAATAGTTGCCCTCGAGACTACTTTGCGAGAATTGCCAAGGTCGGCAAAGAGGAGATCATCGGTTTGTTGGCGGCGGTGGAACTCTATCTCAGCCAGGACCACGCAGCCCAGCGGCGCGAGTACCATGCCAAGCTGAACCGCATCTCCGAGCACTTGCGCGGGGTTCCGACGCTCTTCACGGAGTTGGCACCGAACGATGACTACAGCCACTCGCCTCGGCTCTGTATCCAATGGGACGAAGCCAAGCTGGGCGTGACGTTGGATCAAATGATGAGTCGGCTCTGGGAGGGAGAACCGGCGATCTACGCAACCGACATGCGAAAGTACCGCCCGCATTGGAAAGGTCTTGGCATCTTCCCTTACAACCTGCTTCCCGGCGAGGAGATGATCATCGCAAGGCGCGTAAGGCGAATCTTGACGCCCGCGGGCTAATGCCTGCACAAGGGGGATTGGAGTACCCTAACCGTGCCGGAATGGCCAAAACGGAATCCCAGGTAAACAGCCAAGTCAGGCCAAATCCACACAAGTCGCAATGGGTCGATCCAGCGACCAAGACCGGCTGGATCAACACGAGGCCGTCAGTGAGGACTTGGTGCTACTTCCGCAAGGAAGTCCATCCAGATACTGTTGGGTTCGTAGAGGAGCGCAGGCGGTGCATGCCGAAGTGCACCAGAGCAATCAGGCAAACGCCAAGAGAAGGCGGAATGCGTCTTACACGGCTTTCCAAACTACATCAACCAGACGCTGGCAAATCTTGCTTGAGGGCAGTGCTGGGCGAAAGAAGCTCGGGACATGTATCACACAGACCGCGTCTGGTACATTCCTCCTTCCAGCATGCCACCGGCCCGAGCAAGCCGAAGTAGAGCCGCGATAGGTGGTGGAAGTGGTTACCTTTGAGCAAGGCGACATCCCCTTCACGAAGATTCTGCTGAAGCCAGGACAATGTAGCCCGGAGACCGGTAAACCCGAACGCACACTCCTGATTGAGTCCCGCCAGCACGGCACCACGTACGCCATGTCTGCTCTCCTGTCCAGTGAACACCACGATATCAGCTACCTGGGCCGCCGCTTGCCCGAGCGCAAAGATCCTCTGTGCAGCCGTCCTATTGTCTTTTGTCAGGTCGCTCAGGATGGCAATCCTCCGTTTCGCTCGGGCTTGCCGGAAGACATGGAACGCCGCCTCCGTCGTACCTGCCGACCCGTTTTGTTCGTCACGGATCAGGACGGCGCCGCTAGCGAGGCGGACTGGTTGCATCCGGCCCGGGTGCGACTCCATTCGGGCGACTTGTGGGACAGCAGCCGCCACGTCAACGCCACACTCGCGAGCCGTCAGCAAAGCTGCCAGCACGGATGGTGTCCAATGTGTCCCCACCAACCGAGTTGCCAAAGCATAGGTTTGGTCGCCCGAATGCACTCGGAACCGCAATCGCTCGGGCCAGTTTCCAGAGATGGCGTCGGCCCACATGTCCGATTCACTGGATGTACCAAAGTAGACTGAGCGAAACATACCGGGTCCGGCCATGTCCCTGACCCGCTCATCGTCGCCGTTTAGAACCGCTAACGAATTCTCGCCAAGCCTCCCCAGGAGTTTCGCCTTCTCCGCGGCCGTGACTTCTAGTGAGAGGAAGTTCTGCTTGTGCTCGGCTGCAACGGAAGTGATCACGACGATGTCGGGCCGAGTTACCAGAGCAGCTCGCCACATTTGCCCCGGAGCCTTGATGCCGACCTCCACGACGGCAAAACGATGCCATGGCCGCACGCTGAGAATCGTGCGTAGCAAGCCGAAACGGCCATTGGCATTGGCAAGAGTCTTGACCGTGGGGTACTTGGAGGCGAGCAACCCAGCCAGTAGATCCTTGGTCGTCGTCTTCCCATTCGATCCGGTGATGGCTATGAACGTTGTCCGTAGGAGCAGTCGTCTCCAGATCGCCGCCGCCGCCGCAAAGGGAAGATTGTAGAGGAAACTCCCCTGGAGCCGGTATAGGATGTCATTGAGGCTGCTCATCACTATTCATTGCTTCCTCACCAGTGTTTTGTAGCGAGCCGGGCGAGCGGCACGGAAGATCGAATCGAGATGTTGCGTGGAACGTCGATTGTACCGAAGTTCTCAGCCCCTCGGCGTTTCCCTGCTCGGCGGCCAGTCGATACCACTTGGCTTCTTTGGCGTAGTCCTGCGGCACACTATGGCCCAAGGCGTACATCAAGGCGAGATAGTACTGGACCCCGGCGTCTCCCTGCTCGGCGGCGAGCCGATACCACTTGATGCCTTCGGCGTCGTCCTGCGGGACGCCTTGGCCGTTGGCGTACATGAAGCCGAGGTTGTTCTGGGCGGAGGCATCTCCCTGTTTGGCTCTGGCTCTTAGCGCCTCAACGTCGGTTTGCGCGGCCAGCGTGCCCATACCGACGGCCAGCAGCACCGCAACGAGAAGGCTCTGGCCAAGAGTTCGCATTACCGAGCGCAGCATAGCTCGCTTCCGTGGAAAGCGCAATAATACCGGCTAGGGAACGCTGCCACCAGGTTCGATCGAGACTCTACACAACGGCCGGCGAGATCTCCGCACTGTAAGTCCTTTGTTTTCAGTAATAACAGATATTCTTGAGAATTACTGTTGACATGGACAACCCCCCAAGCGTACGCTTGGGTCATGAGCGAGCAAGTGAAG
>Ga0315336_1002299_pt1 | contig 30024 bp, 30 predicted proteins | sample ASW5metaG_FD_204512 | JGI IMG/M metagenome (GOLD analysis project Ga0315336, IMG submission 204512) | Ammonia-oxidizing marine archaeal communities from Monterey Bay, California, United States - ASW #5 | ecosystem: Environmental > Aquatic > Marine > Intertidal zone | place: USA: California... | reverse complement strand
ACCCCGGCGCGCCCTTCCTCGAGCTCTCCCCCCTCGCCGCTCATCAACTCTACGATGGCGCAGCCGCCGGAGCTGGTATTGTCACCGGCATTGGCCGTGTCTCCGGCCGCGAGGTGATGATCGTCGCCAACGACGCTACCGTAAAGGGCGGCTCCTATTACCCGATGACGGTCAAGAAGCACCTTCGCGCCCAGCAGATCGCCCTCCAGAATCACCTGCCCTGCCTCTACCTCGTCGACTCCGGCGGCGCATTCCTCCCCCTCCAGGACGAGGTCTTCCCCGACGAACTCCACTTCGGCCGCATCTTCTACAACCAGGCGCAAATGAGCGCGCGTGGCATCCCCCAGATCGCCTCTGTGATGGGCTCCTGCACCGCGGGTGGGGCCTACGTCCCCGCCATGTCCGACGAAGCCATCATTGTCAAAGGCACCGGCACCATCTTCCTCGGCGGCCCGCCACTAGTTAAAGCCGCTACCGGCGAAGACGTCACTGCCGAAGATTTGGGCGGTGCCGATCTACACACCCGCCTTTCCGGTGTCGCCGACCATTTCGCCGAAAACGATGATGAAGCCATCTCTATCCTGCGCGACATCGTCGAGGGATTCGGCAACGCCCCCCGCCTCAGTGTGGACGCGCATCCCCCCGAAGAGCCGCTCTATCCCGCCGAAGAACTTTACGGCGTCCTCCCCACCACCTTCCGCGAAAGCTACGATGCCCGCGAGCTCATTGCCCGTCTCGTAGATGGCAGCCGCTTCCGCGAATTCAAAGCCCGCTATGGCGAAACAATCATTACTGGCTTTGCCCGCATCGGCGGCTATCCTGTCGGCATCCTCGGCAACAACGGTGTGCTATTCAGCGAAAGCGCCCTCAAAGGCACTCACTTCATCGAGCTCTGTGAGCAGCGTGGTATCCCCATCCTCTTCCTCCAAAACATCACCGGCTTCATGGTCGGCCGCGAATACGAAGCGGGCGGCATAGCCAAAGACGGCGCCAAGATGGTCCACGCCGTCGCCAACGCCACTGTGCCCAAGCTCACTGTCATCGTCGGTGGCTCCTTTGGCGCCGGCAACTACGGCATGGCTGGCCGCGCCTACGATCCTCGCTTCCTCTGGATGTGGCCCAACGCCCGCATTTCGGTCATGGGCGGCGAACAGGCCGCCAACGTGATGCTCACCATCAAGCAGGATCAGCTCGAACGCGAGGGCAAGAAGGCCCTCAGCAAAAAGAAAGCTGAGGAGCTCAAGCAGCCCATCCTCGACAAGTACGAACACGAGGGCAATCCCTACTATTCCACCGCCCGCCTCTGGGACGATGGCATCCTCGACCCCGCCCAAACCCGCGAAGTCCTCACCCTCGCTCTTTCCGTAGTCCTCAAAGCACCTCGTCCTGAGGGCGGCTTTGGCGTCTTCCGCATGTAAATGAGCGATCCCCGCTGGTCTCTGCTCGCATTCCTCATTCTTCTTCTCACCGCCTGCAGCAGTCCCATTGGCATTCCGCAAAGCGAATACGACGCACTCGTCACTTTCTACGAAACCACGGACGGTGCCAACTGGTGGGACAACCGCCGCTGGATGAGCGCAGAGCCGCCTTGCACCTGGTATGGCATCCTCTGCGAAGATGGCCACGTTGTCAGCCTCACCATGAACTGGAACAATATCCACGGCGAACTCCCAGCAGAGCTGGCCGATCTGACCAAACTACGTTCCCTGGTGCTCTATTACAATGAACTGCAAGGACCCTTGCCGCCAGACTTGGGCCGCTTAAGCAATCTTGAAAGGCTTATTCTGCACAACAATAACTTTTCGGGTGGCATCCCCCCCGAGTTTGGCGATCTACAAAGCTTGAAAAAATTGGACCTCGTCCTGATCGGCCTCACCGGCGTGATTCCCCCGGAGTTGGGCAATTTATCCAATCTGCTAGTGCTTAACATCAAGGGCAACCAATTCAGCGGTCAGGTGCCTGTGGAACTCTCCCGGCTCAGCAATCTGGAGGGCCTCTGGTTGAGCAACAATAATTTGTCCGGAGATGTTCCCGCAGAATTAGCCGGGCTCAGCAATCTGCGCTTTTTTAGCATCTATGCCAATCCACTGATAACTGAGGTTCCAACCGTATTGGACGATCTGCCCGATACAGCTGCGGACCTCACCGGCATTAAAGAAGCGAATGAAAAATAAATCCTTTTCATCCGAGCAAAGTGCACTACATAGCATGCCAAATCGCCAACCCAACAGTTATTCCCTGGTCCTCAAAGCGCTCAACCCCGAGGGCCTTTTCCGCGTGTAAGCGTATATGACCAAGCCAAAAGAACCCGCTGCCGACCCCCTCGATCAGGCCCAATACGCGTCCTTCTACAATCGCAACAGCATGCAAAGCAGCCAGATGGCCGGATGCTTCTACTGTCTCAACACTTACCCCGCTTATGAAGTGGTCGATTGGCTCGACGAGCAATACGAGCAGCAGGCTAGCGCTGTTTGCCCGCGTTGCAAAGCCGCAGCCGTCATTGGCGACGCTTCAGGTCATCCCATCGAATCCGAATTTTTGGAAAAGATGAATTCCCGCTGGTATCCTAAGAAGGTGGACAAGTAATGAGCGATCAAGAGCCCCAAATCTATTTCGTCGTTTTCCACCGCCCCGGCCCCAACTGGCAATCTGGCGTGGATTTCCGTGAGCAGCCTGGCATCGGTGAACATGTCGCCCACTACGCTCAGCTCCACGTCAAGGGCAAGCTGGCGATGGGCGGCCCCTTCCTGGCCATCGACCGCGGCGGCATGATGGTCGCCGTCCCCGAGATCAATTCCGAGGAACTCGAAGCCTTCGCCGCGTCTGACCCCGCTGTACAGGGCGGTCTCCTCGAATTCGAAGTGCTGCCCTGGTATGTGCCTATGAAGCAGGAGGGCTAGATGCCCCACGCCGATTTCGAAACTTGGATACAGGGCTATATTAAAGCTTGGACGAGTAACCACCCAGATGACATCGCCGCCCTCTTCAGCGAGGATGCCGATTATTACACGCTTCCCTTCCGCGAACCCTGGTCCGGTCGCGACACCATCGTCGAAGAGTGGATCGCTCGGGACGACCAGCCCGGCACCTGGACCTTCGAATACGACTGGCTCGCCATTGAAGGCGGAACTGGCGTCCTGCGTGGTCTCGCAACCTACACCAAATCCACATACAGTAACATTTGGCTGATCAATCTGGATGAAGACGGCCGCTGCTACGAATTTCGTGAGTGGTGGGTGAAAAAAGACTGATCCAAAGTAGAGTTTTATTTGACAAAGAGTAGCAATCTCCCCTCCCCCCTCCTTATCGCCAACCGTGGCGAGATCGCCGTCCGCATTATCCGCGCCGCTAGCGAAATTGGCATCCGCTCGGTGGCTGTCTATTCCGAGGCCGATGCCGACGCCCCCAATGTCCTACTGGCAGATCAGTCCATACTTATTGGCCCCGCCGAGGCCGCTCAATCCTATCTAAATGCCGAGCGCATCCTCGCCGCCGCCAAAGAAAGCGGCGCTCAGGCCATCCACCCCGGCTACGGCTTCCTCGCCGAAAATGCCGACTTTGCTCAGGCCGTCATTGATGCCGATCTCACTTGGGTCGGGCCGCCCCCCACCGCCATCCGCACAATGGGCGACAAGGCTGGCGCGCGCGCCCTCATGCAGCAAGCTGGCGTGCCCCTCCTCCCCGGCTATCAGGGCGCCGACGATGACGCTGCTCTCAAAAAAGCCGCCAAAGACATTGGCTACCCCCTCCTCGTCAAGGCCGCCGCTGGCGGCGGAGGTGTTGGTATGCAGGTCGTCCACAAGGCCGCCGATCTCGCCGAAGCCATTCAGGCTGCCCGCCGCAGCGCTCAATCCGCCTTTGGCGACGGCCGTCTCCTCCTCGAAAAATATCTACCCCGCGCCCATCATGTCGAAGTCCAGGTCCTTGGCGATCAGCACGGCAATCTCCTCCACCTCTTCGAGCGTGAATGCTCCGTCCAGCGCCGCCACCAGAAGATTATCGAAGAGACGCCATCCCCTCTCCTCGATGCCGAGCTGCGCGCTCGCATGGCCGATGCGGCTTTGGCCGCCGCTCGCGCAGTGGACTATAGCAACGCGGGCACCATCGAATTCCTTCTTGATCCCGCCACCCGTGATTTCTACTTCCTGGAGATGAACACTCGTCTCCAGGTCGAACACCCCATCACCGAACTCACCACTGGCCTCGATATTGTCCAATGGCAATTGCGCATCGCCGCCGGTGAAAAATTACCCTTCACCCAGAAAGACATCCAGCAAAACGGCCACGCCATCGAGTGCCGCGTCTATGCCGAAGATCCCGCCGCCGCTTTCCTCCCTCAGGCCGGCCGCATCCATAAGCTCCTGCTCCCCGAATCTGAGGACATCCGTATTGATAGCGGAGTGGCCGCAGGGCAGCAGGTCTCTGCCTTCTACGATCCCATGCTGGCCAAGATCATTGTGCATGCCGCCGATCGCCCCGCCGCTATTGCACTCATGCGCCAGGCCCTTACTCAATCCGCCTTCCTCGGCCTGACCACCAATATCGAATTCTTGCAGGCCGTCCTCGCTCATCCCGACTTTCATGCTGCTCAGGCCGACACCCAATTTGTCGAACGCGACCTCGACGATTGGCAACCCGAAGCCGAATTGCCCATTGAGGTCTTGCTCGCTGCCGCCCTCATCGAAATCGGCGCGCAGCCAATTGACGCGGATGCCGACCAGGATCCCAACGAGGACATCTACTCTCCTTGGGCACGCGCAGACTCTTTCCGTTTGGGAAAGCGCCAATGAAATTCAACTTTCGCCACGCGGACCAAGATCACAGCCTGGGCATCCTCCCCAGCGCTGCGGGCTTTCAAGCCCAGATTGGCGAGGCCGCCCACGACCTGCGCGTCATCCAGGCAGAGCAGGGTAATCTCACTTTTGAATCGGATGATCGCCAAACCCGCGTCCATTGGGTAAAAGAGGGCCGCCGCATTTGGCTGCATCTCGACGGCCGCACATTCGTAATGGAAAAGACTGCCGCCAACGCTGGGGCAACGGGCGCAGGCCGCAGCACCGAGTCCATTCTGCGGGCCCCCATGCCCGGTAATTTGCGCGAACTCTTGGTCGCAGAGGGCGATCAGGTCGAACAGGGCCAACTCCTCATGCTTCTCGAAGCCATGAAGATGGAGATTCGCATTCAAGCGCCCTATGCCGCCAAGGTGCTCCGAATTGCCCTGCAGCCCGGCGCAAGTGTCGAAAAAGATCAAATTCTGGTAGAACTTGATGGAGATGAAAATCAGGACGAAAGCCAAGAGGACAATTAACTGATGCCTGGAAAATATTATGATGACCTGACTGTCGGCCAGCGCATTGTCCACGCAAACAGCCACACCATCACCGAAGCCGAAAACCTCGCCTTCTGTGAGATGACCGCCAACACCCAGCCTCTACATATAGATAAGGACTATGCCGCTGAAACGCCCTTCGGTCGCCGCATCGTCAATGGCATTCTCACGATGGGCCTTGTTGTCGGCCTCAGCGTGGAGGACCTCACCTCCGGTACCATCCTCGCAAACCTCGGCTACGATGAAGTCGCCCATCCCCACCCAGTATTCCACGGCGACACCATTTCCTCCGAGAGCGAAGTGCTCGAGATGCGCGAATCCAAATCCAGGCCCGACCGCGGCATCGTGCGTCTCAAACAAACTGGACGCAATCAGGATGGCGCGGTCGTCGTCGAATTACAGCGCAGCGTTATGTTCCTCAAGCGCCCTGGAGAAGACAATTGATGAGATCACGCCGCGCCCTCCTCTACATGCCTGGCAACGACTGGCGCAAAATTGAAAAAGCCGCCGCTCTGGATGTCGATTCCATCTGCATGGATTTGGAAGACGGCGTCGCCCCCGACAAAAAGGACGACGCCCGTCAGATGGCCGTCCGCGCCCTCGCTGAGCTAGATTTCGGTGAAAGCGAACGCCTCGTGCGCATTAACCCCCTCGGCAGCGATCTGGCCGAGCAAGATCTTGCCACCATCCTGCCTGCCCAACCCGATGGCATCGTCGTCCCCAAAGCCGAATCCGCCGACCAGATTCGCGCGTTAAGCAATCGTATTGATAATCCCGATATCGTCTTGCTCGTCCAAATCGAATCCGCCCTTGGCCTGGTCAACATTAAAGAGATTGCCAGCGCAGGCGGAAGCCTGCGAGCCCTCATCTTCGGTGCCGAAGATTACGCCGCCGATCTCGGTGCCCGCCGCACCAGCGCTGCAGAAGAAGTTTTCTTCGCCCGATCTTCTGTGGTCGCCCACGCCGCCGCCAACGATCTCCATGCCATCGATATGCTCTGGACAGATTTCAAAGATCCCGAGGGGCTGGCAGCCAGCGCCGCCAAAGGCGGGCAACTGGGCTATAGCGGTATGCAGATCATCCACCCCAACCAGATCGATATCGTCCAACGCGCCTTCACCCCCAGTGATGCCGAAGTCGTCGCTGCCCAGCGCATTGTCGATGCCTACGAAGCCAGCCTCGCCGAAGGCAAAGGCGTCTTCGCCCTGGATGGCAACATGGTAGATATGCCCATGGTAAAAGCTGCCCGCCGCCTGCTCTCCCGCGCCGAATCCAACCAATCCTGAGAATCAAAAAAGCGCAGCATTTGCTGCGCTTTTTTGTCATTTACTGTTATTACTTATTACTTATTACTTCTTCGCCTTTTCAGACTTTCTTGCCTTGGGCACTCTGCGGCGTATGGCTCGCACGATGTAATAGAGCGGTACGCCGATTACCAAGCCAAAGGGCAGCAGATAGAGCCCCAGCCAGATCACCACGTTCACCAAACCTTGCAGCGCGTTGACCAGTGCTTGAACAGCATCCTTAGCAACGCCAACGGGTTCCCAGCCGCCAATCGTAATCGGCTGTTCAGCCGCGCTTGCGATCAGGGTTACGCTGATCGCCGAGAGGGCTGCTGATTCCTCAAAATACTGAATCTGGCCCTTGAGCACTTCTACTTGCTCGGTAATGTAGTTGAGTTGGTTGAAGGCATTCAGCACATCTTCCGTGTCCTTGGCAGAAGCCATAATTTCACGCAGCAGATCTTCAGCATCTTCCAGATTGCGCAATCGTGATTGCAAATCGGTATATTGGCTGGTGACATCCTGCCCGGATTGGCTCTGTAAAGCCACCCGCACAGCCTGACCTTCGATAGCTGCTAACGCGTCCCCCAGCGAATCAGAGGGCACCCGAATAGTGATGCTCGCGCTGGGCACTTCCAGTCCGCTCGGCGTGGTGCTTTGATACAGATTGGAGTTGACCACAAAGCCGCCCAATTCTTCAGCAAGCGCGGTGATCTCGTCCATCGATTGTGAGGGATCATCCACCACGATCGAGATGTTGGCGTTCTTAATCACCAGGCGCTCTGCGCTTTGCGGTGCATCTCCAGCCCGGGCTAACTCTTCAGAAGCGATGCTGTCATCCGCTACGCCCTGATCGGCAAAATCAGCGGAGGGGGCTTCGGCGGGAAGGCCAATTGCAACAGCCCCTTCACTTTCTGCAAAGAAAATATCGGAATCGGATGTTCCGCTTTTGCTGGCCAAAGCTCCACAGGCTGAAAGCACTAAGCTCGATAGCAAGAGCAGGTTTAGCGCACTGAATAGTCTCTTCTTCATAATAAAACTCCTTGTTTGTTGACTTCCCCCTTATGACGCACAGCGGCATAAAAAAGTTCCAGCCAATTATAGGATAGCCTTCTCGGCTACGCGGGAATAAATATGCTTGCGGTTGTAGGCCATAATATGTGGGAAAAGTGCAGCAGGAATCTTCCAATCACTGCGAGAAAGCCATCGCTTATCGTATTGAATACCCTGCATTTTTTGTCTATCGCTGATCATTTGATTACCCAAAAATATATGGCTCTGTGAAGACTGTGGAGCCAGTTTGTTTCCGTTTTCTGAGCGCAAATCAAGAAACGTGAAGAGCCTTTCCATACTGGCCTTGGGGGATAAGCTAATTTCCTCATAACTGATTGTAGTGAATGTAGAATCGGCGGCACGAAGGCGATTTTGGGCAGCACGATTACGCAAAAACCATTTCCAAAACAAGTAGCTTGGCGATTTGAAGCTTTGCAAATAGAGACTCTGGCTAATAGCTTGAGAACCAAAAACAATTGGAAGATGCCCGTATTTTAATTCTGCGGGCAATGCATCACGCTGCGAAATCGTAAAGGAACGAACATCTTTGAGTAGATGAATTACCCTTAACTGGATGTCGTCCATTTTGGATAGCATAGAGAGCGGTTCGCCATATTTGGAGGAATCAACCATGCTGGTGTTTTCTCCGAAGATTCTTTTGAAATTCTGCACAACTGTACGATATCTGTCTGGAAGACTATTGTGCTTCTCCTCTTGCAAATCGGAAATCACCTGTCCCCAAAAATGACAATCCTTGGAGAGCTGGCCACAAGTGCAGCGCATATGTTTCTCGGTCTCCAGTTGTTCAGGGGAGAGTCGAATGACTTTATACACCTCACCCAAACCTATCAGGCGCGGATGAGTGCCTAGCAGCAAATCGAGCAGAGTTGAGCCAGAATGCGAGAGGCTTGAAATAAAGGCGATATTCATGTTGGCGGAAGGGCGGGTGCTTACCAACCGGATTCTAGTCGGGTGATGTTTCGATCAGGGAGATGAGCGGCTTGCATGAGTTTCTGTACGCTGCGAATATCATATTGGACTCGCTGAAATTTCCAGACGCTTTCTTCACTATCCAACATGGCAAAGGACGCACGCGGGTCGTGGTCTCGTGGCTGGCCAACCGACCCCGGGTTAACGATGCTGCGCGCTTCAAGGGATATTGGGTCGCTCGCGGGTTGAGTAAGTAATCTCACTGTTTGCCCAGTCGCTGGCAGATGAAAAAGCGTGGGGATATGCGTGTGCCCAACAAAACAGTAAGCAGTTTCGAAATGTCCAAAATTTTCAAAAGCCGCCTGGGTATCAAGCAGATATTCTAAGAGAGGTTTTCGGGGACTAGCATGAACCAGTGTGTACTTCCCCCACGCTGAGCGTTGTCCCAAGCTCTTGAGGAATGAATTCGATTCCGCATTCAAATTCTTGTGCAGCCACTCAATTGAGGATCGAGCTTCGTAGTTAAAAGAGTCCAGGGGAAGCTCCCCAGTTGCGGCAGCATCATGGTTGCCTTGCAAACAAATTAAATTAGGCAATTCGCGAATTAAGTCTACGCACTCATTCGGGCTTGGGCCGTAGCCAACAATGTCTCCAAGACACCAGGCAGCATCAAACTCTCCGGCAGCCTCGAGAACAGCCTCAAGAGCAGCTAAGTTTGCGTGAATATCACTGAGGACCAGAACTCGCATGGATATTATGGATTCTTATGTATCAAGGTTGCTGGGGCCAAATGCCCCCGGCAGCAGATCCCCCACTGTGGTTTCTTCTAGCACCTTCCCTTTTTCGTTTGCAATGATTACGATGGTCTCCAGGCCAAATTCAGAGAGCACTTGCCTGCATGAGCCGCAGGGAGAACCACCGTCACGCGTGACCACTGCAATTGCCTCAAATTCGCGTTCATTGCTGCTCACAGCTTTAAATACGGCGACGCGCTCGGCGCAAATGGACAAGGGGTAGACTGCATTTTCCACGTTTGCGCCTGTGTAAACTTTGCCTGTTTTGCTGAGAAGTGTGGCGCCTACTGCATAGTTTGAGTAGGGGGAGTAACTGTCTTTGCGCGCTGCCTGGGCTCCATTTACGAGTTCGATGCGCTGGTCATCATTTAGCATTGTTGGTCTCCTCGTCTGGCGAAGCAGGGGCTTCTCCGCGTTGGACGCGCACCCTGCGGATACGCCTACCGGTAATTTGCTCAACAGTTAGCAAAAGTCCACCCTCATCCAAACTCTCGCCCGAGCGGGGCACACGACCTATGCGGCTGTAGATATAGCCGCCCAGGGTGTCTGCTTCTTCGGTGCTCAATTCAACTCCCATAAGTTCATTAAAATCATCCATATCTAGACGACCGTGAAGAAGATATTCGTCATCGCTAATTTTTTGAGTATGGGACTCTTCGCCCTGGTCGTATTCGTCGCGGATTTCGCCAACGATTTCTTCGACGATGTCTTCCAGCGTAACCAATCCGGCTACACCGCCATATTCGTCGGCGACTATGGCGATATGGATACGTTCCGCCTGCATCTCAGCAAGTAGTTCGTCCACCTTTTTTGATTCGGGGATAAAGTTGGCCGCACGCAAAAGTTCGCGAAGTGATTTGTATTCGCTGCCCTCCTGCCAAACCTTGAGCATGTCCTTGGTGTAGAGCAGCCCAATGATGTTATCGATGTTGTCTGCGTAGACAGGCACTCGGGAGTAGCCAGAGTTAAGTGCCGCTTCGGCAGCCTCATCAAGTGGGGTGTTTACCTCTAGAGTGAACATATCAATACGAGGCACCATGATCTCGCGGGCCAGAGTGTCGCCGAATTGAAATATGGAGAAGATCATTTTGCGCTCATCCTGCTCCAGAACGCCTTCACGTTGACCCGTGTCCACTAAAGACTTTAGTTCGTCTTCGGTAATGGTTACCAATTGGTGATCTTCACCATTGCTGCGCTTTGAAAGAGCTAATGGGATCGCAAGCAGGGGAGAAAGTGTGGCCGACATGATTCGTGCAAAAGAAGTGAGCCGCAGCGCCCAGCTTTCGGGTTCGGTTCGCACTCGGCGCTCGATAAAAAACTCTCCGAGCCAAACAAGGAAAGCGGTGCTCAAGAGCAAAATTGACAAATTTTGAGAGGAGAAGGCGCCTTGTTGTGGGAGGAATAGGGTAAGGATTAATGCGGCTATCGAAAAGCGAGCAATGGCCAGGGCCAAACTAAGGCTATCACCAAGAGTGGCACGTTGCTTGATCAAGTCCAAAGCTTTTTCGGCGGCCATGCCATTTTCGTCGCTGAGTGCAGCTAGGCGGGCATAGCGAGCATTAAGCATGCTGGCACGCGTAGCCGCGAGCAGCAAATCTATTGCAAAAATGAGTAACAAAAGGATAATTTGGGTGTTAATCTTTTTTCTCCACTTTGCGAATAGCGCGAGCAGGGATTCCAACTACGATTGTGTTCGATGCAACATCCTTGGTGACCACCGCGCCCGCTCCGGTACGCGCTCCGGCACCAATCTTAAGTGGGGCAACAAGCATAGTGTCGCTGCCAATAAATACGTCCTTCCCGATCTCGGTTTGATGTTTGCCTTCTCCATCGTAATTGGCGGTGATGGTGCCAGCCCCAATATTGCTGTTTGCCCCAATCTTGGCATCCCCAATGTAGGAGAAATGCCCCATCTTTACGCCCTGTCCCAGTTGAGAATTTTTCACTTCGCCGTAATTTCCGATGTGCACGCCTTCTGCCAGGTGGGCGCCCTTGCGCATATGTGCAAAGGGGCCAATATCCACATGGTCTTCGATGATTGCATGCTCTACGTATGATGCCTCGATCTTACAGTTGTTGTGGATTTTACTATCGCGCACAACGCTATTTGGGCCCAGGCTGCAATTCTCACCAATTTTTGTAAAGCCTTGCAGCATTGTGTTTGGCCAAATGGTGCTGTCTTGCCCGATGCTCACGCCAACATCAATATAAGTGGATTTTGGATCGATAATGGTTACACCAGCCAGCATCCAGTGTTGGTTAATGCGTTCTCGCAATTTTTGTTCCGCTTGGGCCAGATGCACGCGCGTATTGATGCCAATGGCTTCACTGGCATTATTAAGTGTGAGCGCATTTACTCTAGATTCGTCTTTTACAGCGATTTCAACAAGATCGGTTAAATAGTATTCCCCTTTTTCGGATGATGGCTTGACTTCTTCTAAAGCGGGCCAGAGCCAATCGGCACGGAAGCAATAGACACCCACGTTTAGTTCTGAAATGTTACGCTGTTCTGGAGTGGCTTCGGCTTCTTCAACAATAGCCAGCACTTCACCTGATTTGCCACGAAGGATGCGTCCAAATCCGCGCGGCTGAGGCGATTCCACTGTCAACATGGTAAAGGCAGCATCCGAATCTTTTTGGTCATTCACAAGCCGCTCTATGGATTCAGCAGAAAGCAATGGCAAATCGGCGTTGCTTACCACAACTAAGCCCGCTTCTCCCTCCAGTTCGGCTTTGGTTTGGAGAAGGGCATGACCGGTGCCTAACTGTTCTGTCTGCTCCACAAACTTAGCTTGTTCGCCAACCACCTCGCGGACCTTATCTGATTCATGGCCAACAACAACAGTGGGTGGAGCATCGCTGAGCTTGCTGAGCGCAGAAAGACTGTGCAGGATCATGGGCTGCCCCGCCAGCGGATGCAACAACTTGGGGATCCGCGAGCGCATACGGGTGCCCTGGCCTGCGGCAAGTAGAACGACATGAGTCTTCATAAGAGAATTAGCCAAGCCCGGGTTGATTTAAGCAGGATGAGTAATACTTCGTCACAGAGGCCACGAATCTTTTCATCTAGTATGTGGTGGAAGGGAGGGGAAATATAAGTGTGGGTCTTCGTCTAACACAGTGTGTATCCGCTTGACGGACAAAGTCGGGGCGCCTGGACTCGAACCAGGATCAACGGATTCAAAGTCCGGTATGCTGCCGATTGCACCACGCCCCACAGCCGGGCTCATGTAGGTTGAGCGTGCAAGATTGTAACATAGAGGGGAAATGAGCCGCAATGGCGCAACGTTTTCAATTACACTATCCCAATAAATAGCTTGCCCTCCTAAACAATGAAAGGGAGAAATTTACGGAAACGTTATCATGGAGAAGTGTGTATTTCGAGCAGGCCAACAGTTGTACATAACGCGAAACGATTAATGCGCTATACCCCAAATATGATATGAACTATCTGATGAGTTTTGCAACAGAGCTATTCTATTCTTCCCAATCCAGGTTGAGTGAATCTGCTTTGAGCAATGGGATTGATAAAACTTTCTCATATTCAGGAAGGGATATATATGGAAGCGACTTCTTTATAGAAAATAGAGATATTTTGAGCAATCCAAAAGGGGCAGGCTATTGGCTTTGGAAACCCTACCTAATCCTAGAAACGTTAAAAGTAATAGAAGATGATGCAATGTTGGTTTATTCGGATTCCGACATAGAAATACGAAAATCGCTTAATCCGCTATTCCAGATATGGAGTCAGATAGAAAGCCCAATGTTTTTTAAAGTCCACGAGCATTTAAACCGAGCGTGGACAAAGCGTGATTGCTTTGTGCTAATGGACTGTGATGGGCCAGAATATTGGGATGCTGAACAAACTCATGCGGGATTCTGCCTGTTTCAAAATAATCAATCAAGCAGAAATTTTGCGGAGGAGTGGCTGTCCTTTTGTGTTGACGAAAGAGTGATTAGTGATAATGAAAACACTTGCGGCCTAGATAACCTTCCCGAATTCATTGCCCATCGGCACGACCAATCGGTATTGTCTCTGCTTGTTAAGAAACATCGCATTGAAACGTATCGTGATCACAGCCAGCGCGGCAATAGATTCATAGACAAGCACTCCAATTCGCCTTACTCACAGCTTACTAAGTCGTATAGGGTGCGGGTTGATGTTCTCCCTGTTTACAAGAGATGGAGCGTTAAACTTTACCGATTTGCGAGAAGATATCGAGTAATTCAAAGCCTTCTTAGTTTCCTGAAGGGGCTGTTGCCCTCTAAATGGACCCGCTGATAAAGACCAATCGATTTCATCGCGCACTTGCACAAGTGGCTTCAGGTCAGATTGCTTCGATCGACAAATACAAAGGGGACTTTGCCTTCGCCGATTGTTTCCACAGCAAGTGGCGCTTTATACACCGCCTGTAAATTTTCTGTAGTCAGCACTTCGCTGGGAGGTCCATCGGCCTGGATGCGCCCAGATTCTAAGAGGATTAAGCGTTGCGCATAAAGTGAGGCCAGATTGAGATCGTGCAATGCGATGAGCACCGCCAAGTGCTTTTCTTTGACTAGTCGCTGAACCAAATTAAGAAAGGAAATCTGGTGATGAAGGTCCAGGTGGGCAGTGGGTTCATCGAGCAGCAAGATAGGGGCCTCCTGAGCCATCGCTCGCGCTAAAAGAGTGCGCTGCTGTTCACCACCAGAGAGATGGCCCAGCATACGGTCTTTCAAGCTGTTTACCTCGGCGGCTTGCAGGGCCCAGTCAATCCGGGCTTCGTCTTTAGCGCTGAGCTGCCCGAGCCAATTGAGATGTGGAGTGCGCCCCAAGGCGACAGATTCCCAAACCGTAAAGGCTGGGGGCAATTGAGCATTTTGGGGAACCACGGCAAATTGTTTAGCACGCTCACGGCGGGACATTTCCTCGACATCCTGATCGTCGAGGGTAATCTCTCCTCGCCAGGAAGGATGCACACCCCCAATGCAGCGCAAAAGGCTAGTCTTGCCTGAGCCGTTGGGCCCAATCAGTGCAAGCATTTCTCCATGCTGCAGGTTGAAATTAATATTGCTAAGGACGGGTTGATCCCCGTAATTTGCCTGAAGATTGCGTATGCTTAACATGATGTGCTCACCAGTAATTTTGCGCTTTCGTGCGCCGCAGAATCCACAAAAAGAAAGGTGCGCCCGCTAATGCGGTGAGAAGACCAACAGGCAAGACTTGGGGGGCAAAGAGTGTGCGAGCAAGAATGTCGGCAACTAAGAGTGTGCTCGCTCCGGCCAGCATGGAAAGCGGGAGAAGGCGGCGATGGTCGGCTCCCCAAAGCATGCGTGCAGCGTGGGGGACAATGAGCCCCAGAAACCCAATCACTCCTGAAAAAGCCACGGCTGCGGCGGTGGCCAAGGAGGCAGCGGCGATTAACAAGACCTTGACGCGGTCGACAGGTATGCCAACCTGCCTGGCTTCATCGTCGCCAAGCTGCAGCACGTTAAGCAGGTGACCAGAAAAGAGAAGTATGCCCAAGCCTATTACTGTGTAAGGAAGCATGGCTAACAGGGGTTGCCAGCCACTTAAGCTGGCACCGCCAAGCAGCCAAGAAATGGCCCGGCGCAATTCGTTTCCCGAGCGCAGCATCAGGAAGGAGGTGAGCGCTGAAGCAAAGGCGCTCACTGCAACCCCGGCAAGGATAAGGCTTGTTACTGGAAGCGAGCCGCCCACGCGAGCCAACGCATAGACCAGTGAAACAGCCAGGATGGCGCCAAGGAAAGCGGCGGCGGGGACGGTGTAGAAACCCAGCAGCGTGCGGGGCCATTCACTGGCCATCACGAAAACTGCTCCCAGGCCAGCGCCCGAAGCGACTCCAATTAAATAGGGGTCGGCGAGGGGATTACGAAACAAGCCCTGATAGGCTGTGCCGCTTCCGGCCAGGGCAGCCCCGGTTAGTGCAATGATCAAACTATGCGGGAGCCTGATTTCATAAAGGATGGTGGCTAATGTTTGGGGAATCTCTTGGCCCAGCAATCCTGCTAGGATTGAGGCAGGTGGAATAAGCACGGCTCCAATCGCGTTGCTCAATATAAATGCAAACACAAGCAGCAATGCATTGAAGGTAAAGGATCTGTTTTGGATAAAAGCGCGCATTGAGCCATTGCAGGGGGAGGATTGCTCCCCCCCTGGTGCATACTAGTTAAAGAGATCGGGGTGAAGCAAGCGAGCCAACTCTTCTAGGGCGTCTATCAGGCGCGGCCCCGGGCGGCTGGCCAGGTTGTCGTCGAAGGGATAGACCTGTTGATTCTGCACGGCAAAGAGAGAATCCCAGCCGGCACGTTCAGCAACAGATTCAGCGGTGGCGCCAAAGGCGGCATCCCCGAGAAGAATTATCTGCGGATCCTGCAGCAGGAGCTCTTCGATGCTGAGTTGGGCGTATGCGCCATCAAGCACTCTGGCGATATTTACTCCCCCAGCCTGCATAATAAGTTGATCTATAAAGGTGCCCTTGCCTGCTGTCCAGGGTGCGGATGGGTCGGTAGCGTCTATTTCATAAAACACGGTAGGCTGCTTTTCAGCCGCAGCTAGGGTGTCCTCCACGGCGGAGACCCGGATCTTTAGTTGCTCGGTGAGCGCGAGTGCTTCCTCTTCGCGGCCAGCGAGCTCCGCTATGGTTGCCAGGTTTTGGTAAAGCCCCTCCAGATCGACGGGGTTAGCAAGCCAAAATACAGTGACTCCCAGATTTTCGAGTTCCTCGACATACTCGACTGGAGTGATTTCGGCAGCGAGGACGAGGTCGGATTCCAGGGACACAATGCTTTCGCTATTGACCCCAGAGTAAGTATCCCCGATGCTGCCCAGTTCAAGCGCTTCGGGCGGGAAATCGGAAAAGTCGTCGCGAGCAACGAGCTGATCCCCAGCTCCGAGGGCAAAAAGGATTTCAGTGTTGGACGGGGCCAGTGAAATGATTCGTTGAGCGGGCCCATCTAGAGAGACTGTGCGACCGAGGCCATCGGTTACAAGAAGCTCTGCCGCCGGGGTGGCAGCAGGATTGCAGGCGGTCAATATCAAAGCAATCAATATTAGAAAAGGCGAAGCCAAGATTCTCTTATTCATTGTTTCTCCTGGTGTGAGATTAAACAAAAAGCCCTGCTCATAGGCAGGGACAGCGAGCAAGCGACTAGCTTGCAGACAGCACCTCCCCTCCACGAGGAATTTGTGCGATGATCTGGGCTGGCGACCTGGCTACCGCTCAAGGCGGATCACAGTTGCGGGACAGCGCCGGTTTCTCACCGACTTCGCATTTCGCTGCTCCAATTAGAAGCAGCCACCCAAATACTTATTTTGTTAAATTGCTAGAAAAAGATTGTAAACCTAAGGCGGCGTGAAGTCAAACAAATAGCTTTGGCTTATTCAGCAGGCAAGCGAGTTTCGAGCAAGTAGTTGTAGTATTGGCTTGGTGGGGAAGGCAAGCGGATTATTCGCGATGTATTAAATGGAATGGGGTCGCGAGAAGACCAAGTAATTGGCAAATCCGGATAGCCTTCGGGGGATATCTCTTCGATCAGGGTCACTGCCCCTTCATCATCGGCTGACAAGAGCACAAAATCGTATTCAAACATTCGACCGGTATTTTCAACGAAGGAAGCAGATTCCCTGGTGTAACTTTCAATGTCGGAGCGGTTATCCAAAAGATGAATGCAAGCCAATTTGTTCCTGTCGTAGAGCATGCGTAACATACTCTGGCAGATTGATCCGCGATGAAAGTCGGTATTTACAAAGACAAAGGTTGTGTTTTCTTTTACGCGAGGAATATTTTCTTTGAGCGAGAGCATCAAATTCGTTGTTCTTGTGTCAAATTTGGCAGTTTCGGCCAGGGCAGTGGGGTAACTCAATGAACCAATAATTACCCAGAAGAGGCAGGTAGCCGCAATGTAGATTGCTCCCAATTTTTCTCTACCCAGGCTGAGCAAGAAGGTGTAAGCGGCCAGCGCAACAAATATGAGACCGATTGCTGCGCCTAAGAGGCTATCGCTATCAGGTTTCTGGCCCGCAAGCACAAAGGGAAAGTAGGTAACTATTGCAAGCCAAGCTCCGCTGGCAGTTAGGGCCAGCATTTTTGTATAAAGCAGGGCTCTTGGCTTCGAACTGCTATCTTTTTCGCGCCGAAGATACGTGTATAAGCCAATAGCAAGCAAAAATAAGGCAGACAGAATTAGCAGCCTGGAAACAAATTGGTCAACTGAACCAGGGGTATAGTACAAAGCAAACAATCCGCCGGTCCATATGGACTCTAACAAACTGAAGATCCCCTCAATCAGTGCAGCACTTTGGGCAAAAAGATCGAATTGGCCTTTGAAGTAGTATTCATAAATAGCAGCTGAAGGTTTGGTGGCCTCTAGCTGAAGAAAAGTAGCCCATCCAAATAGGGAGATTAAAAGTACGACAATTGCCTTGCGCCCAAAATCCCGCAGGTTAGATATTCGATTTAGGCTAAGGAATAATGCAATCATCAGTAAACCCCCGGTCGCCTCATAGGACAGGATTGAGGATGTAAAAGCGAGGGTAGCCGGAATCAGCCAACCGGCTTTTTGTTTGAATATCCAACGTTGAACAAATAAGACTGCCAACCAAAAAGTGAACCAGGCAAGAGAATGGTGTATTTTTCGGAGCAAGAAAAGCTCGGGGATGTTTGCAGGCAAAAGAGTAAACGTAATGGTAAGAAGTGAGGAGAGCCAGGGCCTGCTAACAAAATCCTTTATCGTTAGCATAATTGCCATAGAAGTCAATATCTTCAGCAAGTAAACGGTGAGATAAAGGGCCGGCGGATTAAATCCTTGGAGTTTGTATAAAATCGTAACAAAGACGCCGTGCATAAATCTTGATCTGTGGCGGAAGAAAAAGAATTCCTTCCAACTTTCCTGCCAGGAATAGCCATCTGCGAAGGCAAAATCGTAAAATGCCTCTCCATGCATATGCTGATTTATATAGCCGAAGAGGAAAAGGGCAAAAGCAGCGGCCACCAAAGCGAAACCGGCTATTAAAATAGCCTTTGTGTTTCTTCCTGTTGAATTCCAAACTTCTTTTACGCGTGCTATGTCAGGAGTCTCCAATAAGGGGTAGTTTGTGGGGCTTGAATCTGCACTAGCCGAAAGAGGTTGTAGGATCTATCCCCTTGTTTGCCAACGCGCTGCGTCATATTCGACGATAAGGCTATGTGCTCTCTGCTAACAGAATTATAGACGAATCAATCTTTTGATACCCTAACAATAATGTGGATTCGATTAATGGATGATTCTGATAAGTTGTGTTTAGAGAATTGTGAGTGGCTGATCAGCGATTGATATGAATTTCTCTGGAGATATTCTTGGTAAAATTTCGAACAAGCAAGAAATGAGACTCAAATAAAATGAAGGCAACTATCCACCCTACAGCAGACGTTTCTCCGAAAGCCAAGATAGGAGATGGATGCCGTATATGGCAGCATGCGCAAGTGCGTGAAAATGCTGTAATTGGGGAGCAATGCAATATCGGCAAAGGCGTATATGTGGGTGAGGGGGTTCGGATTGGCAACCGAGTGAAGATACAAAACTACGTTTCAGTTTACGAGGGTCTGACTATTGAAGATGGGGCCATGATAGGGCCGCATGTGTGCTTCACAAACGATTTGCTGCCGCGGGCGATAAACCCGGATGGCAGTCCAAAATCCGCAAAGGACTGGGATTTGATTGAAACGAAGGTTGGCGAAGGAGCGGGGCTTGGAGCAAATTCCACAATTCTCTGCGGAGTGAATATCGGCAAATGGGCACTGGTGGGTGCCGGCAGCGTTGTTACAAAGGACGTGCCCGATTACGGCCTGGTCTATGGGAGCCCGGCAAAATTGCAGGGATTTGTATGTGCGCATGGCCACAGAGTGGATGAGGTTGGTCAGGATGGTGACATAATCCTGGGCAAGAGCGGACTCTGCGATATCGTAGTTCGCATTCCTGCCGAGATATGGAAAATGCAGATTGACTAAAAGTCGGATCCAGTTGATCGGGCCAATAGGTTTACGATCCCAGGCAACAGTAGTTTAGAAAATATACATGTCAGTTATTAAATCGTTTACGAATCTGGTGCGCAAGATCATCTTTCACCCTTTTGGCTATGACGTTGTTCCTTTAAGAGAAGGGAAAAGAGGAAAGAGCAAGACCTTAAATCGCAAGCGCGCCCGATTGGCTGATAAAGAATTTGATTTAAGTCCATATGTTGAAGAATATGGGGCGACAGCGATCAGAGAACGCGCCTTCTACAATGTTGGCGCGGGGCCAAATTTTTATCATCCAGCCTGGACAAATGTTGATCACCCCAGCGAATGGTATGGGAAAGATCATGTTCATATCGCCTGGGACATGCTGGCATTGACGGCATTACCCGTAAAAGATGAGACCGCCCATGTCATTTACAGCAGTTATGCTTTGGAGCACATTACCGATGAGGCTTGTCAACATTTTCTATCTGAAGCTCATAGGGCATTGCGGGAAGGGGCGCATCTGCGAATTGTTGTGCCAGATATAGACATTTACTACGCCGCTTACCGAGCGGGTGAACGAGCTTTGTTTTACAAAAAGAAAAATGACGCTTCACAATATCCAAATGCGAAATACGTAAGAAATCCCAACGAGGCATCGCTGGCGCAAAATTTCATTTGGACATTCGCCAGCAGCGTTTCTGAATTGCACGTGGATGGCTCCCCCGAGCGGGTGAGCGACGCTGAGTTCGAAAAATTGATTGCCGAGCAAGGATTCGAGGCCGCACTAGATAGCTGCACGGCCAAATGTTCGTTAGAAGTGCAAAGAAAGCATCCGGGCAATCACATCAATTGGTATCACCAAAATAAGTTGGAAGCTATGTTGCGCCAGGCAGGCTTTAGCGATGTTTATCGATCGGACCTCCAGCAGAGCCAGGCGGTTGTGCTGCGTGATTTGAGTCTATTCGATTTCCGGCGTCCAGAAATTGCACTGTATATGGAGGCTGTTAAGTAATCAGACGTATATTTGGGGGATCCGTTAAAAACTCCTATTGACAATTGATTTTGCGCATGTCAGAATTCAGAAAATGAATTCTCGATATAGGGTGTTCCGTGAAAGAGCGCGAATATAAATTATTAGAGGCGATTGCCCAGGATGAAACCGTAACCCAGGCCGGATTAGCCAATGGCTTGGGTATCGCGGTGGGCAGCGTCAATTGGTATATCAAGCGCCTGATCAGCCGTGGTTACCTGAAGGCTACGCGTATGGATCGAACGCGCCTGCGCTACAACCTGACAGCTGAGGGGATGAGTGCATTTACGCGCAACGCAACACAGTATATGAAAGACTCGCTGCAAATTTATCGTGATCTGCGCGGAGGGGCCCAAAATGTTGTCACCCAAATGGTGGAGCGAGGCATTGAACGTGTTTATCTAGATGGCGATGATGAAATCATGGACATTCTGCGATTGACGTGCATTGAGGCGAATATTCAACCTACTGAAGAGGCTGAGCATTGGACCGTGGTGCGCAACGGGAATGGTTACCAGCTTAGGGAACATAGTGATGTTTCGCTAAGGGGCGGAAGCTACAGTGAAAAAGCAAATGGAAGCAGTGCGAGTTCGCAGGGGAGAGAGCGCGCGTGCTGAGGTAATTGAGCCTTTTCAATACTACAGTGAAGAGGGTGAGCAGATCTTATCGCTGGATTACTCATCTCACGAAGATATTGGGCGAATATATTTGCATATCGATGCGGATGGAAAACAGATAGCACGCGTTCAATTGCAGGATAGCTCAACTGAAGTAGAGGTGCAAAGCCTGCAACATGGAGAAAAGGCAGACAAGCAAGTTGACGAGGATTTCGGGCAACTGCTTTTCGAGATGCACTTATTGGCAAAGAGAGAATCGGGGCAACTTTTTGAGCGTGCCGAATTGGACGAGTTGATCAATAGTTCGCGCAAGGCGCCCGTTGTTATTGGCGGATGCGGTCGATCTGGAAGTACGCTACTGCTCTCTATTTTGGGTGCACACCCGGCAATATTGGCCCTGCCAGACGAGATGTATTCATTTTATCCACGGCCATTCCGCATAGGGAAGCTGCTTGAGGAAATCACTGCAAAAGAAAAGGGGGCAGATTGGCAGCGTTGGTGCGAAAAAACTCCAAAAAATGTACGTGCCTTTGAAGACATTGATGCGGCATTTTCTGGAAATGTTCGCCTGATCCACATCGTACGCGATGGCCGGGACGTGGTTAGCTCACATCATCCAAATGCTGCGGAAAAGTATTACGTTTCTCCTCAGCGTTGGGTTGCGGATGTGGGTGCGGGCATGGAGCAAAAAGAGAAAACACTACTGGTGCGATACGAGGATTTGGTGAGTGAGACCGAAAGCACACTGAAGATTGTTTGTGATTTCATAGGGGAGACTTTTGACCCACGGCTGCTGGAATTTGAGAAGTACACAACAGTTAAGGAGAACAAGGCCTGGAAGGGAAAGAAAGCGCGGGCGCTACATCAGGAAGGAGTAGCAGGATGGCGCGCACCTGAGCACAAGGAGCAGGTAACAGAGTTTATGCAAACAGCCGGTGCAGAAGATTTGATGAGCGAGTTGGGGTATTTGTAAGATGACAAAAGCTCTAAACATAGCGAAGCGAGCGATGCGAGGTCGTAGCCCAGAGAAGATTAATGGGCCGGTTAGCTCATGGCAGACAGAGTATGGAAAAGATCGGCCAAAAGTGGCCGCATTGGTGGGATTAGCCAGTGGGGGATCTCATTTTGTGCTGCATAAACTGCAAGGACATCCCGCATTCATCTCTTTGGAGCAAGGCAATTTATATCCGGACCTGAAATTTTACTTCGGTCGGGGAAGCTACCCGATTCAGAAAATTGCCTCCGCTCAATTGTTGCCAAGCAAAGGAAGTCTGCGGGATGTTGAATGGATCGTTTTGAATAAGCCGCAGATGGCATTTGTTGCCAAGCAGTATTTGTTTCATCGAGAGGACATCAGGGCGATATTCTGCTTCAGAAATCCAATGGCTATGTTTCATTCACGATTAGGGCGAAGATCGAAAGTGGGACGGGAGTTATACGGGGCAGCGCCGTCATGGGAGGCTTTGGCGAAATGGATCGGAGAGGAATATCTGGTCTCGCTAGCAGGCTTTGCACAAGTGTATGATCCCGGCCGGGATGGGGTCGTCAATTTGGAGTCTTTTGCATCTCAGTTGGACGAAAATCTATCTCAACTATTTCAGATGCTCGGAGTTGCCGGGTTGGCTGGCGAAGAACTTTCTGAGCTTGAGTATTGTGAAGACTGCGGCCAAAAGTTGGAAAGGCGATCAGAAAAAATCAAATCGCGCGAAGAGGACGTCCTTTTTTGCCCGTCCTGCGGACGAGTTTACACTGGCCCTGGAGGCTATAACTATATTCGAGAGGTTTCTCCAGCCAAATTTTCGAGTTGGAAGAAGAAAGAGCATGCGAAGGAACTAGCAGGTTATTTTTCCAAAGTATTTGGTAAGGGAATGATGAATTACTTCCAAAAAGAACATTACCTAGAAAAAGAGTCACACGCGAAATTCAAGAAACTATTTGACCAGCTGATGATTGATATGAAAAGGAAAACGAACTAACAATGGAAGACCAAAAACGCTGGGATCTATACAACGATTTTTCTCTGTGGGGTGAATTGGACCGCTTCACTAAAATGTTGGCACGCTACGAGCTCTTCAAACTGGTGACTGATAAGCCGGGAGATATTGTAGAAGGCGGAGTACTCAAGGGCGCGGGCGTGCTTTACTGGGCCAAACTGATTCAGATATTTAATCCCAATTCGCGGCGTAAAGTAGTGGGCTTTGATACTTTTGAAGGTTACCCGGAAGACACATCCAAGGCGCATGACAAGCGCACCGCCAAAGATTTCACGCAAAGGCAAATTGCGGATGCCAAGGCGGTTTCCGTAGAGGCGATCATGGAAGCGGCTGACAAACAGGGACTGGCACATCGAATCGAATTGGTGAAGGGAGACGCTTCACAAACCGTGGAAAGTTATGTCAAAGAGAAGCCAGGGTTCCGTATCGCGCTACTCAATTTGGATTTCGTGCTTTATGACCCCACTTTGGCAGCCATGAAATACCTTTACCCTCGGGTTGTTCCCGGGGGAGTTGTGGCGCTGGATGAATATGCGGTAGCCGATAAGGGCGAATCAGAAGCAGTGGATGAAATGCTTGAGGGCGAAAATGTGCATTTGAGCAGTATGGCCTGGGCCAAAAGCCCAACGGCTTATTTCGTCAAAGCGGAAAAAGGCAGCTGAGCATGAAGACTATTCAAATCGCTGACAAAAAGATTGGTCCCGGTGAGCCGATTTTTATTATCGGGGAAGTGGCCCAGGCGCATGATGGCAGCTTGAATACAGCCCATTCTTTTATTGATGCCATTGCAGATGCGGGCGCGGACGCGGTCAAGTTCCAGACCCACATTGCGGAAGCCGAAAGCACGGCAGAGGAATCATTCCGGAAGGGCTCTCCCTGGATTGAGGAGGAAAAAGCAGAGTTTTGGCGCCGTACAGGCTTTGAGGAAGAGCAATGGATTGGGCTGGCGGCACATGCTGCTGAACGAGGCTTGATCTTCTTAAGCTCACCATTTTCAGTGGAAGCCGGGGATTTGCTGGAACGCGTGGGTGTGCCTGCCTGGAAGATTGCATCAGGCGAGGTGACCAACTTCCAGATGTTTGAGCGCATGGCTGAAACAGGCAAGCCCATTTTGCTTTCTGCGGGGATGAGCGATTGGGAAGAGCAGGACAAGATCGTTCATTTCATCCAGGGGCTGGACGTGCCACTTGCGCTTTTTCAATGCACGACTGCCTACCCCTGCCCGCCAGAAGAGGTGGGGCTAAATTTGATGGCTGAACTGAGAGAGCGTTATGAGCTCCCCGTTGGACTATCTGACCATACGGGAAAATTTTATTCTGGCCTGGCCGCGGCAAGCCTTGGGGCAAACATGATCGAGGTTCATGTTACTTTGAGCCGAGAAATGTTTGGAACCAGTGTGGATGCATCACTGACAACACATCAATTGGCTCATTTAGTGGAGGGCGTGCGGTTCACGGAAAGCATGCTGAATTCTCCAGTGGACAAGGACGAGATGGCCAAGAAGAAAGCGCATTTGCGCCCTGTCTTTTTTCGGAGTGTAGTGACTAAAGAGGCCCTGAAAGCGGGCACACGCCTGGAGAAAGCACAATTGACCACCAAGAAACCAGGAACAGGCATTTCTGCTGAAAGGCTGAACGATCTTGTAGGTCGTGAGCTGGCTGCTGATGTAGGCGCTGATCAATTGCTGCGCGAAGAGGATTTGGTCTGATGCCACGCAAAGTTGCCATCGTAGTTACCGCGCGGCCCAGTTATGCGCGGATCAAGACTGCGCTGAAGGCCATTCAGGCTCACCCCGATCTGGAGCTGCAACTTATCGTGGCTGCCTCTGCTCTTCTGGATCGTTATGGAAACATAGTGCGCTACATTGAAGCGGATGGTTTTGAAATAGCCGCCAAAGTATATATCGTGCTAGAGGGCGAAAACCTGATTACCTCGGCCAAATCCACAGGTATGGGCATTATGGAGCTGGCCACTATATTCGATAATTTAAAGCCTGACATCGTGGTGACAGTTGCTGACCGCTATGAGACCTTAGCCACGGCGGTAGCGGCATCTTATATGAACATTCCTCTGGCGCATGTGCAGGGAGGCGAGATTACCGGCTCAATAGATGAGAAGGTGCGCCATGCGGTGACTAAACTCTCCAACCTTCATTTTGTGTCCACGGAGAAGGCAGCGGAGAGGTTGATTCGCATGGGTGAATATGAGGAATCAATTTCTATAACCGGCTGCCCATCGGTCGATTTGGCCGCGGAAGTGATTGAAGCACCCAAACTGGATTTTGATCCCTTTGAAAAATACGGTGGCGTGGGCTCGATTGAAGACCTCTCGGAAGGCTATCTGGTGGTTATGCAACACCCAGTAACCACCGAATTTGGCGAATCTAAGGCGCAAATTGAAGAAACGCTTGAAGCGGTTGAAGCTATTGATATGCCCACGTTATGGTTCTGGCCCAATGTGGATGCAGGAGCAGACAGTATTTCGCGGGGCATCCGCAAATTCCGTGAGCAAGGACGCGGTGCAAAGTTCCACTATTTTAAGAACATGGAGCCTGAGGATTTTCTACGCCTGATTCACAACAGCAAGGTGATTGTGGGCAATTCCAGCGTGGGCATCCGTGAAAGTTCATATTTGGGATTGCCGGTGGTCAATATCGGTCAGCGCCAAATGGGCCGCGAGCGGGGTGCCAATGTGATGGATGTGCCCAATGAATCCAAGAAAATTCAAGAAGCTATTCGAGCCCAGCTGGCACACGGACCTTATTCGTCCGAAGCGACGTATGGAGACGGGCAGGCTGGAGAGAGGATTGCTGAATTGTTGGCCAACGCAGAGCTCAAGGTAGCTAAGCAGCTTAGCTATTAATCTATGAACAAAATTCTTGGCATTATTCCAGCGCGGGGAGGCTCCAAGGGCATTCCGGACAAGAACTTGAAAGAGTTGGCTGGTAAGCCATTGTTGGCCTATAGCGCGGAATCTGCTAAAGGCTCTGGAGTCATTGACCGGCTGGTGTTGAGTACGGATTCAGTGGAAATAGCAGAGCTTGGTCGCAAGCTGGATATCGAAGTGCCCTTTATGCGGCCGGCGGAATTAGGCCAGGATGACACTCCTATGCTGGCGGTGCTGCAGCATGTGGTTAGTCAGGTGGAGGACGGAGGATGGATGCCTGAAATCATTGTGCTTTTACAACCGACATCCCCGATGCGAAAGGCAGGCCATATTTCGGAGGCGGTGAGAAAGCTGCAAAGCGAGGATTGCGATTCTGTTGTGAGCGTAGTGGAAATCCCCGAACTCTATGCCCCGCAGAAAGCCCTGCGCGCGCAAGATGGATTTCTGAATTTCTGGCTACAGGACGGAAAAAAAATCACGCGCAGGCAAGAACTTGAACCTTCTTATGCGCGTGAAGGCACAATTTACGCTTTTTGGCGAGATGTGCTAATGGAGAAAAACAGTATTTATGGCGAAAAATGCTTGGCCTTTGTGCTGCCCCCCGAGGAGTCAATGAATTTGGATGACCCGGAAGATTGGCTGGAAGCAGAAGAGAAGTTGCAATAATGTCAATGACTAAGGCGAAGTTTAAATCCCCATTGGACATGGTGTTCAATTATGTGCGCCCGCACTGGAAAAAACTTTTGGTGCTGGTGGTGCTACTGTTGGCAAGCACAGGATTATCGACTCTGCAGCCCCTGGTAATGGCTCCGATGGTGGATGTAGTGCTTAACGAAAGCAGCCTTTTTGTAAGCGATGATAGCGCTGAAGCCATTCAGCTGAGTGAATTAAATCTTAACAATGCGGATGAATACGTTTCTCAATTACTTTCGCTGGGAAGTTTGGAAGTCTGGGACATTGTCTTACTTTTAACCGGGGCCTATCTGGTCCTGGTTATCCTGCTCGCCCTAATTGAGGTAGTAACCTTCTATCTAATCACGCGAGTGAGGGTAAGTGCTTTCCGCAGCTTACAGAGCGACCTTTTCCGACATCTTCTTTCGCTGTCAATGGATTACTTCAATGCTCAACGCACCGGAGAGATTGTTTCTCGACTTAATAAGGACACGCAAAATGCTGTCGCCAATCTGACCAATGTGTTTCGTATTCTGGCCGTTGCACCTGTCACAGTGCTCTTCTACGGCTACCTGCTGGCGCGAACCAATCTATACCTGATGTTACTAATTGGGGGTATCGCCGGCCTGCAGTTGTTTGTTGCCCGGTTGATGCGCACACGACTAAAGCAGTTGACCCTGGATGAATTTGATTTCATTGCAAAAGTAAACGCTTATTTGCATGAAATCTTCCAAAATATTCGAGTTGTGAAATCCTTTGTTGCCGAGAATTATGAGGAAGAAAGTTTCGGGAAAAAGGTGCGGAAATTAGTGAGTATTCAAATCAATCGAGCCCTTTTCAGGCACATTGAAGAACCAATTATTGCCATGATTAGAGGTATTGCCAGTGTAGGGATCCTGATTTTTTCAGCGAGAGAGCTCTTGAACGGCACCTTAACCGTTCCAGGATTTGTGCTCTTCCTTTACTTGGGAAGAGCGATGATTCCACCGATGACGCAGCTGGGTCAGGTTTATCTAATCATCCAGGAAATGGGTGCCTCTTCGGAAAGAGTCTTTCAAATCCTTGAGAAACAGCCCCTAGTAGCGGATGGAAAAAAGAAGGTCTCCGATTTTGGGGAGAGGCTCAGTTTTGAAAACGTCTCCTTTGCCTATGAAGATGCACCAGTATTGGAAAACGTAAGCATTGATGTTGAACGCGGGCAAATGGTTGCGCTCGTGGGGCCGAGTGGAGCTGGCAAATCTACGCTTACGGATTTGATACTGCGGCATTACGACCCTACTGAAGGCCGAGCAGTTATTGACGGAGTAGATTTGCGAGATTTGCAGGTTGACTCTTACAGGCGGCTATTTGGAGTTGTGGCCCAAGAAAATCTTCTCTTCAACACAACTCTCGCCGAGAATATCTCCTATGGCCGGGATGGAATTTCGCAGAGTGAGATTGAAGAGGCAGCCATTGCTGCAAATGCGGCTGAATTTATTGAGAGTATGCCCGAAAAATACGAAACTTTTGTGGGAGACCGCGGCATTCGGCTCTCTGGGGGCCAAAGGCAGCGTATTGCGATAGCACGGGCCATTGTGCATAAGCCGGAAATATTGATCATGGATGAGGCGACCAGCTCACTAGATACTGAATCAGAGAGATTGGTGCAGGCTGCGATTGATGATGTGATCAAGGATACGACAGCAATCGTTGTGGCTCATCGCTTATCTACTGTTATCCACGCAGACAAGATTATTGTGATGGAGGACGGCCGCGTAGTAGATGTTGGCAAGCACAAGGAATTGTTGAACCGCAGTGCGTTGTATAAACGTCTGTGCGAGCTGCAATTCCAATTGTCTGAGTCGAGCGAAGATGCTGTACCGCCGGATAGCGAAGAGGGAATCGCTAAATCATGAGATCCTGGACGAAGGAAAGGCTGCGCAGGCTAAGGGTTGCCAGGGCAATGAGCGTTCCTGGTGAATACCCTAAATCGCTGCCGAACCCTGATTTTGTTAGCCAATATAAGAAAAGCGAAACGCTAGCAAATGGCTTATCCACCGTAGGCGTGTTTTTGGGACCATATCGTAATTTGACGACCCTGACCGCCTCCTTTCTCTTTTTGCATCCTGAGTGCCAGGTATTGAACCATGCCGGCAGCCGAATTTTGGAAGAGAATAATACAAATTTCTTTCAAGGATATTCAGATCGGAAATTTCAAGAATTTTGCCGGCGAGCGATATTGATATCGCAAGGAGGCAAACGGGGCACTTATGGCGGCTCGATAGTTCTCTCACACGCCTTTGCTGAACATGAGCGCATGCGCGAAAGCTATCACGGCCGCTTTGGAACTAAGTTGCTAAAAAGGAAGATTCGCAGCTTAGTTTGGAAGGAATCTTATCGAGTGACCAGATTTTTGCGGGAGCAAGATACGGACTTTGACGATCTGTTTGCCAATAATGCCCATTTAAGATTCCTGATGCCCATTCGAAACCCAATTGATTGCGCAAAATCAATCATCAATAAAGGTATGCAGCGCAAGTATGGTGACCAGGCTAGTGATGATTTTATGCAACTTATGGATGTTAACCTGGAGGCAATGAATTGGGTTCTGGAACTACAAGAGCGCTATCCAGACCGCTTCTTTCACTTTTATCAAGATCAATTGGACGCAAGTACTCTCGAAGAGTTGGCCATGTTTTTAGGCCTATCGATTGATGAGAGGTGGATAAGGGACACTTTGGGAATATACCAATTACGAAGTCGGGATGATTATGAGCCAAGTGTTGTCTCGGAATATGAGAGACGAATCGCCAAAGTTTTTGTCGGGAAAGAAGAGGTTATTGCCCGTTTCAGTGAGTTGGTAAGCCCGCAGAAGGCGAAGCGCAGCGGCTAAAGCGAGAATTGAATAATGCCTAAACTAATCAGAATATTGAGCACTGGACGAGCTGGAACGAAATATATTGCTAATACCTTTGCTGACCAGGGTTATCTTTCATACCACGAGGATTTATACGCTGGAGAACCGACCTCAGCGCTCATTCATTACACCCGCATGCTTGGGGATATGTGGTTCCATGAGCGTGAAAAATACTACGCGATTGATTCGGATTTTGCGCGGCCATATATGGCTGCCGTTGGAAAGCAATTGGGCTTAGCCCTGAATAAAAGGGGAGTAGCGAAAGCAGGGAAAAAGGCAGCGGACAAAAGTGGGACCAAGGGTAAGGTTTCCGTAGTGATTGATTCGGGGCACAGACTTACTCCTGCTACCCCACTTATCGAGAAGGAAGGGAAGCGCGCTGGAGTAGCCATAAAATATCTGATTTTGTATCGCAATCCACTGCGCACTATTCACGGGCTCTTTAAGGTAGAAGGCAAAGCCAGCCCTCAGGAGGGCCATTATCGAAACCGGCCGGGATCATTTAGCGAGGAGGGCGGCTTTCTGGGGGCGGCAGGTGTATGGGCGAACACTTACCG
>Ga0315336_1002296_pt1 | contig 30083 bp, 29 predicted proteins | sample ASW5metaG_FD_204512 | JGI IMG/M metagenome (GOLD analysis project Ga0315336, IMG submission 204512) | Ammonia-oxidizing marine archaeal communities from Monterey Bay, California, United States - ASW #5 | ecosystem: Environmental > Aquatic > Marine > Intertidal zone | place: USA: California... | reverse complement strand
GTGGGCGCCGGTAACGCCGTTGCTGACCGCAGGCCCTGCCGCCAAAACGGCGACGCCGACCTGGTTCTTAACAAATCCATATGCGGCTGCCGAAAAAGTGGCCGCCTGTTCGTGGCGCACACCAATTGGGCGCACACCGAAATGCGGAGCGAACCCCATGATGTCCTGTATGGGGCCTCCAGCCAGACCGAAGAGGGTTTCGACCCCTTCACGAGCGATTGCTTGAGCGACTAGTGAGCTTCCTTCTACTTGGGCCAAACCTTTCCTCCTAACGTTCAGTGACTGCCATTAATTCGGGAAACTGCGAGGTTGGCGAAACCCCACCAGGTTTTCTAGGGTCGGCTTTTAGCCGGACATAAGCTGACATAACATGGTTCCGGCGCGACAGAAAAATTATACATTCCATGTCAATTTAACACACCGGGGCGTTTCTTGTAGATAACTGGTAAGACTCCGGCGAATTCGAGCGTCTGGCTGATTAGGTAAGCTAAATCTCCGCATTGACAGCCCTGATGCACGCCTCTACACTGCTTTTGACCACTGAAGGGACGCGGGACGAAATTCCGCCTCGAGACCATTGCCTTCAGGACTTCCAGTGCTTGGGAATGGTTTGGGTAACAGATCCACTCTACCGATGGGAGGAGTGTGTTGGCTACAAACGGAGTTAACGGGCCACTCAAAGGGATAAAAGTTTTGGACTGGACCATGTGGCAGATGGGTCCGGTTGCCACCGCTATGATGGGCGACATGGGCGCCGACGTAATAAAGATTGAGGCACTGGACGGCGATGCCGGCCGGGCTGTCAGGCGGGCAATCACTCTCGACACCGGCTTGGTGGCCGACCGGAACGCCTACTTCGAGTCCGGGAATCGGAACAAACGCGGCATCGCCGTTGACCTTAAGACGGTTGAGGGCGTGGAAATTGTCCAAAAACTCGCGGAAAAGACGGACGTTTTCGTACAGAACTTCCGCCAAGGTGTGGCTGAGCGGTTGGGTCTGGGTTACGACACGCTAAGGGAGATTAACCCGATGCTCGTCTATGGCTCGGCGTCGGGTTACGGTCCCAATGGACCGGACTCGAATCTCCCGTCATTCGACGGTTGCGGCCAAGCCCGCAGCGGTCTGATGATGTCGGCGACCCCGGCAGGGGCATTGGAGCCGAACCGGGTAACCCAAGGCGCCTCGGACCAGATGGGCGCCATCATGCTGTGCCTGGGAGTTCTGGCGGCGCTGGTGGCTCGGAGCGAGCAGGGCGTTGGTCAGAAGGTTGACTCCTCGCACCTAGGGTCCAATATGTGGCTCCAGGGCAACGGCATCACCATGAGTTTGCTCACCAAGGGCGGCAAATTTGGTTCATACGAGCGGAAAAAGGCTGCGAACCCTCTTTCCAACTTGTACCGGTGCAAAGACGGTCGTTGGGTGCAAATCATGCATCTACAACCGGATCGCCACTGGGTGCCGTTCTCCAAAGTTATGGGGATGGAAGAGTATATCGAAGATTCCAGGTTCGCCACCATGGACGACCGCACTCAGAACAACACTGAGTTGGTTGAGATTATAGACCGGCATTTCGCAACCAAAACCTTTGATGAGTGGGATAAGTCGTTCCGCGAGGCTGGAGATTTCATATACTCCAGAGTGCAGGAGATTGAGGAGTTGCAGGATGATCCACAGGTGATTGCCAACGACTACATCACCACCTTCGATCATCCTGCGCTGGGAGCAGTCAAGATGTGCAATCATCCGGTAACCTATAGCGAGACACCGGCGGGCATCTTCCGGGAAGCCCCCGAGCTCGGTCAACATACCGAAGAGATTCTGATCGACGAACTGGGGTACGACTGGCCGGACATCGAGAGACTGAAGGATAAGGGAGCCATCCTCTAATAAAGGATAGGGTTCCCGGAAGATACAGATCGCGGAAATTTATCTGGAGGCAGAATGGCAGAAATAGACGGTGGACATCTCTTTGCGAAAGCCCTTAAACAGGAGGGGGTTGAATATATCTTCACCCTCAACGGCGGGCATATTTACAACCTTTACGAAGGGTGCGTTGATGAAGGCATCAAGGTTATAGACTTCCGCCATGAGCAGGTGGCCGGCCACGCTGCGGAAGGATGGGCCAAGGTTACCGGCAAGCCCGGTGTGGCCATCGTCACCGCCGGCCCAGGTATCACCGACGCAATCACGGCGATGGCCAATGCTTACCAGGCTCCCAGCCCGATGATTCTCATCGGTGGAAACGCAGCCATCGGGGAGCACTTGAAGGGCGGTCTTCAAGACTTTGACAGCGTCACGTTCATGAAGCCCATATCTAAATTCGCCGAACAAGTGAAGCGGGTTGAGCGCATCCCCGAATACGTAGCTGAGGCCTTCCGTCAGGCTACCTCCGGTGTTCCCGGCCCCTCCTACCTGGAGATGCCCATCGATATCGTGAACGGAAAGTGCGAAGAGGACCAGGTCAGATATCCCCAGCGGTACCGCACTGACGCCAAGTCCTACGGCGACCCAGCGTATATTTCTCAGGTTGTGGAGATTCTCAAAACCACCGAACGGCCCATGATTCTGGCCGGGTCCGACGTTTGGTGGAGCGACGCCGCTGAAGAACTGCGCGAGTTCGTCGAAACGATTGACTCTCCCGTTTTCCTCAACGCCATGGGACGGGGCAGCATCCCTGCCGACCACCCCAATATCGGCAGCCTTGGCCGCCGCTACGGATTGGTCAAGTCGGATACGGTGTTGCTGATTGGAACTCCCATCGACTTCCGGTTGGGGTACGGCTCGGAAAACATGTTCCCCCAGAACCCGAGACTGATTGAGATTATGATGGACGGTACCGAGATTGGAAAGAACCGGGACGTGGACGTGGGTGTGGTTGGCGATACCAAAGCCGTCCTGCGCCAGATTCTGGACGAGCTTAAGAGCACCGGTTACAAGTCTCCGGGGAAGGGCTGGGTGGAAGAGGTCGTAACCGAGGACCATGCGCTGAAAGCAGCCGACGAAGAGATGCTTAATAGCACCCAGTCGCCCATACATCCCATGCGGATGATGAAGGAGTTGAATGATTTCCTTGATTACGATGCCACTGTGATTGGTGATGGCGGAGACTGGGTTACCTTCGCCGCCAGAGTGCTTGGTATCAATCTTCCCGGCCATTGGCTAGATCCGGGCAGCTTTGGTTGTTTGGGAGCCGGCAGCGGATTCGCCGCAGCGGCCCAACTGGCCAGACCGGGTAAGCAGGTGGTCATCATGTACGGAGACGGCGCCTTCGGTCTAACCGGTTTCGATGTGGAGACTTACGTCCGGTTTGACCTACCCATAGTTTCGATAGTCGGCAACAATGGTGCTTGGAACCAGACTACCCAAGGGACCCTGCGCCGGGGTGACCGGGCCATCGGTACCTACCTGTCCCAGGACACAGACTATGCCAAGATTATGGAAGGCATGGGCGGACACAGTGAGAGAGTTACCGACCCGGAGCAGATCCGACCGGCTCTAGAGCGCGCCTTCGCCTCCGGAAAGGCAGCTCTGTTGGACATAGTTATCGACCCCGACGTCTCCTACGGGAACATGGGTGGCCGGTCCAGGCAAACGCGCCAGTATTAAACGGCTAACGGGGTTGCCACCCCTGTGCTTCAAGGGTGCCTTGGAACCCTGGCTTGGTATCAACGGCTAACAAGTATTATTGAGAGGATGATAGAGCATGGCCGGTGACATGCGCATCGTTATAATCGGACAGGAAGCCTTCGGCGGCAAGGTGCTGGAGGCCCTGGCCGGGCAGGGCGAAACCGTGGTAGGGGTCTTTGTTCCTCCCGACCGGGAAGGACGGCCCATGGACCCACTTAAAGTAGCGGCTCAGGAACGGGATATTCCGGTTCTGCAATTCCGGCGTATGCGCGCTCAAGAGGCTATAGACGCGTTCATCGACTTGAAAGCCGACTTGGGTGTTATGGCCTTCGTCACCGACATCGTTCCGGATGAGATTTTGGAAGCTCCCGCCAAGGGAACCATCCAGTACCACCCATCGCTGTTGCCTAAGCACCGGGGACCAAGTTCCATCAACTGGCCCATCATCCAGGGGGAAACCGAGACTGGACTAACGATTTTCTGGCCCGACAAGGGACTGGATACCGGCCCCGTCCTACTGCAAAAAACCGTCCAGATTGGACCTGATGACACACTGGGATCGGTATATTTCGATAACTTGTTTCCCATGGGTGTAGAGGCTATGGCCGAGGCAGTGAGCATGGTCTCGGGTGGTTCTGCTCCCAGATTGGTGCAAGACGAGTCCAATGCGACCTATGAAGGGTGGTGCCGGGCTGCTGACGTTGAGATTGACTGGAACATCCCGGTCAACGAGATTTACAACCTTATCCGGGGCAGCGATCCCAGCCCCGGAGCTACCACTACCATCAACGGCGAGTCGATTCAGTTCTTCCGAACGGCGATCCGTCCCGGCGACAGCGGCAAGCAACCCGGTGAAGTTATCGAAGTCGTTGATGACGGGTTCTCGGTAGCCTCACAGGGGGGCGCTTTGTTCGTCATGAGGGTTCAGGCTGCGGGTTCCCGCAAGGTCATGGCCACGGAATGGATGGAAGCCGTAGGGCTTAAAGCCGGCGATCGTTTCGGGACTTAGACTTTCCCTGATATATTCCAGCAGATAATATAGGGGCATCCTTCCGACGAAGGATGCCCCTACGGCTTATCGGGTGAACATCCCTCCCAAGGTCTGGTATAGTTACCTATGTTAATCCCATTGACTCCAAATTCATTGATGATTCTATTTTATGATTCGGGGTTAGGTATTTCATGAAGTGTGCGCGCTGTGACAGGGACAATCGGGAAGACGCTAAATTTTGTGACGCCTGCGGGGCTTCTCTGACCTACGGTTCCAACGGAAGCAACGGCTCTGCTGGGATTCCTGGTCCGCTGGATGGCATACGTGTCATTGACTGGACTATGTGGCAGTTCGGTCCGGTCTCCACCATGATGCTGGGTGATTTGGGTGCCGAGGTCATCAAAGTGGAGTCCTTGGACGGCGACTTGGGGCGGCAATTCAACCGGGTGGCCGGTGCGTCGTCTGTGATGCCCGGTGGCATCAACTCCTACTTCGAGTGTTTGAACCGCCAGAAAAAAAGTATCGCCATCGACCTGAAAAACCCCAAGGGTCTCGAGGTCATGTGCAAGCTGGCAGGAAAGTCCGATGTCTTCGTCGAAAATTTCCGGAACGGCGTTGCTGAGCGACTTGGGTTGGGCTATGACGATGTTATTAAGCACAATCCCATGATTGTCTATGGGTCAGCCAGCGGTTACGGACCTCGGGGTCCGGACTCCAATAAACCGGCCTTCGCTTTGACCGGAGAATCCAGATCCGGATCCCTCTTCTGGGCAGGCCCTGACGATGGAATACCATACAGCGTTGGCGGCATGGCCGACCAGATGGCCGGAATCATGCTCTCCTACGGCGTGTTGGGCGGATTGTTAGCCAGGGAGCGGATGGGTATCGGACAGAAAGTCGACGCTTCGCACTTGGGGAGCGTGATGTGGCTAGGAGGCATGCGCTACGGTATGGCGCTGTTAACGGACAACGCACCCGCCCGGATAGACCGCAGTATGGCGCGCAACCCGCTGTGGAACTACTACGAGTGCGAAGACGGAAAGTGGATCGCCTTCTCCATGAACCAGAGCGACCGCTATTGGCCGTTCATCTGTAAGGCGATCGGCCGGACTGATTTATTGGATGACGAGCGCTTCGGTTCCATGGACAACCGGACAGAACATCGCAAAGAGTTGGTAGAGGTCCTGGATAATATCTTTATCACCCGAAAGCGGGAAGATTGGGCGGAGTTGTTCACCGGCAACGAAGACATCATCTGGGAGCGGGTTCAGGATGTTTTCGACTTGCCGAACGACCCCCAAGTGATAGCCAACAATTACATCGTCGACTTCAATCACCCCATCGCAGGACCGACCAAGTGGCTGCAAACACCCTTGGGCTACAGCAAGACTCCGCTTTCTACCAGGAAGATGGCCCCGGTGCATGGGGAGAACACGGAAGAGATTCTCATCGATACTTTGGGGTACACCTGGGACGACATCGCCACCCTACAGAGTGAGGGGGTTATTCTGTAGGGGTTATTTCAGACCATAGAATTATTTTCTTGGGGTAGGGGCGCACGGCAGTGCGCCCCTACGTTTTTTGGTGCACCCCTACGGTATTTAAGGGGCAGGCGCGAATATATCATCCACGTTCACGGACTCCGGAATAACCTTCTGGTCGACGTTGAACTGGATGAAAGTCTCGATGGTTTTACGGGAACTCCCCAAGCCGAAGGGAATCGGGTCGTCCCCCACAATATCGGCCATCTTCAGGAGCGCTTGGTCGGCGGGAGTCTTATCCTTGGAAGAGTGCAAGTGCTCCAGATAAGGCTTCTTGGCAGCTTGGAACAGGGAGAATAATTCCCTGGCCAGCCACGGATTGCTCTCCAGATGTTCGTTCCTGGCCACCAGCATGTGGCTTATCGGGTAAAGACCCGTGCTGTTGTGCCAATCGGCATCCGCTCCGTCAGGGTCAAGGAAGAGGGGTTTTATGTCCGGGGAATCGGAATCTCCCGCTCCTATGGCGGCATCTATCTCACCGGACAGGAGCATCTCGTTCAGGTTGCTGTTGGGTGACGACACTACGTTGGATGGGGCGACGTACTCCGCCACATGCTCGTCGCCGGACAGAACCCATGTGACCGAGTTCAGGTCTAATCCGTAGACAGTCTGCAACATTCCCCGGGTCCATACTCCGGGGGTCACGGTATAACCGCGAACTCCAATCTTGCGTCCGGCCAAGTCAGCCGGGAACTGTATTCCCGACTTTTGGTTGTACGTGATGCCGGCGTGGTAGAAGCTGCGGGTCAGGAAGATGGGGATGCCGGTAAATCTCTTTCCATGGGCGCGAGCGCATAGGTAGGTGGAAAGGGCCATCTCGGATACGTCGAACTCCAACTCCCGAACCATGCGCCGAAAAATGCTGGTTACCGGGGAGACTTCGATGTGCTCCATGTCGAATCTATCGGATGTAGCCGAGCCGTCCTTCAGACCCTTGGTGTGGCCGTAATTGCCGATGGCGGTGCGCATCACTAAATCAGCCATGAAAACATCTCCTTATTTTCAGTCGATGAATATTTCGTTTATTCATGTTCAGCCGAGAGTTTACCAGAGATCTTTGGTTGCCAGGGCCGCCCCTTCCGGCAAGCTACTGAATTCGGCCCAAATGAACCAAGCTGATTACTAATCCTCCCATTTCCCAATGATAAAACCCAACGCAAAGGAGTGCCATCCCCGCGCTGTCAGTCAGTCCGATGCGTCTATACTTACGACGTTTTGAACCGACAACCGTGGCGATACAGGCTTGGGATACGGTTGAATGAGTCGGTCCGATGTCAATCACTTTCTCCGGTCAGGGCATATCGCTTGTTCGTTACAGCGGGAGCCGCTGCCCATCCATGGAACGGGCCACCGCTACGAGCTGTCCATCCGTGGTTTGAGCTACATCTGGCTACGATTCGGGGCTAACCCAGATACGGGAATCAATCAAGAATCAAAGGAGGCTGCAAATGGCTGTGAGACGGACATTAGAGCGCTGCATATCCCGATGTAAACATCGGAGTCACCGGATGAGGGGCCTTTGGCTCTCTGACCCGTCGGATCTCCCGGTAATATCAGAGCAAGGTCTTTGAATCGAGACAGGGGTGAATATTATGCAATATTGCAATCAGTGTGGTACAGAAGTCGAGCCAGGTGGAGTTTCTGCTCTAACTGCGGTCACAGACAACAACAGAGTCTCGGATCGCATGCCCTAGGGTTAGAGATGGCGGCTGTCACAGGCTTGCGGACTCAGATCTCGATGCGGCGCATTCTCTTCATGACCATAGCGTCCTACGGGCTTTACCTTGTTTATTGGTTCTATGTCACATGGAAGCAGTATAAGGACAATACTGGAGAACGAGCATATCCTGTCTGGCACGCCTTAACCCTTCTGATTCCAATCTACAACCTGTGCGAGGGCCGGGAGTCACGCCCCTGCTCGGGGCGACGGGCATACGCCTGTTAATGGGTCGGTCACCTCGGTGGCCTGGCCCTCCCAGGTGAGGAGCATTCCTTTTTCCTTCAGCCATAGCGGGCAGGCGGTTCACCGAAGTCCCCGGTTGTGCCGGGCCGAGGCCCGGTGTCCTCGTTGTGGCGGCTTCCTCATCGTAGGCCCGTATGAATCGGACAAGCGATTTTGGTGTCTTAACTGCGGGTGCTCATGGCGGATGTAGCTGAGGTGCTGGTGCTCCGGGATCCGGGCGGCGTTTGTGACTGTGCGGATGCCGGTCCCCCTTCTGTTCTTAAAACCCATAGAGGTAATGCACGCAAGAGTTGCCCGGACAGTCCCTACTTTCATGAAAAATGCGGTCACGCTAATTGGAAATGGCGACGTCGTCCTTGCGATAAATGGTCCTGCGAGTCATGCCGGGACTACCGCGTCAAAACCGAATTAGTACCCGAGATAAGCAGCGTTATGTCCTGCGCCTGGGCCATCGGTGAGACTCTTAAACTCCTAACGTTAACGGTCCCGGCTGATTCCATAGCGGGGCACGCTACTCAGGAGGGCGCTACTGCCATGCGTCTGAAACTTCAACGTTTCGTCGAGGCGCAGCGTAGGAAAGGCCGACTTTTTGAATATCTCCGGGTCTCGGAGACTCACAAGTCAGGCCAGATACATCTGCACCTGCTCGTCCTGATGCCGTTTACCGCCCAGCAAGAAATCGAGAGAGGCTGGGGCGGGATACCCTTTATCTCCGCTGTGGGCCTTCGCTGTCCCAGGTGCTATCCAGGCCGAGACGCGTCAGCTAAGGACAAGCGTAGCTCCACTATAGTACCGCCTCCGGGCCGGGGATCGTGTCCAACGTGCGGCTATACCGTGGACTGGTCCTTAGGGTCTGGCAATCTCCAGGCAGTTGCGGAGATCGCCGCGCTGGAGCTGTCCAAATACTTGACCAAGGAAAGCGGGATGCAAGGTATTCGAAAGAAGATGAACCGGTCCCGGGGATGGGCAAAGCTACTTCAAGTAAAGCCGGATAAGATGCCGGTCCGTTGCGACGATTGCGGCGACGAACACGGCTTTAGCTTCGTAGGACCGAGCGACAGGTTACACAAGGACTATCCCGGTCTGCCAGCCGCCGCCCAGGTCGCTTACTATCCTCGCAGCGGTGCTCCGTGTAAGTGTTGGGACCGTGGCGCGGAGCGGCGTTGGGTCGCGTCAATGTCTCCGAGGGCGTCCACCGGCCTGATCGATCTGGCGATTCCTGAAATTGATTACGGGGTGCTGTCTGAACTATGCCGCATATGATGGATCAGGATTTTTTCGACTGGTATTGGGAGCTTCCGGTTACTAGCCATAAAATGGTGAACGGTAATGACGTCGGGGAGACTAGGAAACGGGGAATATTCCCAAAGCAGGCGTGCTATAAAATGGCGCGCCAACAAAGCGGCGTCCACGGCGTAAACAACCCACTATTAAGCAGGGGATCAAGCGGGTGGACCGGATCGTCCGGGCGGCCAGGGCCGTTTCATGCCTGTTGTTTGGTGTTTTTAAGGCTCATAAATCTGTTGTGAGGTAGATATCCATGGTCGTTGAGTAGTGGGGATGTCTGATCGGAGCATTGATCGTGCAGCTGTCATTATAGAGTACCGACCTCACGTTGGATTCGGTCAAATTTCCAACAATTTCGAACATACGTTACGTAATCTGGGTGGGTTAGTTAATTACTTAGTTAGAGCTTCTTCTTTAAATTGAAAGATTCCACTATTGTTTTCAATTAGATACCACGAATTTTTCACCTGTTGTATTTCTGCGCTTGTATGATCAAATTCTAATTCCCTTGCACACTCATGGAAAAGGCTTCCATTCAAGATAGACTCTTCAGTTATCATATTAAGTTCAATCATCAGGCTTAGTGCAGCTGCACCCCATTTGTCTGGTTCTGTGTCATGACCCATTCTTTCGCTATCACCCTTGCGTTTAAGAGCTAGAGATGCGATCTCTAGAATTTGACTACGGTAATTTGTTTTACCGTGCAATTCAGCTGCTAATGCTGTAGCGAAATAATGGGCTCCCCCTTCATTCATCCATACTGAGTTTGAGTTTTCTCCTGCTTCGTTTCGTTTTCTGCTACATTCACCTTCCATTTCTACGTCTTGTTGGAATGCATGATAGACTTCATGGAACAAAAAGGTTTGGAAATCCTTAATTGTCTCATGCTCCCGCATATTTTCTGTTATGGCCATCGCTACTATCCGGGTTCTTTCACATGCAGGATGCATGGTAGATGTATCTCCACCCTGTTCGAGCCATGTCTTATAGTCAGATAGATACTGTCTTTTGTCTTCACTGTCGAGACACGGATCTCCTTCAAACCATCTCTCTATTTCACCCAGTATGGATTTTATTTCATCTTTAGATATCAAAACATCATGCTCCCGGAATACACGATCAGCGTAATCGGATCTAATTCTCTTTTCAGGCGTTTTCATTTTTCCCACAGGGTATATAAAGACGAATATTCTAGATTCGCGGCTTTTCATCTTTGATTCTGCCAGGGCGACCCATTTTTTAATCGCTTGTTTAGAAAACCCAGAGTAATTTATTATTTCTATATTTGGTACTAAGGTAGGCGTTAAAGACGAATTCAAAGTTGATGCTGACGTAAAAGTAGGTGTGAACGGTACCTCGGTGGGTGTTGCCACGTCAGTGGCAACCTGAGCAGTTTCCGTATCAGAAGCACCTGAACATGAAACCGTCAACAGCAGCATTGTTGTTAACAAAGCGATACAACGAATCATAAGACCACCTTATCTAGGAAGTTGGTAACTGATAATGGACTCAGGCCCCTGTTTGCAAAGCTCGGAATACACTGAGATTCACCCTCTGTGGAGACTCGGTAACCATCATCTTAGGCCGCTACAAGGACGGTGTCGGCCCGTCATCTTGAACCTGTCGTGCCTGTGGGCGGTCTTCTTATGATGCCGAGAATGGATGGCGAAGGCGAGGAAAGTGATGCCTAGCCAGCCAAAGAAAAAAGCTTCCTTGGTGTCAGGACTGGGACGGGTTTCATATTCATAACACTTGCCTCCGTCCTGGGTCTGGTCTCCGATAATACATTGCGCGTGAGTTTCTGATGTGCCGAATTTATAAGCCATACCCAAGCTAATCACAGCAATTATCAAACACACGATTACCCCTAGAGCCGCAGATTTAGCAATTATCTCCAAAGCTTCCACCATGGGCGGTCTGGGGCTGCATTAAGGGCGGTTTGCGCTAGTAGCCTATGCAGTTAACTGATTGGTCGGTTTTTCTCTTGTAATTGTCCTCTTAGTAATTCCAGGATGACCTGGTCGACCGTATCCATCTGCACAAGCGTCATACGATTTCCCCGTCAAGATGTTGTCTACAGTTCGAGTCGTAACTCTTGTAGGATTCGATGGACAATTTTACGATGCTTGCGGAATATTGATATGACTGTGTTAGGCCAGTCGCCGCCAGCTACATTCAAGGTCAAAGTGTCCCACATAATGCCCTGGTGGTAGTCTATCGAACGCAAACTATTTCGGGGTATTCGGTGTGATTGCTTCCGAATTATGCTCAGTGTCGCGTATATCACTTCGTTCTGGGTGACCAACAAAATGGGAGGGAACCACCCCACGATCTGGTCCTGCGTAGATCCTTCTACCCACTCAATGACCGAGTCGTGCGGAATCATCGCAGCTTCTATTGCCCATTTTGGTGCTGGCGTAAATATTGCCCCCAATTTGCCCCTGTTTACTGCCTGTTGTTGGGTGTTTTTCAGTGTTCTTAGGTTCAGTGGCAATACTGTACAACATTGTATGACACGCCTAAACACGTCAACCGAATAACTCTTAATCAGTAGGTTCCCGGTTCGACCCCGGCGTTGGTGACTAGGGCCTTCAGAACGATACGTAGACCCGTCTCAACATTACGGGGAGGCGAGAGGCAGACTATTGCTTCCGCTGAGTTTCTTCATAATCAACCTCGTTTGCAAGTTGATTGAGGCTCATCGATAATCATGTTTACATCACGCACCATGGTTAATGGGACTCATTAACGTAGCCTAAATCGACTCCAACTTCTATCTGCTTGGCGACAATCTCGGCGACGGCAGTCTTAACACGCGCATTGAAGACCGAGCGGTCCGAGGTTTCACCGTTTTCCCGGGATTGAATCATCTCTACCAAGTCCACAGGGCGTGGCAGGCTCCCGGTGTGGGTGGTCAGGATGCGATCGGTGCTACGTTTCATTATTCATACCCGATTTTGCAGGTTTGATTACACTTTCTAAGGGTTTTGTATCAGACTGGTGAATAGCTGCCGAGCTTGAGGTTGGGGAATTGTATCACGGTGGTGTGATTCGGTCGTCGACACCGAAATACGGTGAACATAACATGTAGCACCACCTGTTTCTCTACTCGATGAATCCGGAGATCGTATATGGTCCAACGTAATCTGCTCACCACTGTGGTGGGCAGCTATCCCCAACCGGACTGACTGATTGACCGCGAAGCCATGCAATCGGCCCGCGTGCCCAGGATTCGCTATTAGGGGCTTTGGCGTATCCCGGAGCGATTCCTGGCCGAAGCACAGAATGGCGCTACGTTAGTGGCGATTCGAGACATGGAGCGGGCTGGAGTTGACGCGATCAGCGACGGGGAGATTGGGCGGGAGAGCTATTCCAATCGTTTCGCCACCGCGTTGGAGGGCATCGATATCGATCAACCGAGTGAGATCTTGGGTAGTGGAGGTAATCTCACCCTGGTGCCTCGGGTTGTGGTACCGGTCCGCCGGACCGGGCCGGTGAAGGTGGCCGAAGTGGAGTTTCTGCGCCGGAATACCGAGGGCCGAATCAAGGTTACCGTGCCAGGGCCGTTCATTATGGCCCAACAGGCCTTGAACGAATATTACCCGGACACGGAAAGCCTGGCCATGGACTATGCGGTCTGCGTGAACCAGGAAGTTGCGGGTCAATCCCTATGGTGCTAGAGAATATGCGGTGCGGGCGATTGATAAGGCACTAGAAGGCGTGATTGGCGTCACCGCCTTCCACCTGTGTTTCGGATACGCCGCCGTCGTTAGCGACAAACCGGGCGAATACGACTTCCTAACTGAGTTGCTGGGCTGTTCCGTACAGCAGATCTCTATCGAAGCCGCCCAACCCAAGCTGGACCTGTCAGTGTTACGGGAGTTTACCGACAAGACGATTATCTTGGGTGTCTCGGCCTTGAGCGACACTGCGGTCGAAACGCCGGGGAAGATTGCCGAGACTGTTCGCGATGCCCTTCGGTACATCCCATCCGATAGGCTTCAGTTGACCCCCGACTGCGGCATGAAATATCTGCCCAGGGAGACTGCGTTTGGAATGCTGGAGGCAATCACATCCGCTGTTGCGATGGTGAGAGACTCTTTGGGCTTGAATTGATTCCAGCGGTCAGCGTAAGATTAGCCACTATTTTCTTCGATAAGACATGACATGCCCGGAAGCTACCGTGCGGATTACGTTGGAAGCTTGCTGCGTCCTGACGAGATCAAGCAAGCTAGGGCTTCTTTCAATGCAGAGGGCAAAATGCAGATCAACTTAAAGAGGTCGAGGATAAGGCTGTTCTGGAGCGGCAGAAAAGCACCGGCATAGACGTTTTCACGGAAGGCGAGTTTCGGCGCACCTGCTTCCAGAACGATTTGCTTGATGCGGTCGAGAGGTTCATGCCGTCAGATTCGCCCGCGGCGGCCAGGACTTGGCAGGGCACCAGTGGAGTTCCCCAAGAGCAGGAAACTCGGCAGGTGCTGAGAGCCAAGCTGCGGCAGACCCGGCGATTGACTGGTAATCAAACTCCCTTCGTCATGGGTAACGCCCCGGGCCCGGTTAAAGTGACCGTTCCCAGCACCAGCCAATTCCCTGCCATCAGCTACTTGGCCGGCACCACGGATCAGTTCTACCCAAGCCGGTCGGACCTCATCCGAGAGATGGCGGGAATCGTCAAGTCGGAGGATGGTGCCTTGGCCGATGATGGCGTGGCCTATCCCCATCTGGATGATCCAAGTTACGGCTACTACGTGGATAGCGAATGGGAGGAGCATCTGCGGGGATTGGGTGAAGACCCGGACTGGATGTTCATGGAGGCCGTGGCCGCCTATACCCATTGCATAGAAGGCGTTAAGCGGGAATGGCTGACTGCGGCCCTGTACATCTGCCGGGGCAACAACGAAAGCAAGTGGTATGCTGAGGGCGGATACGAGCCCATCGCCGAGCAACTGTTTGGCTCCCTTGACGTGGACCGGTTCCTGCGGGAGTACGACACCGACCGGGCGAGGATTTTAGAACCCCTGAGGTTTGTGCCCTCGGACAAGGATGTTGTTTTGCGCTTGGTAAGCACCACGCTTGCCCAGATAGAGTCTCAGGATTATTTGCTCCGCCGCATCTAGGAAGCCTCCCAATACGTTCTGTTGGAACGGCTATCCTTGAGTCCCCAGTGCGGGTTAGCGTCCACTGCGGCAGGCAACTTGATGACCGAGGATGCGCAGTGGCGAAAGTTGGAATTAGCCGTGGAAACGGCTCGTAAAGTACGGAGATAGAAACTAGGAGCATCGTATTATCCAAATGTAGTGACTTCAAATGAGAGGTCGGCCCTTATCCCACGCTGATTTCATCAATGCACCCCATTTCTTCGGGGAACGGGGCAAGTCGGGTGAGGGGCCTATCGGCATAAAGCAAAGTTCAAGGAGGAGTAGGTATGAGTATCCATAGAATGTACACCGGAGGCGACGGACAGAGTTACATCGAAGAATTGCAGCCCGACGACCCCAAACTGGCGTCGCTAGGCACCGTAACCGGTTGCTCGTTGCAGATAACCGAGGCTGGAGAATTCTCCGACTTCCACCCGGCCCCCCGCCGCCGCTGGTTGACCATCTTGACCGGTCAGATCGACATTGAACTGGCTGATGGCAGCGTCCACAGTTTCGGTCCGGAGTCTCTGCGGCTCTGGGAAGACGTTACTGGCAAGGGACATCGGACTAGGTTCCCGGTTCCCACGGTTACGGTAGCAATGCCCTTACCCGAGTAGGTAGCAGTAATCGGTCTAACTCGGCTGGAGAATGGCTTGGAATGAAACAAAGCACATCCAAGATACTCACTACCCATACGGGGAGCCTGCCCAGGTTTGGCAGCGTCGCGGGCATGCTGGAAGCCAGAGACAGCAACGGAGAGGTGGACTAGCAGGCTTTCTAGTCAGGGGCGGAGGAAGCGGTGGCCGAGGTAGCTAACCGGCAGATCGCCATCGGCCTGCCTGCAACGGACCCATCGCCTGGAGCGACTGGCCGGCGGTGGGTCAAGACTTGGCTCGGCTGAAGAAAGCCATTCAAGGCAAGGAAGACCAGGGGATCTTCATGACATCGGCATCGCCGGGGGTTATCGCCCGGTTCCTCCCCAATCGGTTCTACGAAAGCGAAGAAGCCTATCTGTACGCCTTGGCTGACGTCATGAAGGACGAATACAACGCCGTTGTAAACGCTGGATTCCTGCTCTAGGTAGATTGTCCGGACCTAGCATCCAGCCGGAACACTCAGTTCGGCCACCTAACCGTGGCCGAGTTCAAGAAAATCGTTGAACTGCATGTGGAAGTGCTGAACCACGGCCTGGCAGGTATACCTCCGGAACGGCTTCGGATGCACCTTTGCTGGGGTAACTTTGAGGGTCCTCACATCCATGACGTGCCATTCCGGGCTATCGTAGATATCGTTCTCAAGGCTCGTCTTGCCGGACTCTCTTTCGAGGGAGCTAATCCTCGTCATGAGCATGAGTGGAAGATATGGCAGGACGTGAGATTGCCCGACGCAAAAGTCATAATTCCCGGAGTTCTCGACTCGACCACCAATTTCATCGAGCATCCGGAATTGATTGCTGATAGAATCGCCCGCTATGCGGGATGCGTCGGTAGGGAGAACGTCATAGCCGGTTCGGATTGCAGCTACAGGACGTTCACCATGTCCCGGAGGGTCGATGCTGAGGTCGTCTGGGCTAAGCTCGTATCTCTGCTGGAAGGGGCGAAACTAGCTACCGGAAGATTATCCTCCTAGTTGATTCGTTTCTGGTCGTGTCATGGTTGAATTGATTCGAAGTTGCCACTATAATTTCGACAAAATAATCACTACTGACTGCAAGCGGATAGTGCTGAAAGATTCACGCATCGGATGGGAGGTTCTCAATGGCAGTGCAAGACAAGCTAGGTGCTGAAGAGCTGAAACAGTATTACAACTCGTCCGATGAAATCAGGCTTAGTCCTGGTTGGGTCGGTAGAGAGCACGGGGCGGCTCCGGAACTTGAGCCATTCATGTGGCGCTGGTCTGATGTAGAACCCCTGGTGCTGAAGAGCGGCGAGATTGTCACCCCGGACCGGGACGTGGAACGCCGGACCATGCGTCTGGCCACACCGGGACTCAATCGCGGCACCACCCACACCATGATTGCTGCCCTGCAACTACTTCTCCCCGGCGAGTGCGCTCCGTCCCATCGCCACACCCCCACGGCTATCCGATGGATCTTGAAAGGCGAAGGCGCATATACAACGGTGGAAGGCGACAAATGCTGGATGGAGCCCGGAGATCTTATCCTGACCCCATCCTGGACCTGGCACGACCATACCAATGAAGGGAATGGGCCAATGATTTGGCTGGACGGTTTGGATGTGCCACTGGTGGGATATCTGAAGGCCAACTTCTATGAAGCTTTCCCTGAAGACACACAACCGGTCGTCGGCACCGGCGAGTCGCTCAAAAAATTTGCGTCGGGTACCCTACGGCCGACCTGGGAACAACCGAACGCCCCTTATTCTCCCTTGTTTCACTACAAGTGGGATAAGACTTATGAGGCCCTTCAGAATCTGTCCGAACTGGGCTCCGACCCCTTTGACGACGTGGCCATGGAGTACAGCGACCCCTCCACCGGAGGACCGGTGCTGAAAACCATGACCTGTTGGGTGCAGATGATTCGTCCCGGCGTACGTACCAAGGCCCACCGCCACACCAGCAGCAAGGTTTACCAGGTGTTCAAGGGCGAGGGTTACAGCGTGATCGACGGCCGGCGCTTCGACTGGACCGAGGGCGACTTCTTGGTAATACCTTCTTGGGCGTGGCACGAACATGCTGCCGCCGAAAGCAAAGAGGCGATTCTGTTCTCCATCCAGGACACTCCCATAATGAAGTCGATAGCCCTGTACCGGGAAGAGCCATATGTTGAGAACGGCGGCAATCAACCAGTGACCAGCCGTTTCCAGGTTGGGAGCCCGGCGTAACCCGATAATCTCCCACGTCCTCTAGTAAGAACCGGGCGTTTGTGGCTTCCTGACGATGTAGGGCACGGCTAGCCGTGCCCTACGGTTTTCTGAAGGGGCATCTGACATCCCGAATCAACCTGCGTCTCCCATCATTCTGAGGAGCAGAGCTACGAAAGAATCTGTCCTCATCGCAACTTGAGATTCTTCGCTTCTCTCAGAATGATGGGGGAGGCACGTTTTCGCTGGAATCGCGTCCCTGAGATTGTCTTACGGGTACCCGCAGAGTAGTATATCGTCCAACGCTAGCCGGAGATTCGAGGAGGCCGCCTGATGTCCAGAGTCACGACCATCCACCATGTCAACCTGCAAGTCAGTGACCGGGAGCGGACCCGGGAGTGGTACGAGAAAGTCCTGGATGCCGAGTTTCTGGACCGAAGTCCCTCCATGAACAAGGGTCAACTTCAATTCCGTTTGGGCAACGCGGAGATTCACACCAATGACACCAAAGATCCGGTTCAGGTCAGCGAGGTTCACTTCGCTGTCGAAATAGCCGACTGGGATGAGATGATTGCCCACATGGATAACCTGGGGATTTTTTACTCCAAGATTCAGCGGCAAGCTCCGGGAGCCGAAACGTCATGGGGCTCCCGAGAGTATACTGGGAACCACTACACCTATATTCGCGACCCCGATGGCAATACCATCGAGTTGGTCCACCATCCTTTGGGTATAGAAGACTCTGCTGGCAAGAAAGTTGATCTCCATCACGACCCCGACAGCCTGACCTGGACCAAACGCCCTGAATTTGACCCGGCCAGCTGATCCGGAGCGGCCCAGCAGTCCCGTGCCCTCTCACATTGGGGTCGGGGTGCGGATGGAAGAAGTGCAGTCATGTTGAAATTACGCCAGTCCGGACTTTTAGAGTACTGTTGTACGATGCATAGCCATTCAATCGCAAAGAGACGTTAGTCATGGCGACGATTCAACACGTTATGCGGGACGACCTGAAGGAGTTGTCTCCAGAGGAACTGTACCGGGTCTACATGGATAAGCAGGTCAACTTCGGTATGGCCGCCAAAGCCATAGACGAGCGCCGGGAGCAGAAGCGCCTTTTCCTGCCCGCTGCGGAAGCACCATTGATGGCATGGGGTCCCGGCCGCCATCACATCATGTCTCCTGAGTTGGGGTTTGATATCTATTCTTTCCATCTCTTTATGGAGCACGTCGCCCCGCGAACGGAGCAGGCACAAACTAAAACCTCCGGAGACGCCATACGTCACTATCTGGCTGGGCGAGGTGTCGAGGCGATTGGCGACCAGCGTATCGATGTTAAGGAAGGGGGTTTTTCTTGCATACCAGCAGGAAGCAGGCACGAGACCTTGAACCCTTACGCCGAGCGTTTGCGATTTTTGTGCTGGCAGCAGATTCCTGGCACCTATCTGCAGGTTCACACGCCTTATCTTCCAGCCTAGTGGAGCAATCCATGGCCCAGACGTACATAGGCTCTCCAGTCATACGCAAAGAAGACCTGCGGTTCTTGACGGGGACGGCTCGATATTCCGATGATGTGAAGCTTCCCCACATGCTCCATGCGGCCATCTTCCGCAGTTCGCACGCCCATGCTCGCGTTCTTTCCATCGATGCCTCCGCCGCTCTGGAGTTGGAAGGTGTGGCGGCAGTTTACACGTATCAAGATCTTGTGCAGACCGTGAAGCCGCGCCCCATCCCCATGCGCCGGGGCGCTTATTCCGGATTGGACCGGTTTCTGCAGTATCCCTTCGCAGGAGAAAAGGTTCGATACGTCGGGGAGCCGTTGGCGGTGGTGGTGGCGGAAAGCCGTTATCTGGCGGAGGATGCGCTCGACGCTATCGAGGTGGCCTACGATCCCCTTCCGGCCATCGTCGACGTCTGGGGTTCGAAGAAAGAAGATGTGCTGTTGTTCGAGGAACATGGTACCAACCTGGCCCTGGAATATGAAGGGTCGTTGGGGGAAGCAGACAGGGTGTTCTTCGAGGCAGACTACACCCGTAAAGAGGAGTTTCGCTGTCACCGGCACACCGGCAACCCACTGGAGACCCGGGGTCTGGTAGCGTCCTTTGCCACCGGGACCGGTGACCTGACTGTTTGGGGTGAGACCAAGGTGCCCCACTTCAACCGTGGCGTCCTGGCATCGCTACTGGAGTTACCGGAACACCGCATCCATTTTGTAGAGCCTGACGTCGGAGGGGGGTTCGGCATCCGGGGCGAGTTCTACCCAGAAAACTTCATTGTCCCCTTCTGCTCGATGAAGCTGGGCCGTCCGGTCAAGTGGATCGAAGACCGGATGGAACACCTGATTGCCGCCAACCACTCTCGAGAGCATGTATGCCAACTTGAGATTGCGGCCACCAACGAAGGCGTTATTTTGGGCATGCGGGCGGAGATTTACGGTGCGCTGGGTGGCTACGTGCGGACCCACGGCGCCAGTGTGCCCATCTCGGTGGGGGCGATGCTCATGGGCCCCTATCATATCCCGAACTACCGATGGCGGGTGCAGAGCCTGCTGACCAATAAAGTAGGGATGGGCACATTCAGTGCCCCCGGCCGCTACGAGTCCTGTTTCTTCCGAGAGCGGATGCTGGACATGGTGGCCTCTGATCTGGGCATCGATCCAGTTGAGATAAGGTCGAAAAACCTGATTCCATCCTCGGCAATGCCTTATGACGTGGGTGTCACACGACCGGACTCTTCGTCAATGGTATACGACAGCGGCGACTACCAGGCAGTGCTGGATAAAGCCCTGGAACTGATTAATTATCGAGAGATCGAATCCCTGGGAGGCCGGCTGAAAGACGGCAAATACCACGGGGTTGGCGTTGCATGTTTCGTTAAGAGTACCGGTGGTGGACAATCCTACGAAGGCGCACGGATCGTCGTGAGCGGGGCAGACCAAGTTGCCGTTTATCTGGGCATCTCCACGATGGGGCAGGGGCACGAAACATCCATGGCCCAGATCTGCGCCGAAGGGCTGGGAGTGCCCATCGAATACGTCTCGGTGTACCACGGAAGTACTGACCTCATGCCCTACGGAGGCGGCACCCACGCTAGCCGGGGCACGATTATGGCGGGGAACGCCGTATTCAAGGCGGCTCAGGAGTTGCGGGAAAAGATTCTAGGAATCAGCTGTGCTTACCTGGACGTTGACCCCGCCGAGTTGGATTTCACCGCAGGGACGGTGCAAGGCAAGTATGATACCGGTGGAGAACCTCGTTTGGACTTGGGGCAAGTGTTAGACCTGGCAAGACCGTCCAGCCGGTATAACGAGGGTGAGATGGGGTTGGACGTAACTAGCTACTTTAGGTCCGACGAAGAGTGCTTCCCCTGTGGCGCACATGCCGTCCACCTGACGGTAGACCCGGAGACAGGAAAGATTGAGATAGAGCGTTACGTGGTGGCCGAAGACGTGGGTCACGTGATAAACCCCATGATATTAACTGGGCAACTCGTCGGTGCGACTGCCCAAGGTATCGGTGCTACCATCTTAGAAGAGTTGGTTTACGACGACAGCGGCCAGCCGTTGGCGGGGAGTCTCATCGACTATCTACTACCCACCAGCAGGGACATTCCTCCCATCGAAAGCGAAGTGCTCGATCTTGCGCCGTCGCCCCTCAACCCGTTGGGAGTAAAAGGGGCGGGAGAGATAGGTATCGTTGCTACGGGGGCCGCCCTGTCCAACGCCGTATCCCAAGCGCTTTCGTCGCTTGGGGTGGAAATACGGGAGTTACCCCTTAGCCCCAGCCGGTTGGTTGAGTTGATTCGGGAGGGGAACATCACGAGTTAAAGAGTCCAGGCGCAGGTAGAAGACGCGCCGATTCTTCCCCCTTTCGTAAAGGGGGATACAGGGGGATTTCACCCTCGTACCCAGGCGCGCAACATAAGAGATTTTGCTTTCAATAACTTGTGAGGCAGGCCATGCAATCTAACCAGGAAAACCATCTGATTGGTGAGGCGGTAAAGCGGAAAGAAGACCCCAGGCTTCTGATGGGTGATGGGGTCTATACCGGCGACGTGGACCTCAAAGGTATGGTCTACATGGCAGTGCTGCGGAGTCCCTATGCCAATGCCCGCATCAGGGGAATCGACGTCTCCCAAGCTCAGACCCACCCTGATGTACTGGCTGTCCTTACCGGCGAAGAAATCAAAGAGCGTTGCCAGACCCAGTTCCTGCTGTTCGCCGTGAAAGAAGAGACCCGTACCCGAAGCCGGTGGCCCATGGCGGTGGAAGCCGCCAAGTACGTGGGAGAACCGGTGGCGGTGGTGGTTGCGACCGGCGATGGAGCCTCGAGAGATGCTCTGGAGTTGATCAATGTAGACTACGAGCGGCTTCCCGCAGTGGGTGATCTGGAATCGGCGGTTTGGGATGATTCACCCTTGGTCCATGAGGAACTGGGCACCAATGTAAGCGTTAAGACTACCGGCACCGCTGGTGACCCCGATGGGTCCTTTCGAGACGCCGACGGTGTGCTGTCGGTAAGGTTGGTAGAGCCTCGCCTAGTGCCCAGCCCGATGGAGTCGAGGGCCGTGGTGGCCAGCTACGAACGGGGCACCGGCAACATGACAATGTGGCTGTCAACCCAGACCCCCCACTTGGAGCGCAGCTTCGTGTCTCAAGTACTTGGCTTCCCGGAAAATAAGCTGCGAATCTTGTCCAGGGACGTGGGTGGCGGGTTTGGTTGCAAGATAGACACCTATCCGGAAACGGTAATCGCAGCGATTCTTGCCATCCAATTGGCCAAACCGGTCAAATGGGTGGAGGACCGCCAGGAAAACTTCATCGCCACGATACACGGACGGGGCGAGGTCCAATACGTCGATGCCGCCTACACAAACTACGGTGTTCTGTTGGGCATGCGTTTGCGTTACTACACCGAGTTGGGGGCTTATTCCACCGGTGGCACTCACTCAATCGTGGATGCTTCAACTCCTGCGGGTGCTCAGGGCGGCTACCGGGTTAGGAACATGGAGTGGACTACCTACGGGGTTTTCACCAACAAAGTGCCGGTCGGACCCTATCGTGGCTATGGCCAGCATGCCACCGCCTACCTGATCGAGCGGGTGATGGACATGATAGCCGGTAAGCTTGCCATGGATCCGGCAGAGGTCAGGCGCAGGAACTTCATCCCGCCAGACGATTTCCCCTACATGAATACTTTTGGGCGGCAGTACGACACGGGCAACTACGAGGTCGCTTTGGACCGGGCTTTGGAGTTGGCCGGATACGATGACCTTCGGGAAGAACAACAACATCTGCGTGAGCAGGGAATCTTGATGGGCATCGGTCTCGCCACCAATGTGGACCGGTCTGGCTATGGCCCGCCCAGCAGAATCAGCGCTCGGGGCGGGTATGAAAGTGCCGTTGTTCGGGTGGAACCCACCGGAAAAGTAACCGCCATGACGGGCTCTTCACCTCACGGACAGGGGATGGAAACCACATTCGGTCAGATTGTGAGCGACAAGCTCGGAGTGCCCATTGAGGACGTGGAGTTACTCTACGGTGATACTTCTGTCGTGCCTTACGGCGTGGGCACCAGGGCCAGCCGGTCTTTGGTGGTAGGCGGCAGTGCCCTGGCGGAGGCTAGCCAGGTAGTTAGACAGAAGGCGCTCCAGATCGCGGCCGAGTTACTACGGGTTGAAGCCAGTCACGTTACCTTGGAAGACGGAAAATTCTTCGTTGAAGATATACCCGACAGTCATGTTACCTGGGCCGTAGTGGCTGGAGAAGCCTACGGCCCAGGTGGACTGCCCAGTGGTTTGTCCAAGGGTCTCGAATCCACGGTCTATTGGCAACCAACCGATTATACCTACTCCTACAGCGCCAACGTGGCGACGGTCCTTGTCGATAAAGACAATGGCGTCGTGAAACTGACAAGTTACGTTGCGGTGGACGACTTCGGGAATGTCGTAAACCCCATGATTGTAGACGGTCAGATCCACGGAGGCTTGGCCCAGGGAATCGGAGCAGCATTGTGGGAGGAAGCGGCGTTCGACGCTAACGGGCAACCGGTCACCGCCAGCTTTATGGACTACGCCATGCCCAAGGCCCACCAATTACCCGACTTCAAATTGGGCAGAACGGTGACGCCAACTCCTCTTAACCCCCTGGGGGCCAAGGGCATGGGTGAGTCGCCGACTGTGGCATCGACCCCTGCCGTGGTCAACGCCGTGGTCGACGCTCTGTCGCCCTTTGGAATAACCCATCTGGATATGCCCTTGACGCCGGAAAAGGTGTGGCGGGCGATTCGGGAAGCGGAACGCGATGAATAATTTCGAGAACTAGCGGTTTTTCTTGGATGCAACAAGCGGGGAGTGTACTCTATCGAATACCCAACGGAGATTACCTGGGGAAAACTAGATAATCGTACTCCTCCGGTGGGAGGTTAAAAATGGTAGAGCTAGTTAATCGACCAGAAACCAACGGCAGCAATGGCCGCGCCACCGAGATGGCCTGGCGTGAGGCGCAGGGAGCCTCCCAGATCGGCCCCTTCGACTATGTGCCTCCCATGGGATTCCGGGAATATTGGTGCCCGGGCGTGTATAAGAAGGATGTCGGTGCCAAGAAGCCAGCGTTCGTGAAGATGCTTGGCGAGGACTTCGTTTTCTTTCGTGGCAAGGCGGACCAAGTCTACGCCTTGTTCCCCGGCACCATCACTTGCGAGTACCATGGCTATACCTTCGATGGTGAAGGGGAGTGCGTAGCGGGCCTTATCGATGCTCCGGACACCCCCATCGTCGGCAAGATGAGGGTCAAATATTACCCCACCCAACAGCATGACGGCGTTGTGTACGTCTGGATGGGGGAAACCGAACCCGTGCCCCTGGAAGAGGACTTGTCGCCGGAGATAGTCGATACGTGCAACCACAGCTACAAACACGTAAGCGAATGGGATGCCAACTGGACCGAGCCGGTGAACCAAGGTATCGACTACTATGAGGCCTATCTACACCGCAAGTCATTCAACTACATGGGCGGCTTGCTTAGCAAGGAGCGTCCTTTCTTCAGAGCCAGGATAGCCAACTACGGTGGAATTAAGATGGTCCACGAGGATGAAAAGCGGGTTTGCAGCGACCCGGCCAATGTTGCCTACGTCGAAGACAACCATCCCGGCGTAAACGCCAACTGGCCGCGTAAGCGGTGGTACATGTTTCTCGGACGGTGGAAGCGCAGGAACTTCTCCCTGATGGGGGTTGAGGGCGCCAGCCTGCTTGGCATACCCAGCTTCTCCCACTGCGTGGAGTTGCCTTTCAAGATCTGTACTGGTAGCGGCAGTGTGAAGCCGGCAATCAGCCTTCACATGCGGTGGATGGCACGAGTGACTCTGGAGACCTGCCGGGTGTGGACTTACACCATCGGCCGAGAGCCCAAGTCGGTTTTGGGACGGGCCTATAAATATCTTTGGTACATCTTGCGGCGCAAGCCCAATACCATCACTCGCATAAATGAATGGGAGGGCTTGGTGACCTTCCAGAAAGACCGTTTGAGGTACGACATTCCGCAGAAGCTGAGCACCCTGGACACGGTGGTCATATACGTCCGCCGTCACCTGGCCCAGCGGTCGAGGGACTTCCATCGTTTGGGCGGGGCCTACGGCTCGAAGCATCCTCTGCGAAAGGAACTGAAGAGCAACCTGCGGTTGCGACCATAGAGCGTAGGGAGTTGGTCGGGGTGGAAGGTGGAGACTGCCAGAAGTGATTCGGGAACCAGGCGGAGGTGCCACCAGGTCCTCCGACATGCTCAGGACGAACGGTATGTTCGGGTCCATGGTCGATTTTTGGGTGCCTAGTCGCTGCAACCATTTAGGCCTATAACAGGTACTTGCCGCCGTTGGCTACCAAGCATTGTCCGGTGATGTAACCGGCGTCTTCTCCGGCGATGGAAACGGCCAGGTATGCAATCTCCTCCGGCTTCCCCCACCGGGGCAGCGGGTCACGGTCGCTGGGTGGGAAGGACGGAGCATCCGTGTCACCTGGGAACTGAGTGCCGCCTGGACAGATGCAGTTTGCGGTGATGTTGTGTTTCCCGTATTCCCTGGCGATTCCCCGGGTAAGGCCGATTATCCCGAATTCCGAGGCGCTTGATCCGGCGTCGGAACCTTGGAACGCTGCTAGGCCGCTGTAGTTAATCACCCGGCCCCAATTGTTTTGGACCAACAGGGGCAAGATTCCCTGGCAGATGAAGAAAGAGCCTTGGAGCTCTGTCTCTATCTTTTGTCTCCACCTGTTGAAGGATAGATCACTGAAAGATTGGGGAACCACCGGAAGCATCGTGTTATTCACCAGCACGTCGACATGACCGAACTCGGCTACCCCCTGCTGGGCCAGTTCGATCAACTGTGAATTGTTGCCGGTGGCGCAGGCGCCGCTGATCACTCGAACCCCTTGATCCGTAACCTGGCGTGTGGTCTCTTCCAGCGCTTCGCTGCTCTGAGCCGAGGCCAGAACCAGATTAGCCCCCTCTTTGGCGAACGCTACCGCCGTGGGCCTGCCCAAGTTATTGACCGACTCCACGACCAATACAGTTTTCCCTTCAAGTCCAGTGTTCATTTTGGTAAATGCTCCTCGGTCTGTCAGCCGTCGTACCATTCGACAAGCTCAGGGCGAACGGGAACGGTTTCTCCTGCCGTTGGTTGCGATCTGTCGAATAATTTCTTTGGCTGGATATTAATGGAAGTAGGCGCCGCCGTTAACCAGGTAATTCTGGCCGGTGATGTACGATGCCTGCTCGCTGGCCAGGAACACCACCGTTGCCGAGCACTCTTCCACAGTGCCTTGACGAGGAACCGGAATGTTTAGCTGTCCATGACCTTCTGCGGGACCAGTCTCTTGGCCAGGTGTGCGCGCCACGGCTATGCTGCCCGGCCCAATACAGTTGGCCGTGATGTTGTAGCGGCCGTATTCCTGAGCGATGGCCCGGGTCAGCCCCTCGGTGGCCATCTTAAGGGTGCCCTGTCCTGACGCACCCCGAAAGGGAGCGATGCCTGAATAGTTGATGATTCGCCCCCAATTCTGCAGTACCATGTTGGGTAGAACAGCTTTGCTGGTGAGGAAGGGGGCGTGGAGGTTCACGCCCAAGGCCGCCTGCCACAGGTGTTCGTCGATGGACAGCAGGTCTCCCCTGGCGCGCCAGGCAGCATTGTTGACCAGAACGTCGACGTGTCCGAACTCGTCGAGTCCCTTCTGAACGAAGGCTGCGACCTGAGCTTCGTCGGTCACGTCGCAAGCGCCCGTTACCACCTTCACCCCGCTCTTGGAAGCTAGTTCAGCGGTTTCCTCCAACATATCGATGCTGCTGCGGGTGCATAACAGCAGGTTAGCGCCTTCTTCGGCAAACGCGATCGCGCTGGCCCTGCCGTGGTTCCGCGTCGCTCCGGTTATGAGTACTGTCTTACCCTTAAGACCTGTGTCCATTCTCGCTCCTGACCGGTCCTGGGTTAGCCTTGGTCCACGTATCTGCCAGGCAAGGCCGGGCAACGGTACCAGTCAGTATACCACCCAGCGTGGTCTGGCCGTAGTTCGTACTCGATTTGCCGAATGTTAGGGTTAATACGGTAATATACTGCGCCACGGTACTTGCTTCCTGCTTAATGGGTGGTCCGGGACGATATTTTAAATAAGTTAACAAATGGCCGGCCAGCAATCTTCTGACGAAAGCATCATTGGGATATTGAGCGAGTACATGGTCAAGTCCCGTACCGCGCCCGGCCTCGCTGATGAGGAGCTAAAGACCAAACACCATATCTTGGATACCATCGGCGCGATGGTTTCCGTAACGACCCTGGAACCGGGCCGGTTGGCCATAAAGTACGCTGAGATGCAGGGTGGAACGCCGCAAGCCCAAGTGGTCGGTTCTTCGGTATTAACCAACGCGGTATCGGCCGCTGTGGCCAACGGCATCCTGGCCCATTCCGACGAAACAGACGATTCCCATGCTCCATCGGGGACCGATTCGGGATGCGCCGTGGTGCCGGCGGCCCTGGCGAGGGGGGAGAAGAATGACGGCACCGGGGAGACCCTGCTCAAGTCGGTGGTACTGGGCTACGACGTGGGCAGCCGAGTGATGCCGGCGTTACGGCCCAGATACTCCTTCGAGGGCGACCGTGGGCGAGGATTTGCCAGTCACGCCATGGGCGGTGTCTTGGGCGTGGCGGCGGCCGCCAGCGGATGCACCGATCTGAACCCGGTCCAGATCAGGCACTTATTGTCCTACACTTCCCAGTAAGGCTTGGTGGTCACGTCATGGCAGACCGACGTGGGCCACATCGAAAAGGATTTCGACTTCGCCGGAATGCCGGCCCGTAGCGGCGTAATCTCGGCGACTATGGTGGAGGCCGGATTCACCGGAGTGTGGGATGTTTTCGAAGGCTTCAACAATATCTTCGACAGCTATACTGTCAACCATGACCGGGCGGCCCTGCTTAACGAGTTGGGCAGCCGCTATGAGGTGATGCTGACCAACATCAAACGTTACTGCGTCGGCTCCCAGATCCAAGCGCTGGTGACGCACTGTTGAACATCATGCGCGAGCACGGGGTTGGTCCCGATGATTTAGATCGCCTGGTGGCGGTCACCGCCAACGGAGAGAACCGTCTGACCGGAGCCGAGTAGTCCATGCCGGATATAAACATGCGGTATCTATTGGCCTTATCGTTGCTGGACGGCTACTTAACTTTTGAGGCGGGGCATGATGTCCAACGGATGACAGACCCCAAGGTTGTTAATATCACCAACCGCATCGAAGTTCGGTCGGACCCATCTTTGATTACTCCCGAAATCCCACGCCAGGGGCTCATAGAGTTCAGCTCCAAAGACGGACGAGAATTCCTCAACAATGTGGTGGTGTCAGGGGCGCCATGGAGAGCCAGTTGACCACCGATGAAGTGGAAGCCAAGGAAAGGGAACTGTTAACCGGGGTCATGGGCCAAGACCGGGCTGACCGGCTCATCACCGCGATCGGGGACTTGGAGTCCTTGCAGAGTGTTCGAGACCTGCGGCCCTTGTTACCGGCCTAGTTCGAGGCCGTCCTACGATGAAATTGAACTACCCGGCGGCGTCCAGGCCACCGGGTAGTTCAATTCCCTTTTGAGGCGCTGGTAATCTTAGCGGCGCTCGGAACCTCGAAGCCGAGGGTCGAACAGATCCCGGAAGGCGTCTCCGACCAAGTTGAACGCCAACACTACCACCACGATCGCTATTCCGGGAGCTAAGGACAGCCACGGGGCAATGGTCAAATAGTCCCGTCCCATACCGGACAGCATCCGGCCCCAGGAAGGATGGGGCGGCGGCACTCCGACGCCTAAGAAGCTCAAGGAAGCCTCTTGTAGGATGGCGATGCCGAGTCCCGCAGTGGCCACCACCAGGTAGGGTGGGATGGTGTTGGGCAGTACGTGCCGGAAAACTATGCGCCTCCATCCGGCTCCTGTGGAGGTCGCCGCTGCGATATAATCTTGGCCCCTGATGGAGATTGCCGATGCTCTCACCACTCGTGCCGATGTGGCGATAAGACCGATGCTGATGGCTATGATGATGTTGTTCAAGCTTGACCCAAGGGAAGCTACAATCACCAATGCTAAGGCCAGGGTCGGAATGCTTTGGAGGATGTCAATCAGCCGTTGGCTATACATGTCGAACTTGCCGCCAGCATAGCCGCTGGTTAGACCCCAGACCGCTCCGAATCCGGTGCCAATCATCACGGAAGAGAAACCCACGTATATGGAAATCTTGGCCCCGCCGATGATGTTGCTAAGTACGTCTCTTCCAAACAAGTCGGTTCCCAGCGGATGTCGCAGATTGGGGCTTTGCATCTTGGACATAAAGTCCATATCGATGGGATTGTAGGGGGTCAAGAAAGAGCCGAAGGCGCTGAGGAAGAACATCAACAGCACAACGCCGGCCCCAACCGCGCCTAGAGGTTTGTGGACCACAAACCTTCTCAACCAGGCCCGTTGATATTTCCACCGGGCTCCACGTGGATTGAGAATGTGGCTTGCCGATGGCGTGCTCGGCTCTATATTCATACTTTCACCAACAAGTCCTAGGATTTTAAGCAAATCTGATTCGAGGGTCAAGGAATCCGTAAAGTAGGTCAACGCCCAGGTTTACTATGATATGGGCGACGGTTATGAAGAGGACCAGAGTCTGAATCACCGGGTAATCGCGTAACCTAACCGCGTCTACGGTGGCAGCCCCCAGTCCCGGAAGATTGAAAACCACTTCGGTTACCAGGGATCCGCTGATGAGTCCGCTTAGTTGGGTTCCGGAGATGGTTATCACGGGAATAGCAGCGTTCTTAAGGGCATGCCGCCACAGAACGGCCCGGCTACCCAGACCTTTGGCGTTGGCCGTACGTATGTAATCTTCCCGGAGGACTTCCAACATCGTGGTCCGCGTCATACGGGTTTGGAGCGCCGCCAAAGCGGTTCCCAGCACCACGGCGGGAAGCATGAGTTGGGAGAAATTCTCTATAGGGTCTTTCCATGGAACAGAGTATTCCAGCGCCGGCACCCAGCCAAGTATAGCGGCCAGATATGTCATCACCAGGATGCCGAGCCAAAAGTTTGGAATAGCCAGCCCGACTATACTCATTAGGCGCGGTATGTAATCGAGAGGAGTGTCCTGCTTAACCGCAGTTAATATCCCGATGGGAATCGCGATGATCCACGAGAGTACAAGGGCCAT
>Ga0315336_1002295_pt1 | contig 30104 bp, 28 predicted proteins | sample ASW5metaG_FD_204512 | JGI IMG/M metagenome (GOLD analysis project Ga0315336, IMG submission 204512) | Ammonia-oxidizing marine archaeal communities from Monterey Bay, California, United States - ASW #5 | ecosystem: Environmental > Aquatic > Marine > Intertidal zone | place: USA: California... | reverse complement strand
TCGTGTAATGCGAAAGGCCAGCGACGGTCTGGCCAATCGCAGCTAATTTCTCCGTACGAAGTTTTTCTTCAAGGAGTCGGGTTCGCACAATTACGCTGGCGGCCAACGAAGCAAACACTTCAAGGATTCGTTCATCTGCTTCTGAAAACGTCGAATCGCCGATTTTATTGACTAACTCAACCACACCGATTAGTTGGTCATTTTCGACCATGGGTAACGCCAGGAGACATTTGGTCTTCATTTGGGCGATATCGTCGACGTTGTAGAAATCGGGATTGTCTGTGACATCGTCAACTCGAATAGCGCGACGTTCTTTAGCGGTCTTCCCGGCGATTCCCTGACCCAATTCGAGGCGTACCTGTTCTTTTAGGGCATCCTGATCACCGGACTCGCCAACGGTGACGTGAAAATAGAGTTCTTGGGTGTCTTCGTCGAAAAGCAGCATCGAACATGCTTCGGCTTCGGCGACAATCTTTCCTTCTTTCATCAAATTATCAAGGGTGACGTCGACGTCTTGAAGTTGTAGGCTCAATTGATGAACACGATAAACGGCATCCAACATGCGCCGCATTTCATCCGGCTCCAACCCTTCTAACCACGAAGAATCTATTTGTGACAACGCTTCCGTCAATTACGCGATCCCATTTTTCTAATGTTAACTTCGATGGCAGGCAATGCGCTCAAAATTACGTCGCCTACTATTTGTAGACTTTCTGCAGACACTTTATCGATTGTGTCATTTGCAGTATGCCAGTTTCGGTCGTGCTCGCGCGATCCGCCGCCGAATTTGAAATCGATTAGATTGATGGCGGGAACGTTGGCACGTCGAAAGGGGAGATGGTCATCTTCTATCACTAAAGTCTCGCGCAGAAAATGATTTCCGTAACCCAACTCTTTCGCGGTATCCCAAATCGGTTTGCGGAGCCATTCGGGTGCGTCCGGATCGCGAAGAATTCCAAGTTGCTTGTCCCCGATCATATCCACGTTAATGACCGCCTTGATCTGGTCCAACATTCCATTCGTACGAAGTTTCAGTACCATGTCACGGCTGCCGTAGAGACTGTCGGTGTCGGTCCATTCCTGGATCGCTTCCTCGCCGTCAAAAAAAGTCAGCCAGATTGTATGGCCGTTGCGTTTACCGCCCAGCACCCGGGCGACTTCCAACATCCAGGCTGTTGTAGATCCTCCGTCGTTCGCACCCACAAATTTGAAGTCTGGAAAATACTTACTATCGTAATGATTGCTTAAGATAATGACACCCGGTTGAGTCCCCTCGACAATCCCGACAATATTATTCATCTCGATTGTGCCAAGAGGCGTTAGGGCCTTAAAACCGTATTCTTCTATTTTAAGCCCTGCACCCCTCAGATTGTCAATGATGAATTTTTGGGCCTGGCGACTGCCTTCGGTCCCGGGGACACGACGTCCAACTTCCAACAAGGATTCCAAATCCCGAAAAGCACGTTCTCCGTCAAAATCCGAAGCAGATCCTTCAGAGGAACTGCATCCGGGAAAAAGCATAATCACTACACATAGCCACCGCAAATACAAAACATACCCTCCATAATTGGCTTGTGTATCGTACCATTATCGATATAGGCTTAGAAATAAAGCTAAAACTTGATTAACCTCCTAGTTCCACTTAACATTACGTCTCAAAATTTCACTAAAATGGTAATAAGATGAGTAAAAAAGATAATATTATCCGGAATCTGAGTGAAGTTCGGGCGAAAATGGACGATGCAGCGAAAAACGCCGGTCGGGCGCCCGAGACGGTACGGTTGATTCCGGTCACAAAGACGGTGGATATTGCGACCACTCAAATCATCCATGAGCTGGGTTTCAATGAATTGGGGGAAAACAGGGTAGAGGTCGCACAGGAAAAAATTGAATCCATGGCTTCATCGATCAAGTGGCACATGATCGGCACCATTCAACGGCGAAAAGCGAAAATGGCTGTAACGCTGTTTGATAGGGTCGATTCCGTCGATCGACTGTCACTGGCTCAGGAGTTAAACAAACGGTGTCTGGAATTTGGAAAACAGTTGGAAATTCTTGTGCAACTCAATATTTCCCGAGAAGAATCGAAGCAGGGGATAGGCGAGGATGACCTGGATGCCACATTGGACAAAATCGCGGCATTGGACCAGTTAGACGTTAAAGGCTTAATGACGATGGCTCCAGCGGGTTCGACTGAGACGGAAATCCGCGGCTATTTTGAGTCGATGAGGAAACTGGCAGAGCGATTTTCGTTACCCGAACTATCCATGGGGATGACAAACGATTATGAATGGGCCATTGAAGAAGGCGCCACCGAAGTGCGCATCGGAAGTGCTCTTTTTAAGGATTAAGAACAGGATTTTATGAAAGAAAAACTCAAAGAAATGAATCAATCCAGTTTGAAGGAACTGGACGGAATCGATTCGGCCGAGAGTCTCGAAAATTTTCGAGTCAAATGGTTGGGCCGAAAAGGGGATTTGACCCTCGTCATGAAAGAACTGGGTTCGGTTCCCGCCGAAGAACGCCCGGCGATGGGCCAAGAGGCGAATCGGGTCAAGCAGGAGGTATCGGCGGCGTTTGAAGCTAAAAAGGTTTCGATAGGCACTTCCCCACGCAAAAAGTCGGATGGCGATATTCCGCTGGACTATTCATTGGCAGGCCGAAAACCGTCGAAGGGCCACCTCCATTTGGTTACCCAGGTGACCAATGAGATTGTCGACATATTCTCCGGGCTCGGCTTTCAGGTCGCTGAAGGGCCCGATATTGAGACGGAATACTACAATTTTGACGCGCTCAACACGCCGGCCGACCACCCCGCACGCGATTCTCACGACACATTTTATATCGAACCGGGCGTGGTGCTTCGGACGCATACGTCCCCGGTACAAATGCGCATCATGGAGGAATTTCAGCCGCCGGTAGCGGTGATTGCTCCTGGGCGAGTTTATCGTGTGGACTACGATGCGAGCCATAGTCCGATGTTTTATCAACTGGAAGGCTTACTCGTCGACGAGGGTGTCACCTTTGCGGATTTGAAGGGGACGCTCAACCATTTCATGCAAAAGCTGTTCGGTCCTGATACGAAGACTCGCTTTCGTCCGCATTTTTTTCCGTTCACTGAGCCATCCGCGGAAGTGGATGTTTCGTGTTCCGTGTGTAGCGGAAAAGGCTGTCGGTTGTGCAAGCATTCCGGATGGCTTGAGATTTTAGGTTGCGGCATGGTGGACCCAGAAGTATTCAAGTATGCCAATTACGATTACGAAAAATATTCAGGTTTCGCATTTGGATTGGGCGTAGACCGAATCGCATTGCTTAAACATTCCATCGATACCATTCATCACTTATACGAAAACGATCTCCGTTTTCTGGAGCAGTTCTAGATTATGAAATTCCCTATTAGCTGGCTACAAGATTATGTCGATATTGCTGACGTTCCCTTGGATACGTTATGTAATGACCTGACGATGTTGGGCCTGGAAATTGAATCTATTGAGGAAATGGGTGCTGAAATCCAGCACATCAAAGTGGGTTTGATTAAAGATATTCAACCGCACCCTGACGCTGACAAGCTTTCGGTTTGTACCACGGATGTGGGGGAAGACGAGCCACTGACGATTGTGTGTGGGGCGAAAAATATGAAGCCCGGCGACAAAGTGCCCACAGCTATCGTTGGCGCGATGCTTCCCGGAGGGCACAAGATCAAGAAAGGCAAACTTCGGGGCGTAGAAAGTCACGGAATGATGTGCTCGGCCAAGGAATTGGGAATGGGGGAAGACCATTCCGGCCTGCTTATCCTCGACGAGGATCCGGCTGTCGGTACTGATATTAAATCGATTCTTGGATTGGATGATGTGGTCCTTGAAATTGAAGTGACTCCGAATCGGAACGACTGGTCTGGCATTATCGGAATTGCGCGCGAATTGGCGGCCTTGTACGGAAAGCGCCTGTTGGCACCGGAGATTATCGTTCAGGAATCGGACGAACAAACGGCCGATGTGACCTCGGTGACCATCGAAAACCCTGAATTGTGTGGCCGATATGCCGCAAGAGTCATCAAAGGCTTAAAAATCGGACCTTCGCCGGAATGGCTGCAAAAACGCCTCATCGCGGCCGGTCAACGCTGCATCAACAACGTCGTGGACGTAACCAACTATGTATTGCTTGAAACCGGACATCCGCTCCACGCGTTTGATTACAATAAATTGGCTGAAAATCGCATCGTGGTGCGAGCGGCGAAACCCGGCGAAAAGATAAAAACATTGGACGGCGAGGAACGTACATTACAAGATGACATGCTCGTCATTGCTGATGCGAAGGTTCCAGTTGCCGTAGCGGGCGTCATGGGCGGTGAGGACAGCGAAGTAGGGGAGTCAACGACCGAAATTTTGGTAGAGAGTGCTTGGTTCAACCCAAGTTCAATAAGAAAGACATCCCGTGTTTTGAATTTGGCGTCGGAAGCTTCGCAACGCTTTCAACGGGGTGCGGACTACGATATGGTGAGTTACGCCGCCGATCGCGTATGTGAATTGGTACTACAGACGGGAGGCGGAACACTATGCACAGGCACAGTGGACGAAACACCACAGAAACCTGAATTGCCGCCATTAGCTTTACGATATGACCGTACAAACAATTTTCTGGGCGCGAGCGTTTCGCCCGAAACACAGATCAATATTTTGGAGTCGCTTGGTTTTTGCAAGGAATCGTCGGATGACGACGGAGCAACTTTCATCATTCCAGCTCGGCGCCACGACTGCACGCGCGAAGCCGACCTTATCGAAGAAGTTCTCCGGCTCTACGGATTCGACAATATCGAGCCCACACTGCCTAAGGTTAGACCGACAGCGAATATCTATTCACCAAACTTTCAGACGATTCGAAATCTGAAAAATTACCTCGTAAACACGGGATTAACTGAGATATTTACTTGGACATTTACGTCTGAGACTGAGCTGCAACAGCTTGGAATGACAGAGGAATTGGCTAACGCGATCGTGGTGGAAAACCCACTTTCGGAAAAACAGGGCCTGATGAGGCCGTCATTAATACCCGGGCTCTTGCGAACCGCAAGCGCCAATATTCGCAAGAACATCAATCGCGTGGCCATCTTCGAACTGGGTAATGTGTTTTCGAAATCAGATTCGGACGCTCCTGCCAATCAATCCGACGATCTGGATTTCGTTTTGAGCGGTCCAGCGTCCAGCGTCCATTGGGATGTCGACAATTCGAAATCGTTCGATATTTACGATGCTATCGGTATCGTCGAGGGCATCATTGGCGAATTGAATTTGAAAGGTCGACTGGAGTTCAAACCATCCGAAAACACGCTCTTTGAACCGGACCATTCCCTCGAAATCATCTACAACCAAAAGAATGTGGGTTCAATCGGCCGAATCAACCATGAGATTCTCGGCCATTTGAATATTGAGCAGGACCTTGTAGCAGGTCGGCTCAAACTGGATGCCCTTTTCAAAAGCAAAACCAAAACAGCTAAGTATGAACCCCTGTCGGAGTTTCCGCCTTCGAAACGTGATATCGCTATTGTGGTTGACGAATCTATTTCCGCGGACCATATCCTACAGATCGTTCAAAAATCTGCAGGGAAGCTACTTCACGAAACGGATATTTTTGATATATACCGCGGAAAGAACATCCCCGAGGGTAAAAAGAGCGTGGCCGTCATGCTGGTTTTCCAGAGCAACGAGCGGACTCTGACGGACAAGGATACGGAAAAAGCGTGGTCTAAGATCATCAAGTCCTTGGAAAAACAGGTAGGTGCTGAGTTAAGGTAAAGGTTCCATGAATCCAATCATCCAAAAGAAGATTGAAACCCTGCAGACGAAGATAAACTCGTTGCAACAACTATTTGATGATAACCAGGAAGAACTAGATACTCAGCACGAGGAGAAAGAAGAACTCCTACAGGAAAAATGGCAGAATCGACGAAAGTTAACGACCCTACAACGCATCTCCAATGAGTACGATACCTTGGAAAGGGAAAACGTAGACCTCATGGAAGAACGCAAAGAACTGAGACAACGCCTGTCGGAGATTCTCACGAACATATCGACCATCCAGGAAATGAAGTAGCCGATGGCAAATCGGATCAAAGTCAAAATCGGGGGTCGAGTTTACGAAGTTCCAGTCTATGAAGATAAAGACCATACGATGACTCTAGCGAAAGACCTTCAGAAACGACTGGAGCGAATCGAGAAGAAAAGCGACCGGATCGACACCCAAGGTTTCACGATCGAGGCGGCGATGGAATTGCTGGCTGACCTCTATGAAGCCCGCGACGACCTTAGAGCGCAAGAGACCGAATACCTGTCAGAACTGGATACGCTGGACACTGAATTGACGCGCCTCGTCAAACACCTAAACATCAACCCGAAAGACCCACAATAGACACCAATCCAATTCGAAGCTTCTATAGCTGCAATCCACACAACGTCCGATAATATATATTATGTAAATTAAAGATCTACGTTCTCCCTTTGGTTTTGGGATTTTCCTTCGCCCTGCATCATATGCGCACCTAATATCTCCAACCAGTAGGCGCGCCTTAAGTCGATCCCCTACAACAACTTACGAGGCTCATATTGCCAATCACCCCGTATCGACTTTTTGGATTTTCAGTAGTTTTGAAAAGGGAAGAATCTGGACGGTTTGCTGGGATGAATTTAGCGGTTTAGGATTTTTCGTTTTGGTAAGGGGTACCCCTACCTTAAACGTCCAGCAACCAGGTTTGCGGTGTGGTTAATTCGATACTGTTATTTGAGGGGTCTCTGAAGTATAGAGATTTCCCCCCGCTGGGCCATTCGTACTCACATTCGATTTCGACGCCTGAATCATCGAGGCGTGACTTCCACCCTTCGATTTCATCTTCAGTCATGTGAAACGCCGTATGACCTTCGCCGGTGGCTCCATGGACCGGTATACCCATCTTGGACGGTTCTGTCGTTGCATTGCCGTTGAACACAAGGAACATACCTTCGCCGCACCGGAAGAACACATGGCGGCCATCCACCTTTGCATATAACTCCAAGCCCATGACATTGGTATAGAATTTCTCTGCCTCTAAAAGGTCGTCAACATACAGGCAGGTCTCGATAATGCGATTCGGTCTCATGGGTCACTTCTCCTGTATGCTATACCTGACATTGGCGGGCTAGGGAATAAGTATCGAGCCTCATGGTATCGTTACCGAATAAGGACTTCAATGGTTTCATCTGAGAACAAAATTCCCTGGCACAATCATGTGGCCGCCGCTATCACCGCCCTGCTTTCATTTCTGGTTTACGCGTTTACGGCTGCGCCGAGCGTGTCCGTGGAAGATACAGGTGAATTAATCGCCGCGGCGTACGTTTTGGGCATACCTCACCCTACCGGATATCCTCTTTGGACCCTCTTGGCTCACGTATGGGGTTTGCTGTTCCCTTTTGGGGAATATGCGTGGCGAATTAACATCTTTTCGGGATTTCTGGCCTCCCTCGCTCTCTACTTCGTCGTACTGACCGGAATTCGATTGTTCGGATCTCGAACCGCGGCTATGACGGCTTCGCTACTGCTCGCGTTTTCCTTCGAATTCTGGGAACAGAGTATCATCGCGGAGGTGTACGCTTTGAATTCGCTGGGATTCATTCTCTGCATTTGCGTGCTGTTGATTTGGAGCGAAAGCCGTGCATTGAAACATCTCTACGGTTTCACTTTGATATACGGATTGAGCCTGACGAACCACAGCACCATGTTTTTAGCGGGACCTGTGTTCTTTGGTTTCATTCTGTTCTTGGACAGGAGCTGGCTCAAATCGATCCCGACGGTCGCCAAGCTCGTGGGGATCTTGGTGGGCACGCAATTCCTGTGGCTGTACCTTCCAATTCGGTCTGCGGCGAACCCCGCGATGGATTGGGGTAATCCGGAAACGCTGAGTAATTTCTGGAAAGTATTCACACGAAACCAGTATCAGGACATATTTTCCGGTGAAGACCGATCCTGGAGTCGTTTCGCCGCCCAAACAATGGTGTTTCTAAGGACCTACATGGTTCAATTCACGATACTGTTATTCTTGTTACCCGTCCTAGGTGTCATTTCTGCGCGTAAAATGAATATATCCCTTCATGTTCTTTTGATTTCGTTGTTCATCGTAATTGGATTCGGAGCAATCCTAATTCCCAATTTCAATTTGGAACACCAGGACGTTTGGTTAAACACGACCTACTGGATTCCGTGTTACATTTTGGCTGCGCTGTATAGCTGCGCCGCATTGGCGGCCGGATTCCGCAAACTGCCTCGTCAAATGATTGCTGTCGGACTCGGCGTGTTATTGGTCGTTGTCCCACTCACGTTTAATTATCCGCGACTCACCATGCGGGGGTATCAAACCTCTGGAGATTTTGCAGACGCGGTGTATCAAACGATGGAACCGGATGCCGTTTATATTGGTAGCGGAGACCATACTGTATTTCCAGTCGTGTACGCGCAGATCGTGGAGGGCATGCGCCCGGATGTAACTCTATTCAATCCCTACGGGTACCCTCCGGAAGAAACGCTGTCTGCTTTCCCGCCCGACTTGTTAGGGCAAATTGAATCGCCTCCTGTCCTCAAGAAAGATAATGCGCTCCTTGTTGAATACCTAATGAAAAATGAGGTTAGGCCCGTTTACTCAATTTCGCGTCTACCATCTCACGGGCGGGTCGTCAGAAAAGAAGGACTCTTATACCGTTACTATCGCCCCAATGAAGAGCGAGGTGACTCGGAAATCGCGTACCGGGTTCTCGACATACTCGCGGGAAAGATTAGAACCCACCCGACTCAGAACTGGTCGGCGAAACTTACGCGTTACGAAGTGGAGAAATCGAAACTGGAAATACATCTCAAGTCGGATAATACAGAAGAAGCACTCCGATCTTTGGAATGGATCGAACGCAATGTAAATTGGGACAAACGCGCATTAACCAACACGGGGCAAGTGTTGGCCAGAAGCCGCAGGTACAAGGATGCACAGCTACTATTGAACTCCGCGCTGGAAATCGATCGATCCTACGCACCGGCAGTGCTGAACCTGGCCAGAGTCTACGTGGAAATCGATCGAAATCTCGAGGGAGTCATGTTGCTCAAATCCCATCTCAAAGAAAACCCCGAAGATATAGCAGTCGCTGCATACCTCAAAAAAATACAGCGAAGCCCGTAAGCTTCGCTGTATCAAATTACGAAATTATGTAATTGCGCCTAGTCTACTTTTTTGATGCTCGCGCTTCCGACTTCTTCTTCCGGGAACCATTCTTCTTCCACGGAAACTTCAGAAACCGTAATCACTTTCATACCGTCTTTTTCGGCAACCTTTCCGATCGCATCGACTTCAGTGCCCATGTGTTCGGCCATTAGGTCTTTTGCAGCTTTACCGCCACCGCCCAATACCAAATAGAGATGCTTTTTGCCCTCCATTTCGACAACAAACCCAATCGGGTTTCCTTTGCCGGCACAAGCTGTGGCACAAGCCGCATGGCCTTCACCGCTTTTTCCGGTGAGATAACAATTCATATCAACTGGCTCACCGGTTAAGGTCACTTCTTCGTCGGCCATAACGCCCATCGGCGCAAACGTCAGGGCTGCAACAACGGCAACCAATGCAACTACATACTTCATCAAACTATTCTCCTAGATTCGTTCTATTAACCTGCGTCCACTTTAGAAACAGTAATCACTTTCATACCGTCTACCGTGGCCACTTTACCACTCGCATTTACTTGCTTACCCATATGTGCAGCCATGTGCTCTTTGGCTGCTTTGCCGCCGCCACCGACGACCAAATACAATTCTTTTTTACCGTCTTTTTCTACCAGGAATCCGATTGGATTACCCTTGTTGGCACACGCCGTCGCACAGCCAGCATGGCCTGGGCCACTTTTGCCGCCGAGGTAGCAGTTCATGTCAACAGGCTCTCCAGTCAATTTCGCTTCTTCAGCCAGAACCGCCTGCGAGGGCGAGAACGACAGGGCTGCGATTACGGCAACCAATGCAATAGCATATTTCATCGATCTTTCTCCTTTTTGTTCCACACAAAAGCAATAACAGATTTGACTACGAAATAATTCCAATGCAATAACGGGTCAATGATAGCAACTTCTTACACGCTGGCACAACGGCTATTAACTTTACATTTATCGTGTAAATAAGCGAGAATACGCCTCGTAATACGACCGATAAAGGAATTTACCATGCCCAACTCATTTTCCCGTAGAGATTTCATCAAAACATCAGGAACCACACTTTCCGCCGCGATGCTTGCCGGAGCGACTGTTCCCGCCTTCGCGGCCGAAAATAATACGCTCAAGGTTGGCCTCATTGGATGCGGCGGACGAGGCAGCGGAGCTGCTCACGAAGCCCTCATGGCTGACAAAAATACTGAACTGGTTGCGATGGGCGACGCTTTTATGGATATGGTGGACACGTGCCTTGAAAAATTCCAGAAATCCGGCGTCAAAGCCCGCGTTAAGGTCGGAGACGACGGAAAGTTTGCTGGCTTCGATGCGTTCAAACACGTCATAGACGCATGTGATGTGGTAGTGCTCGCTACTCCCCCCCATTTCCGTCCCGAACATTTAGCTTACGCCGTTGAAAAAGGCGTGCATGTCTTTTGTGAAAAACCGGTCGCTGTCGACGGTCCTGGAGTTCGCTCCGTACTCGCCACGTGCGAGCTAGCCAAGAAAAAAGGAATCAACGTCGTATCGGGTTTGTGCTACCGCTATCAATTCGCGAAGCAGGACACACTGAACCGGATTCACGACGGCGCCGTGGGCGACATTATGGTAATGGAAACGAAATACAATACAGGCGCACTTTGGCACAAAGGCCGTAAAGAAGATTGGAGCGACATGGAGTATCAACTCCGTAACTGGCTCTACTTCGACTGGCTTTCCGGTGACCATATCAACGAACAACACATTCATAGCCTGGATAAAATAGCGTGGGCGATGAAGGATGTCTATCCATCCAAGGCAACCGCAAGTGGCGGACGAATCCAACGGACAGACAACAAGTATGGAAACATTTACGACCATTTCAATACGACTTATGAATGGGAAAGCGGCGTGAAAGCGTTCAGCTCATGTCGTCAATGGGACAAAACCAGTACGAATGTTTCTGATCATATCTTCGGTACAAAAGGCGTGGCTCATATTCAGGAGCACACCATCGAACCGCACAAAGGCAAGACGTGGCGCCATAAACAGACCGGTAAAGACAACATGTATCAAAATGAACACGATGCATTGTTTGCCGCAATCCGAAAAGGCGACGTCATCAATAACGGCGAATACATGTGCAACAGTACGTTGATGGCTATTATGGCGCGTATGGCCGCCTATACCGGCAAGACGATTTCGTGGGACCAAGCATTGAATTCTGAACAAGTGTTGGGCCCGAAAACCTACGGGTGGACCAACGTAGCTATCAATCCTGTGCCGCAGCCGGGCATCACAAAATTCGTCTGATACGAAGGGAAGTTTGAATCGGGTTTGTAACAATTCCTTGCTTGCCTTCGTTCAATAGCTATTATGTTTAAAATCGCAATTCTTGTATCCATTTTCGGCACGCTTTTGAGCCCAATGGCTTGGTCACAAGGTGCAAAAAGCACTGACTTTCTCGTGGCTGAAGAAAAGAAGACTGAGCCTGAATTCTTCAAATGGATTGAAAACTACGATGAAGCCCTGGAGGAATCCAAGCGGACCGGTAAGCCCATATTTCTTATCTTCCGATGCGTTCCGTGAATAGCCTGCCGCGTCTTCGATGCACAGGTTGTGCAGACAAATAGAAACTCTCCCCGAGGCCAACTGCTCGATCAATATGTTACCGCCCGAATCACGCAAATGGACGGAATCGATATCGCATTATTCGATTACGACCGCCACAATGCCGTGTACTATTTCGTGGTAAATTCTGATGAGCAAATCTATCTCCGCTACGGCGGACGTGATGAAGAGTCGCCGGAATCCTACCTCAATATCGAGAGTATCGAAATCGCGATGAAGCTTGGATTGGGACAACACGAACTGTATAAGCAAGGGAAATTAGAAAAGGTCGTTCGACCTGAGAAGAAACTTCCGAAAGATATTCGCGCACTTTACGAAGAAGTAACCACTCGCCGTCGTTGCGTCGAATGTCATTTAATCGCGGACTACGAAACTATCTCCAAAGAAGAAGAGGGCGTTCTCGACAAACTACAGGACATGTTCCGTTCTCCTGATATTCGAAATATCGGAATTCATTTGGATCGACCCAAAGGGTTGGTCGTCGAAAGAACCGAGGGCGCGGTGGCTGATGCCGGCATGAAGCCGGGTGATTTAATCACGACCCTCAACAGTAAGCAAGTCCTTACGTTCGGCGACTACTCGTACGCCTACGACAAATTATCGCGGGATACAAAGGCTATTCAGATTGGCGTTGAACGCGACGGCACGAACCATACTCTAGACGTCACCCTGCCGAAAGAGTGGTGGTGGACGGATCTTTATTTCCGGTATTGGACTATAGAGCCGGTGCTTTATCTGTTCAGCGAAAAGATTACAGACGAAGAAAAAGCCGAATTAAAATTGCCCGTGGACGGATTCGCCATCCGTGTGACAGACGTTGATCCGGCTTCAAAGGTGTACGACCTTCATGATTTGAAGGTTGATGATATTATTTACGAAGTGGATGGTGAACAATCTGATCCCTACACGGACTATGCAGATCGTCACATTCAATTGACGAAAACGGCGGGCGAGTCGATGGATATCAAATTCTATCGGGATGGTGAATCGATGGAAATGACCATCTGGACCCACCGTCAAAGTTTCCGAAAACAACCGCGCTAGGGGGCATCACGGATGCCTTTTGAAGTACTTCGTGCGGCATAGCCTGTTATGATAGCGCCCGTTAGTAGGACGAGCTCTTTTTCGTTTATACTGTAGTGGTTGAAAAACTTGGAGTTTTCTATGCGTGCTGTACCGTTTTTGACTGGGATTTTTCTGATACTGCTCTCCCCCGTTTTGATGGCTGGGGAATGGTCGGAGTCGAAGGAGATTCGTCAACGACGTTCGGGCATGGTTGTTTCATACAAAGCAAAGTTGGACGGCGATTGGTTGATTATCGAAGCCACTCATGGCAAAGGCTGGCATACTTATACACTGGACAATCTGGAACGCGCTCAAAAGAAAACGGGCAAAGAAAAGCCAGAGACGGAACTCTCGACGGTCATCGAATTGTCGGGCGGCCTGAAACCGGTCGGTGCATGGTATCAGACGAAACCGAAAGAACTTTCCACTCCGGAAATAAAATGGTATACATGGGGCTTCGAAAACGTTTCGCGTTTTGCAACCCAAGTAGAACTCATTGATCAGTCAGCAACCACCATCACGATTAATGCCCAAGCCTGTAACGCGTCGTCGTGCAGCATGGTGAGCGACTTGCAACTGACTTTAGATGTGCCTGAAAATTTAGAAAAAACGGAGAATGCGGTTGAGAATTTGATTGTTTCTACCAAGAAGCAAACTTAGAAAATCTTCCCCGGATTGAGAATCCCTTTAGGGTCCAATGTATCTTTAAGAGACCGCATGATGGCGACCGCCTCTTCCCCATGCTCTCGCAGCATATACTGTTGTTTGCCGAGACCTATTCCATGTTCTCCAGTCGATGTACCACCCAGAGTCAAAGCCAGATCCGTCAGCTCACCCGTAATCCGGGCCACTTTATCCATAGAGTCCTGGTCGTCGGCGTCATAAAAATAAAGCGTATGAATGTTCCCATCCCCGGCATGGCCGAAAACAATTCCATCCATGTCATGCTGTTTGTTCAAATCTCGTGCATGAATCACCATATCTGAAAAGCCGGAAATCGGCACGCCCATATCGGACAATACCCACGTCTGCCCTGGATGGCACCGGACGAGGATTTCGAACAAACGATGGCGTGCTTCCCAAAGACGTTCTCGTTCATCCCGGCCTACGCCAGAATCGAAACTGACTGCGCCTAGTTCGAGACAGAGTTCTTGAACCATTGCCAGTCGTTCTTCTAAGCCTGCAACGCTGGCGTCGCAAAATTCCATAATAATCGTCGGTGCTTCAGACAACCCCAATTTTTCTTCACGATTTAATAATTCGACGCAATACGTGTCCAATATTTCCATGGCGGAAGGTTCCAGCCCGCATGCCATGATTTGATAGACCGCTTCCGCAGCATCGGTCACGTCGGGGAAGGCAGCCACGGCGGCGCTGTAGTGTTCCGGAAGCGGGGCCAGTTGTAATGTAGCCCGCGTCATAATACCGAGGGTCCCTTCTGACCCGGCGAACACGTGGGTCAAATCGTATCCGGCAGATTGTTTGGCCGAACGAGATCCCGTGTTAATCACATCGCCATTGGCGAGTACGACTTCGAGAGCCAATACATTGTCTTTCGTAGCCCCGTACTTTACCGTACGTATTCCAGCGGCGTTGTTCGCTATCATTCCGCCGATGCTGGCATTCGCTCCGGGGTCAGGGGCGAAAAACAATCCCACCTTGCCGAGTTCGTGGTTCATGTCCTTGTACAAGATTCCCGGTTCTACCTCGACCTGAAAATCGGTTTCGTACACTTCGATGATCTGGTTCATGTCCCGGAAATCGACGACGACTCCTCCCTTCATGGGAATTGGGTTTCCTTCGACACTCGTCCCAGCTCCCCATGCGGTCACCGGAATATCCATTTCATTTGCGATTTTGGCAACATATTGAACATCTTCGCGATTTCGAGGCCACACCACTACGTCTGGCGCGTTCGCCGCATGGGAGGATTGGTCACTGCTATGTTCTTGAATATCGCCTCGCGAAACGGAAACTTGAGATTCTTCCAACTCGATATGCAAATGTTCTACAAGTGTCTTGATATCCATTCTTCCATGGTACAAATTTTCGATCGTTGTTGTCATCCCGTAGACGGAAAATAATTGCTATTCCAAACGAAACTTGCTACAACAGCGGTATTACCTTCAATTGGAGAATCCCCGATGAAATTACAAGGCCTGTCCTCACTCTTTCTAGTCATCATTATCGCTGTTCAAATTGGCGCGTCGGCTAAGGAAGTAAAACAATACACCATAGAAGATCTTCTCGATACGACAGGCATTTCGGGAGCATCGTTTTCCCCGGATGGCAAGAAGCTTCTGATTACAAGCAATGAAACCGGGATTTCCAACGTATATGCATTGCCTATCGATGGAGGGGATCCTATTCCGTTAACCGCATCCACGTCGGATCCCATCTACGGGAACGGCTATTTTCCCAACGACGAGCGATTCATTTTTCGACGCGATGAAGGCGGCAACGAATTGACCCAGATTTTCGTTCAGACTCCGGACGGCGATGTAACCAATATCACGCCCGAAGAAGGGGCGAAGGCTTCATTTGCGGGATGGGCGAAAGATGACCAATCCTTTTTTCTGGTCTCCAACAGCCGCGACCCGAAATATTTTGATTTGTATGAAGTCGACGCAACAACGTATGTGAAGAAAATGCTCTTCAAGAACGAGACGGGCTACAACTTTTCCGATATCTCTGATGATAAACGTTACGTCGCGTTGGCGAAACCCGAAACGGACAAAAACAACTATGCGTTCATCCATGATTTAAAGACGGGTGAAACGAGAGAAATCATGGCGCACGAAGGTGTGGAAGCAGTGTGTCGTCCTCAGGATTTCTCGCCCGACGGGAAAAGCATTCATTGCTTGACTGATCAAGGGCAGGAGTTCTTGTATTTACTCACGGAAGATCTTGAGACTGGCGAGTCGAAAATATTGGAGAAACTGGATTGGGATATTCGATACGCGTACTTGAGCAAGAGCGGGCGTTATCTTGTGATGGGGATCAATAGCGATTCCATCTCGGAGGTCAAAATCCTGGATACCGAAACGGGCAACGCCCTCCCTCTTCCTGATATGGGCGACCTGAGTATTTCTAGCATATCTTTTTCAAAGGACGAAGCTTCGATGGCCTTCTACGTTCAGGGCGGGCGTACTCCGGGCGATTTGTATTACCACACCTTCGGGTCGAGTTCGCGTCCGACGCAGCTCACGAATCGCCTGAGTCCCAAAATTGATCCTGAAGACTTGGTGGCGCCCGAAATCGTTCGATTCGACTCGTACGACGGGACGGTTATCCCGGGTATCCTCTACAAACCGCATCAGGCCTCTGCGGAAAACAAAGTACCTGCATTGGTTTATGTTCACGGAGGACCGGGCGGCCAAACCAGAGCGACTTACACTCCCCTTATCCAATATCTGGTTAACCATGGCTACGCCGTCTACGGCATCAACAATCGCGGCAGCAGCGGGTACGGAAAAACCTTCTATGCGATGGACGACCTGAAACACGGCAACGCCGATTTGGACGATTGTGTTGCCAGCAAACAGATGCTCATCGACACAGGATATGTGGACCCGAAACGCATCGGCATCATCGGCGGGAGCTATGGCGGCTACATGGTCTGTGCGGCGCTGGCGTTCCGGCCTGAAGAATTTGAAGTGGGCGTCAATATCTTCGGAGTGACGAATTGGCTTCGGACGCTGAAAAGCATTCCAGCATGGTGGGAAGCATCGCGGAATGCGCTCTACAAAGAGTTGGGCGACCCGTTCACGCAGGAAGATTATCTCAAAAAAATCTCTCCGTTGTTTCATGCCGAGAACATCGTCAAACCCATGATCGTGCTCCAAGGTAAAAACGATCCGAGAGTCTTGCAAGTTGAATCAGACGAAATGGTGGCGGCAGTCAAAGCCAACGATGTCCCGGTAAACTACGTAGTGTTCGACGACGAAGGGCACGGCTTCCGAAAAAAGAAGAATCAGATTGTCGGGTATAAGGCGATACTAGAATTTGTTGATGAACACTTGAAGAGCGCTGACCTGTAGAGGTCTATTTCACCACTAAGTTGACCATTTTCCCGGGCACGGCTATTTCTTTGACGATAGTTTTCCCGTCGATGTTTTCGGCGACCTTTGGATCGGCTTTAGCAGCTTCCAGCATGGCGGCTTGATCGGCTCCGGCGGCGACGCTTACGCGTCCACGCAGTTTTCCGTTGACCTGAACAGGGATTTCGATGGTGTCTTCGACCAGCAGGGATTCGTCGTAGGAAGGCCATGCGTGATACGCCAACGTATCGCCGTTACCCAGTTTTTGCCACAGTTCCTCGCCGATATGGGGTGCAAACGGCGACAAGATTAATACGAATTTTTTGGCCCAATCCTTATTGATCACGTCGGCCTTATTTGCGTCGTTGACGAATTCCATCATACGTGCGATACCGGTATTGAATTGCAGGTTTTCGATGTCGTGGGTTACGGCCTTGATGGTTTGGTGGAGTTTCTTTTCCAGTTCGTCGCTGCCACCATTGTCTTGAATCTTGGGAGACAGTTCCCCTTCGTCAGTCATAAACAGGAACCAGGCACGCTTCAGGAAACGGTTGACGCCTTGTACGCCTTCATCGGTCCAAGGCTTATCCCGATCCAGAGGCCCCATAAACATTTCATACATCCGCATCGAATCAGCGCCGTACGTTTTAATGACGTCATCGGGGTTCACAACGTTCAATTTTGATTTACCCATTTTTTCTACTTGGGTTTTTAAGGAGTTTCCTGATTCAGAAACCACCCAATTTTTTCCATCCTGCTTCACCTGTTCGGGATAGTAATATTTTCCTTTTTCATCCTGAAAAGAATTGGCCAGAATCATACCTTGGTTAAATAGTTTTTGGAATGGTTCATTCGTCGATACGTGGCCGGCGTCGTACAAAACCTTGTGCCAGAATCGGGAATATAATAAATGTAATACCGCGTGTTCCTGTCCGCCGATGTACAAATCTACGGGCATCCAGTATTTTTCGGCTTCGGCCGACCAAGCAGCATCGTCATTGTTTGGATCGCAAAAACGCAGGAAGTACCAACAGGACCCTGCCCATTGTGGCATGGTATTGGTATCGCGTGTCGCCGTCTGACCTGAATCCGAATCAGTGGTCTTTAACCACTCCGTGGCTCGGGCCAAGGGTGCCTGACCGTCCGCGGTCGGTTTGTATTCGTCCAATTCCGGCAGCATCACGGGCAGATCTTTCATGGGTACGGCTTTGATTGTACCGTCTTCGAGCTCCATGAGCGGAAACGGTTCGCCCCAATAGCGTTGGCGTGCAAACAACCAATCGCGCAAACGATAGTTGATTGTGCCGGTGCCGATTTCCTGTTCTTCCAGGGCGCGGATTATTTTCGTTTTCGCGTCTGCCGTGTTCAGCCCGTCCAGAATTCCCGAATTCACGTGCGGGCCGGGACCAGTGTATGCCGCATCCTCAATATTGCCTCCGGAAACGACTTCGACGATTGGCAGGTCGAATGCCTTGGCAAACTCGTAATCTCTTTCGTCGTGGGCAGGTACGGCCATGATGGCACCGTAGCCGTATTCGGCCAACACGTAGTCGGCCGTCCAGATGGGGACCTTTTCCTGATTGACGGGATTGATTGCATAGGCGCCTGTAAATACGCCTGTCTTTTCTTTTTCTTCGCGCATGCGGTCTTGTGCACTACGCCGGCTGGATGCATCGACATAGGCTTTCACCGCGTCACGCTGTTCAGCAGTCGTGATACGACTCACTAACGAATGTTCAGGAGCCAAGACACAATACGTCGCGCCAAACAACGTATCCGGACGAGTCGTAAAGATCATAAAAGTGTGATCGGAATCAGCCACCTGGAATGTGACGTCGGCGCCTTCGCTTCGGCCAATCCATTCTCGCTGCATGGCCTTGATACCTTCGGGCCAATCCAATCCATCCAGATCGTCGAGCAGACGCTCTGCGTAGGCGGTGATTTTCAGCATCCATTGTTTCATCGGGCGCTTTTCTACCGGGTCACCCGTCTCGACGTATTTACCGTCTTTGACTTCTTCATTGGCCAACACGGTTCCCAATGCGGGACACCAGTTCACATTGGCTTCTGTCTGGTACGCTAGACCGCGTTCGTATAGCACCTGAAAAATCCACTGGGTCCATTTCGTGTATTTCGGATCGGTCGTATTAATTTCGCGATCCCAATCGTAGGACAACCCCAATTCCTGAATCTGTCGTTTGAACGTCTCGCAGTTTTTGTTCGTGATAATGGCCGGGTGTTCGCCCGTGCGCATCGCATGGCGTTCGGCAGGCAATCCGAAGGCATCCCACCCCATTGGGTGAAGCACGTTGAACCCGATCATGCGTTTGTAGCGGGAGACGATATCGGTGGCCGTATAGCCCTCAGGATGCCCTACATGGAGCCCATCACCACTTGGGTAGGGGAACATGTCCAAACAGTAGTATTTGGGCTTGTCATGGTCAATTTCGGCTTTGAAGGTCTTGTTCTCCATCCAAAACTGTTGCCATTTCGATTCTATGTGCTGCGGGTCGTAGCCGCTCATGTGGATTTCCTTCTAAATACCTGCCAATAAAGGCGATACTATAGCACACTCATCATGCGCATTGCAGGTGTGAAACGGGGAATCCCTAGGAAACAGACTCAAAAAGTTGGGTGCGCGTCGCGACTTTCTCGAGGAAAGGCTGGTTGTGGGAAATGATAATCATTTCCTGTGGCAGTTCCGTCAGAATTTGAGTTAACCGGTTCTCGCTGGCATCGTCTAAACCGTTGGTGGGTTCATCCAGGAGTAGGACCTTTGGCTTCATCGCCAGTATGGTCGCCAGGGCAACGAGTCTTTTTTGCCCATACGAAAGCTTGTAGGTGATTCGACGGCGCAAGTCGGAGAGGCCCAGAGACTCCAGCGTCTCGTGTGCGATGTCGTGAGCTTCTTTCGATGACAATCCCTGGTTGATCGGACCGAAGGCTACGTCCTCGAAAACGGTAGGACAAAACAATTGATCGTCGCTGTTTTGAAACAAGTACCCGACTTCTTTCCGAATTTCCTGAAAGTCAGATTCAGTTTTGCACGAGCGATCCAAAATAGTTAGCGAACCGATCGCGCCTTTTTCCAATCCCATCAGGAGGCGCAGCAGTGTCGTTTTCCCGGAACCGTTGGGCCCCGAGATTCCCAGCCTCTCCCCCGCGTTCAATTCGAGTGTGAATTCTTTGAGCACGGGATGGTCTGGAAATTCGAAGGAGAGGTTGTCGATGGAAATCAACGAGTTCATACGAAGTTCCATCCCAAAATCGACGCGGTCAGAAGGACAACGCATGCGATTGCACAATAATCAATCGTCCGCACAACGTAATGGCGCATCGTGTAAAATTTCCCCGAATACCCTCTGCAAATCATCGCGTCCATAATGCGCTCGGAACGGTCCAATGCCCGGACCAACAACATTCCCACCAAATTGCCGAATGTTTTTAACGTATGGCCGTTGAGTTTGGGCCGAAATTGGCGTAAGGCCATAGCCTGCCGCAATTGGCGATATTCATCTTCCAGAACGGTAAGATACCTGAGCGTAAAAAGAAATAAGTGGATGAGTTTAGAAGGCAGATGAAGTTTATCCAACGCATGGCCTAGAACAACGGCTTCCATCGTAGAAATCCACGCGGTGAACGTCAGCATCACCGTATTGCATTTCACCAGGATCAGCAATGCCTGAAGCAATCCCTCTTGCGAATACTCCAAATTGCCGAACGTTACGATAACTTCGCCGCGTACGCTCCACGGAAGAATCGCAATCATCATTACCATGAATGTGTTGACGGCGATACACCGCTGGATCAAATACCGGCCAGGAATGCGTTCCAAAAGACAGACCAATGCGGCAAGACCGAGCACTATACCTGCCGTCTCAAACCGATCCACGACAATGGGCAACAGACTCAAGATTCCGGCGATGAAGACCCGCACGCGCGGATCCAACTTGTCGAGAAGCGTCTGCCGATCAGTCACGCGTTCCAGAAGCATGGCGTTAGGACTTTCTGGATTTTATGAGCGCGATGATGCCCAGAATGCCTAGAATGTATCCAATTCCACCCACGACATCGTGAAACCGATTCGTGGTCTCCAGCCGGTGGATGTCCTCTCGGATCGTCGCGAATTCATGAGCCAGATATTTTTCCAGGTCGTTTGAATCCGTTTCGGAAGTTCCCAGATTACCCAACTCGCTGGCGAAATCGGGTGCGTGCGACGAATGGATCAGCGTATACGATGCTTTATGCCCGTCAATCGTTGTGACTGAAAAACGCACTGTCTGGTTCGCGGTATTTTGAAAGGTGAATTTACCGAGTTCGTCGGTCATCACCTCAGCCACCGGCTGACCGTCCGTATCCCAAACGGCAACCGCGTGATTCTTGAGGGGTTTCTTGTCGTCAAAGGAGGCAGTTCCTCGGATTAACGAACCCTCAGCGACTGCGAAAACCTCGATGCCATGACCGAAAGCCGGTAACGAGAACACCAGCGCGAAGACGAGAAACCTTTTCATGACGAGCTTTCCTCCAAATGCAAACTCAGTGTTAACGTTTCCGGTCGTACTTTTCTCAGGAACGACAAAGCAGCACCCGTAACTAAACCTTCGACTACCAAGACTGGAATATGAGCGACCAACACAGTTCCGGCGAGTACTGTAAATTCCTCGCCGGTGGATAACAATGTCCCGGATAGCAGTAGGCTCCCGATCAAGATGGCCATACTCCCGGCCGCAAACCCGATAGGGAACATTTTGTTCAAATCCGCATTTCGGGCGAACGAATTAAAGAGGTAATAACAACACACCCCGGGCAAAGCCAGGATAACGGCATTGACTCCTAAGGTACTTAATCCTCCGATTCCGAATATTATGCTCTGCAACACCAAGGCTATGACGAACGCTGGAAACAACTGCCAACCCAGTAGAATTCCTCCCAACCCGTTCAATATCAAATGGACCGACGTTGCTACAAAAGGAATCTTGATTAAAGTCGCAACAAATAAAGCGGACGATATGACGGCAACCTTCACCATGTCTTTGTCAGACATTTGGCGCAATCCGATTGCCGTACCACCAGCGGCCACTAGGGCCCCGGCTATCAATACGGGAGGAGAAAGTATGGCTTCAGAAACATGCACGGTATGATTTCTCGAAAAAAGATAATACTCAGTATTACATTTTCTCCATTTGTAATACAATGAATGCCGACCCGCAATACGACCACAGATTGGGTAATCGCCAATCGAATAGGGTATGATCACCACAAAGATTGGAGAGAATGATGTCAAAATTGGTGCGATTGAGTTTCACTATCGAGGAAGCGCTCAATCGAAAGATGGAAAAGCTCCTAAGAAAGAGTCACTTTTCCAATCGTTCAGAGTTCATCAGAGATTTAATTCGCGCTCGGTTGGTTAAAAGCGATTGGAGTAAAGAGCAGGAAGCCATCGGCACTATCACGCTGGTGTACAATCACGACCAAAGGGCCTTGAGTGACAAGCTGACCTCCATTCAACATAAACACCACGGTGGCGTTTTGGCCACCACCCATGTCCATCTAGACAATCACATGTGTGCGGAGATGATTATGGTCAAAGGTAAACCTTCTATGATTCAAGAAATCGCGGATGCTATCGGGCAACAAAAAGGTGTCCTTCACTCTTCTCTCTCCATCAGTTCAACAGGGAAAAATTTAAAGTGACCACTATGAAAACAACGCTTACAGCCATCTTCGGAAGCCTTCTATTCATGGCACCTTCTGCCTTCGCTCACCCCCTCGGAAATTACTCGACGAATCAATATTGGACTGTGGATATGCAAGGTGACGAATTCCGCATTTATTTCCAATTGGATATCGCTGAAATTCCGTCGTTCAAGGAAATGGACTTACTGGATACGGATTTGGATACCAAAGCGAGCGAAGAAGAAATCAACGCATACGTCCCCCAACGAGTTGCTCAGATTATTCCCGGATTGGAAGTAGAATACGGAGGAAAAAAATGGCCTCTTAAAGTGACGCGCCAAAGCCTATCCCTCTACAAAGGCTCGGAAGACATGTTGGCCTTCAGCATTGAAGTTGATTTGACTGTCGAAGGCTGGAAATGGCCGGACGGTGACTCCGTGTCGGAGATCGTCGTCAAATCTACACTCCACGAAAACTCGCGCGGGTATCGAGAAGCCTATGTTTTACTGAATGGCCGCTACTCAATAGACCCAGGCCCATGGGAAGACGACGAATTTAGGTATATTACGCTCGCCACGGAAGACGATAAGAAAAATCTTCTGTTCCAAAGTTTCTACAACATTTTTAGAATTCGCCTTTCCGAAGGCCCGAAGAGCATCGACAGTAAAAACCGTACCCCAGTCGACTTCAATTGGACGGCGACCGCGCGTAGCAAAACCGACGAAATAGAATTAGTGGGCACATACAACGTCCCAATCGCGCCACAAAAAAACGATTCCAAAGTTAGCGGCTCGGAGAAATAACGCACGTCGCCTCCCTCGCCTTTTGCAGGGAATCCGTCACAAAGAGTATAATAGGCAATCTCTCACCCATCGAACTCAGAAGGAGTGCGTTATGTTCCCCAAAGGCATGGGCAATATCGGAAATATGATGAAACAGGCCATGGACCTGAAAAACAATATCGAAGAATTGAAGGAATCGTTGGCCGACGAAACGGTGGAAGCTTCTTCAGGCGGCGGTATGGTGAATTTGGTCATGAACGGAAAAATGGAAGTCCTATCATTGACGATTGATCCGCTTGTGGCCGAAGGTGGTGATAAAGAAATGATGGAAACGTTAATCATTGCTGCCGTGAACGATGGTGTTCACAAGGCGCAGGAGCTCGTCAAATCGAAAATGACCGACATGACCGGCGGAATAGATATACCGGGCCTCACCTAATGCCACGCTTGAACTTAAACAGGACCTTTTAATTGCGCATCGTTTTTTTCGGAACACCTGAATTGGCCACCCCATCATTGAACCAGATCATGGGGAAACACCATATCGTGGCGGTCGTATGCCAACCCGACAAGCCAGCCGGCCGCAAGAAAAAACTCCAGGCACCACCGACAAAAGTATGGGCCGAAGAACGTGGAATCACGGTGCATCAACCCACGAAATTGAACGACGGAGCGTTCGAAGAATGGCTCAAACAACAGCAACCGGATGTCTGCGCCTTAGTAGCTTACGGAAGAATCTTGAAGCAACCCATTCTCGATGTGCCCAAACACGGATTTCTCAACATGCATCCCAGTCTATTACCCAAATACCGCGGCCCCTCGCCCATCCAAAGTGCCGTGTTGGCGGGCGAAGAAGAAACGGGTGTAACCATCATGCGTCTCGACGCCGGAACAGACACTGGTGACATGATTCTTCAAAAGAAGGTTGCCGTTGACGCGGCTGCCAACGCCGGCACATTGACAGAGAAATTGGCCGATCTGGGAGCGCAGATGTTGGATGAAGCCATCACATTGGTTGAAACGGACAAGGCCGAATACACGCCTCAGGACCACGAAATGGCCACGCATTCGCATATGTTCACCAAACAAGACGGCGCAATCGACTGGTCTAAATCCGCTTCTGAAATACATCATCAGATTCGTGCCTGTAATCCTTGGCCCATGGCCTACACACCTTGGAACGGACAGCCTCTTCGTTTTCATGTCAGTTCGGTTTCCAATGACGAGTCTACGAAAGGCCCAGGAACCGTAGTGAGGACGGACAAGACGGCCATCCACATCACAACCGGTTTTGGAACGATAGGGATAGAAACTTTACAGATGCCTGGAAAGAAAGCCTTGGCGGTGGACGATTTTCTCCGTGGACGCGAAATTCCAATCGGTACGCAATTTGGAGAGCAGCCTGATGCCAGTTGATATTGTCCGAGATTCCGCGATTGATGTGCTATTGCGCATTGAGGAAAAAAATATTCCAATCCAGGATGCGATTGATCGCACGTTGACTCGAAAAGCCGGACGCCTTTCGGAACGGGGAACCCGTTTCCTTACTCAGTTGGTCTATGGAACGACACGGCATCGCCTGCTTTGCGAGTATGTATTACGTCCCCTCCTGCGTCAGCCTATCGACAAACTCCCTTTAGCCATTCGAATTATTTTACGAATGGGCGTCTATCAGAATATATTTCTGCATACTGTGACAACACCTGCAATGGTCCACACCTCAGTCGACCTCGCCAAAAAAAGAGGCCACATCGGGACGTCCAGATTGACGAACGCGGTTCTAAAGCGGGTACCCGACACCTTGGATGGAATCGAGTTTCCCGACAAGATGGATAATTTCCATGGGTATCTTTCGATTCGATTCTCTATGCCCGGCTGGATCGTTCACGATTGGTTGAAGACGTATGGCCCGGAAACCACGGAAACGATCTGTGAAGCCAGCGAAAAGGAAGCCCCGCTAGCGATTCGGCTGAACACGCTTCGTGCCGACCAAGGCAAATTGGAACAACGCTTGGCGAAACATGAGGTTCAATTGGCGCCCATCGAGAATGTCGCCGATGGCTTCATCTGCCTGGATAAGAAACCGAAACCGAAAATGAAAGCTTTTCAGGAAGGGCTTTTCTATTTCCAGGATCCGGCATCCATGCTGCCATCATTGCTAATCGACCCGCAATCCGGCGAAACGATCCTCGATATGTGTTCTTCTCCCGGCGGTAAAAGCACACATATGGCCCAATTGATGAATGATGAGGGATTAATCGTCGCTAATGACAAAGCGATCGGTAAGAGTTATCGCATCCTGGACAACAAAGATCGGCTTGGGACAGATTCACTGCACCTGACCATCACCAACGGTGTAGACTCCGCATTCAAACCCGAAAGTTTCGATCGAGTGCTTATTGACGCCCCATGCACGGGCTTGGGAACCCTTCGCCGCAATCCGGACATCAAATTCAGTCTAAATTCCAACTCCCTGGAGGAACTAAACCGGCTCCAACAGGATTTATTGCGTTCAGGAATAGCTCTCTGTAAAAATAACGGGGTGGTGGTCTATTCTGTCTGCACATTTACGGAAGAAGAAACAATGAACGTGATCCAGCCTTTGCTGGATCGAAATGAAGCTGTATTGGAGGATGGCCCTGAGTGCCTAAACGCATGGAAAATAGCCCAGGGGATCTATCGGATTCTTCCGGGAAACAGCCTGTTCGACGGGTTCTTTCTGGCTCGATTACGCAAAGCATCCTAGATATCCTGCAATTCTTTTTTGGGTTCATCACATGGAGCGTGAAGTGGTCATTCGCGCTCGCAGTGTTCCTTATCGTCATGGGTGGAGCTGCCTGGTTCGTTTTCAACCAAGCGGTCAAGGGCGGAAGTTACGTCCAGGTACCCGACATCGTTGGATTGCCGGTCACTGAAGCATCCAACCGTCTCTTGGAAGAAGGTCTCGAACTGGGGACGCAGCGCCATGTGCGCAATCCAAGCGTTGCCGAATATCACGTCATTATGCAGCGACCAAGTCCGAAGCAGGTCGTGCGAACCGGTCGTAAAGTGATGATTACGGTGAGCGCCGGACATGACAAAATAAAACTTCCCGACCTGAAGAATATTTCGATGACCAAAGCGATCGAAACTCTGGAACAATTGCGTTTAGTTCCTGGTGCCATTTCCCGAATTCCGAACGATGCTCCCTTGGACACTGTACTGAATCAGGAACCACTGCCTGACACATCGCTTTCCAGCGGCGTCGAGGTGAATCTGCTGATCAGCGACGGGCCGGAATCAATCCCAATGTTTATGCCCGACCTAAACGGAAAAACCATCGAAGAGTCACGTCTATTACTGAGCACGTTGAAAACCATCAAGCCCGTCCCGTATCGCATCGAAAGAGAAGGCGAAGAATTCGGCGTCGTGTTGAACCAATTTCCACCCGCAAAAACCCTTCTGACCCCGAATCAGGAAGTGACTTATGATGTTCGGCTGCTTCCGAACACTCGACTAAAGGGCTCACGCAGAAAAGTTACCGTCATTTATGTCGTTCCAGCCGTTTCGATGCCAGCGTTGATTCGAGTGGAAAAACGGGATGAAACGAATCGATTGACGATCTTGTACCCGTCAGGCGACGATTATGAAGAGGGGAATGCCCCCCGTCATCCTCGGGGAACACGAATCAAATTTCCTGATATTCCAATCAACGAGTGGGGCGTGATAGACTTTTTTGTAAACGGGGTCCTTCATCAATCATATCGATACGAATTGGAGGGGGATCCCGAATTGGCCGAATTCCCAATCAAGAAAATTTCAAGCTCAGGGTTCGGGGAAGATTTGCCTCCCCTTTCACAATAACGCTACGACACGAAGGAAGATACATGTCCGATATAAAAATAGCCCCCTCCATCCTCGCAAGCGACTTCAGTCGCCTCGGCGAGGAAATAGAATCCGTAATTGACGCGGGAGCCGATTGGATTCACGTCGATGTTATGGACGGACATTTCGCTCCGAACATCACGATCGGACCTCCGGTTGTGGCTTCCATCCGAAGCGTTTGTACGGTCCCCATGGACGTCCACCTGATGATCAGCGAACCGGAACGATATGTTGAAGATTTCGCAAACGCGGGTGCTGACATCATATCATTCCATATCGAAGCGTCCACCCACCCTCACCGACTCATCGACAAAATAAAATCCCTGGGGTGTAAGGCCGGCATCGTTCTCAATCCATCTACATCCCAAGACGAAATCGAATACATTATTGACGACGTAGATATGGTCTTGATCATGACGGTGAACCCAGGGTTTGGTGGCCAAGCCTTTATTCCTGAAATGTTGGAAAAAATCAGAATGGTTCGAGCCATGCTGTCGGACCGGGATCTGGAAGTCGATGGCGGCATCGATGATCGGACTGCGGCGGATGTGATCGAAGCCGGGGCGAACGTCCTAGTCGCGGGATCCTATATATACAAAAATGATTCCTACTTAAACGCCATCCAATCGTTAAAGGATGCGGAAGCACACGTCTAAAAAAACGACGTAACGAATTCACCCACTTTAAACATAAGGGATGCTTTTTCGACGCTTTCGGATACCAATATCGAAGAAGAATGAAGGACTCTGTCGTCCAATTTCACGAACACCTCGCCGACCTTAGCGCCTTTACGAAGCGGAGCCGTCAGCTTATCGGCATGTTTGTACTCGACTGAAACATTTTCAAACTGCTCTTTCAGAAGCGTCACCGAAATGCTTTCATCGATGGTTAACGCCATCGATTTCATTTCGGCGTTTTCCACGGCGACCGTTAATTCTTTATTGATCCCTTCGGCTACGATCTCTTTCGTATCGATTTTTCTAAATCCCTCGTCTAGGAGTCGTTCTGCAAGTTCAAACCGTTCATTGCTGTTTTGGTGCCCCATCACTACAGAAATAATACGAACGCCATGATCGGCTCGGGTCGCAGTAATGCAGAAACCGGAGGCGCGGATATATCCGGTTTTAAATCCATCTATGTCTTTTCGACGCCTCATTAGTTTGTTGGTCGTGTATTTCAAGCCTTCCCCGGGTCGAAACTCGTAACTGCGCATCGACGACCAGCTCACCATCAATTTCACGCGCTCAGGAAAGCGTTCAGCGTCCAGGCATTCACGAGCAAGAATTGACATATCCCGCGCGGTGGTTTCATCCGGTTTTTCTCCTCTGTCAGGTGGCAATCCATGTACGCTGTAGAATTGAGTATTCGTCATGCCAAGTTCGTCGGCGCGTTTGTTCATCGCCTCGGAATAGGCCTGCTCGCTTCCCCAGAGGTTTTCGGCGATCGCCATCGCCGCGTCGTTGGCCGATGAAACGGCCAATGCCTTCATCAGATGCCCAAGTGAATGAACATCGCCGGCTTCGAGATACACCTGTGTGCCACCCATGTGTTGAGCTTTCCGGGAAGCAGTAATTGGCTCTTCCAATGTCCAGTCGCCGCGTTCCAAGCCTTCCACTACCATCAACATCATCATGATCTTGATCATGCTCGCCGGTGGCCTCACCTCATCTGCATTACTTTGTTCGATGACTACGCCGGAAGACGCTTCCAAAGAAATCCAGCTCGGCTCACCACCCTCCGAAACGCCACACAAAAAAAGTGCCGTCACGCAAAAAAACGTTACTAATTTACTGCCCCAGTTCAATCTCGCTTCCCCCATGGTTTTCTACGGCCGCTCCTTTATCACAAATAGTCTTGACCGTATCTTTAAACGCTATCATCGAAAACGGTTTTTCCAAAACATGAACCGATTCGTGGATTTCAACTTCGTCATCTCGTGTATCGCTTTTTAGTAGAATTACGGGCACGTCGCGAACGACCATGTCTTCGACCAATAGTTCGCTCAATTCCAATCCGCTTATGTCGGGAAGCGATTCTCCTATAATAATGAGCGACGGCGGATCCTTCCGTGCGGTGCGTAGAGCATCGTACCCCGTCGAAAACTCAATCGCCCGATAATTGGATTTGGTCAATATCGTAGCACATGCCTGCCTAAATTCTTCCAATTGATTGACGATAAATACCTTGCGTTGTGGACTCGAATCGTTTCCGTTCGGATCAGGCAAGTCAATTTCAAAATGGCTGTGAGGTAAAGCCAACGTAAACGTAGCTCCCTCTTGATACTTACTTTCCAGTCTCAAGGTACCGCCGTGTGCTCTTAATATGTTTTCGCCTATCGAGAGACCAATCCCGGTGCCCTCATACTTACGCGTCATCGAACTATCCACTTGAAAAAACTTTTGGAATATCTTGTCCTGATACTCATCTTCGACTCCGATTCCAGTATCTTGAACACCGATTTCAATCACATTATCGTCGTTGAATGTTCCCATGACGGTTACTTTCCCGTTGGCGGGAGTAAACTTGATGGCATTGTTTAACAAGATTGTTATAACCTGGCCCAATTTAGCACGATCTCCCCACATAAAACGTAATGATGAGTCTAAGATTACGGACAATTCGATATCTTTTTTGTATGCAGTCGGGTGGGCTGAAGCGACGCATTCGCGAATGAGGTTCCGGCCATTGAAGAGCGTGAAGTAAAGACGAACCCCTCTAATTTCCATTCGGCTAAATTCGATCATTTCATTGATCATATTCGTGAGACGCTGGACATTGCGTTGCATTACTTTAACGGCACCAGATTGAGGCGCCTCCAGATCACCCAGTGAACCGCCTTGCAGCATGTCCAAATACCCGTCCAAGGT
>Ga0315336_1002293_pt1 | contig 30111 bp, 27 predicted proteins | sample ASW5metaG_FD_204512 | JGI IMG/M metagenome (GOLD analysis project Ga0315336, IMG submission 204512) | Ammonia-oxidizing marine archaeal communities from Monterey Bay, California, United States - ASW #5 | ecosystem: Environmental > Aquatic > Marine > Intertidal zone | place: USA: California... | reverse complement strand
CGTATTAGCCGGATTGCGTGGCGAGGACAGCATTGCCGAGCTTTGCCGTCAGGAGGGCATTGCTCAGGGTCTGTATTACAGCTGGTCAAAGGAGTTCCTCGAGGCTGGCAAGAAGCGGCTGGCAGGTCAAGGGAAACGAGTTTTGCAGCAAGTGGCAGGGCGAGCCCGAAAAGTGCGCGACCTGGACGGATGCCGGAGGAGGCACGATCAAAACGAGCATGGGCTTTACGCTGACGCCGAAATAGGCGCGGCAATTGCCCTTGGCGCGCCTTTAAGCGGCTATCAATCGGTGAATTCGTCCGATATGGAACGCTTTGGCTGTTTGGGTAGCCGCGGCAAACGCAGCCGCCATCGTGAACGCCTGGCTTGCGTCGGGCCTTGCCCGGCTTCCGGGTCTGCCACCGATCCCGTCGACACTGCCACCGGCGCCCCTTGCGGCCCTGACTCGCCTGTGAATCCGCGGGCCGCGCAGCTGATGTCTTGACGCGATGCGGCGCTGGCGGCTTCTGCCGCGACCTTTCTCGGCACGATGCCATGAGCAAACACCAGCGATGCCGGTTGTTTGCCGCCCGCCTTGAGATCAGCTTGCGTTTCGACACACAGTGCAAGTCCAGAAACAGAGCTGCCGCCGCCGCTTATCGTCGGCATACAATCGCCCATTCCGCGAAACACGTTGCCACCGCAGATGTCGGTGCCCGAACCAAGCCGCCTAGCGTTCTTGTCGTAGCTCGACAAATAGACGTCAAATTGCTTTGCGGTCACGCATGTTCCAAAGACGCATCCCGTCTCCACGCGCCGTTGGATGAGGCAATAGGCATCGCCCGACTTCTTATCTTCCAGATCAATAAGTTTGCTGATCAGGCCGGCGCTCTCGTTCCCATCATCGCCGAACACGTGTCTTGACTGCTCGCCGGCGCTCAGAATTGCGTTCTCGGCTCTGGGGCTGGGGACATATTTTCCCTTTGCGATGGCACAGGCTCCAATGGCCAAAAGCGATGCCTTGTGTTCCCCGCTATCCATGCTGAGATGGCCTTGAAACAGCATGCCTTTGGAAATTCGGGCAATATCAAATGGTGACGAAGCGACAATAGGGCTCTCTTGCGCCTTTGCGGCGGCGAAGGTGAGCGCCGAAAACAGCACCAGCAAAACTAGATCTCTACGCATTTTCACAACCAGTCTTTGAATGGGCGAGGCAACCCAAAGCCCATCGAGTGCGCGACGTGGTGACATTGAAGCATCCGCACGCCTGATTTCCAATCCTTAGTATGCATCATCATCATGCCCGATGATGACAGGTGCTTTTCAGATTGGTGATTATGGCGGGAGAGGCCAAGCCGCCGGACGCGGCCTGTCGATATCAGTCGGCTTGACTGTCAGCCATTTCCCGCAGCCGTTGCGTCAAACTAGGGCGAGAGCCTTTGCCGGATTTCGCTGTCGATGCCGCCTTGTTGGTCTTCGAAGACCCTCGTGCGGCTGGCTTGGCGCGTGTCGGTTTTTTTCGCGTCGTCTTGGCCCGTGCTGGTTTTGCTGAGGACTCGGAGCTGCGGGAGCGTGTTGGTGGCTCAAGCCTTGACGAACCGGGTTGATCGGTCGCGTCATCCATTATCCGGTCGGCGAGCTTGCTAATCTCGCTTTTCAAGGCGACCACCTCGTCCTCGGAAACGCGGGCGGAAGTGTTTAATTGGTCATTCAGCCGAGCGAAATTTTCGGTAAGACGATTGTTCTCTGCCTTGAGCTCAGCGACCGTCTCAGCCTCGCCCATTGCAGGTGTCGGTTGCGTTTGGTCGAGTTCCGCGCCCTCAAGCTTGAGCGTCTCAAGTTCACTTTCGATGTGCTGTTTTTCGAGTTGCAATGCCGCAAGCGCCGCAGAATCTGCGGAAGTAAGGTGAGCGCGCAGATTTGTCATCTGGTCAACAAGCCGCTCGTTTTCCTCTTGTAATGCGTCCACTTCCTGACCCATGGACTTGGCCCGGTCGGCGTCTGCACGCTGCTGAGATTCCAGCTCCTGTTTTGCTTTGGTCAGCGTATCGGACTGGTTCGCAATTATTTCCTTGAGTCGATTGAGCTCAGTTTCCCGCGCCTTGATCGCAGCACGCGCCGTCTCGTTTTGCGCCTCGAGCTGAGGTATGCGGCCGGACACGTTTTGCTGCAACACAGCCGTCTGGCTGGAGCGCGCCGAAAGTTCGCCTTTGAGAGTGTCGAGCTCTTCCTGAAGCTGGCGCGCCATCACTTGATTGCGATTGCGCTCGACCAGATGTCGGGCGGCCTGGTCTTTGGATTTTTCAAGCGACAGCTCAAGTTTGCGCAGGCTAATTGCAAATTCAGCCCTCAGCTCATCCTTGTCTGCTTGGATATCGGCCACGCTCATCGGCATGGTTGCTTCGATGCGGCGCGTCGTCAACCGTACCGCACGGCGCCACAAGGGCGGAGCAAGCAACACAGCAAGTACAGCGGCGCTAAGAAATCCCAAGGCCGCAAACATCAGGGACTCAAGCATGCCTCAGGCTTCCCTTGGCTTTACCACGACAACAAATTTGAACTCGAATATTGATCTCACTCTGGCGATCGCTGATACGTCCAAACGTGATCGAATGCGCAACCCCTTGCTCTCATTCTAACCTAGCAGATTTACACGGCTAGAAGGGATTCCAGGTTGGTTTCCGCGTGTATTTCAAATAGCCGACATTCGCGCCCAAACGAAGACCCACGCCCGAACGAATTGGAGCCAGCGTCAGATGATCGCGCGTTTGGAACGTAACGCCCACGCCGCCGATGAAATATGCAGAGCCGTCGACGCCTCCGAAGGTTTGATAAATCTCGTTCGGGTCGCGCAAATTGTAGACCAGAATCATTGTTTTGGAGCCCTCTGCGCCGAAATCGTAGCCAATCGAGGGGCCCTGCCAATAGACCTTGTGGCGGCCAGCATCCTTTGTGTAAAGCGTGCCTTCTCCGTAGCGCAGGCCGGCAATAAAAGCACCGCCTGCCTCCTCTCCCAAAATGTAACCATTCGGCCTGCCCGCGCGCGAAAAAGTGTGCTCGATAACTTTGGCCAGGCCTTTCGAAATGTTGCCAAAAAATCGATGGCCGGCACCGCTGATTTCATCGATTGAAAACGTATCGCCGTCTTGCTCGTTGGGCGGCGGTCTTAAGGGTTGAGGTTCTTGTGCGCCGTATTCCGATGGTCGCCCATCATTCTGGGCGACAGCCGGTGTGAAAAATCCGGCATAAATCGCGACAATCGAACAAAGGGAGATTCGCAAAAATCCCACGATCAAACTTCGTGCCATTTTAGCTTTCCTTTCGCAGGATGGATCTAGGCGACAATCGGACGGGCAGGCAAAACGTTTTTTCTTCAAAAAAACGACTCGCCGCGCCGCAGAAAGTTTCATGAAACTGTGGCCGAAGGGAGTCTACAGATCGTTCCACAATCGGCGTGAGCAACGGAATAATTTTAACAATTAGCGCTCAAACTGGTCGACAGTGATGAAGGTTGCCTGCGCCATGATTCAACAGATTTTCGATAACGCATATGCCGCGCCACGGCTCCTTTGGTGTCTGATAGCGATGACATTTTGGCTGTCTTTCGCGGCGGCGGCATCGCCTACGCCGTGGTCCGATTCAGCGACGGGAATGGCGATCGGCGGCTACGATCCCGTCGCATATTTTACCCTGTCTACACCGAGCCGCGGCCGCGGCGAACACGAAGCAAAGTGGCACGGATCCATTTGGCGGTTCGTCAATTCTGGAAATCGCGATGCCTTCGTCCGCGATCCCGATGTCTATGCGCCGCAGTTCTCCGGCTACGACGCTTACGCCATCGCCAGCGGACGGTCCACGCGCGGACATCCGTCCATCTGGGCGATCAGAGACAAAAAACTTTATCTCTTCCACTCCTCCGTAAATAGGCGGCTGTGGTTGCTGGACGCGGCCAACACGACGGCGCGGGCGAAGCAGTCTTGGCCCATGCTCAGCCAGACGCTTCCGGGCTACATTGAGAGCAGCAACTGAAGCCAAGCGCCACCAGCGCCTGGATGCGGCACACGCGCAGCTAAGCGTCGGGCGCGCGCCCCCAAGCGATAAAAGATGGATTGCGATAGTCGGACTCTCGCTTGCCATAGCGAAGCGGCGTATGACCTTCATCCACGACGATGCCGCCGGCAGCTCGCAAAATTGCATCCCCAGCCGCCGTGTCCCATTCCATTGTTGGGGCCAAACGTGGATAAACGTCTGCCTCGCCCTGCGCCAGCAGACAAAATTTAAGCGACGATCCGGCCGCGCGGGTTTCTGAAATATCATGGTCGGCAAGGAAACGCTCGGTCGCAGAGTCCAGATGCGACCTGCTGATCACGGCCGTCAACGAATTGTCGATCGGCGCGCGGGTATAGATTTTCTGAATTGCAAGCTCGTCGAATGTCCGGGCAGCGCCTGAAAAATCGAGGCGCGCGCTTACGACTTCGTCTGGCGATAGCGTGGCAAAAAACTGAGCGTGAGCTGGAGCATAGATCAGGCCAAACACGGGTTTGCCATCCTGAATCAGACCAATGTTGACAGTGAAATCACTATTTTTATTGATGAATTCCTTGGTTCCGTCCAAGGGGTCGACAAGGAAAAACTCGTCAGCTGCACTGTAACTGGCTCCACCGGAGGCAGCCTCCTCCGAGATGACTGGGATATCGGGTACAACATCCGCCAAAGCTTTCAGGATCACCCGCTCCGACTCAATATCAGCCACGGTGACCGGGCTGGCGTCACTTTTTTGTTGGACGTCGACGCCCGCGTGAAAGTGATTCATGATGATGGCGCCAGCTTGGTGAACGGCTGGTAGGAGCGCAGCTGTAAGGTTTTTCATATTGAACTTGCCAATCCCAAGCTATCAACACAGAGCACGTTGCTTCGCCGTCCATTCTGCCCGAATGGTGCGTAGGCGCATCGTGCAACCGCAGCGGTGATTCGGTCACTTTGTCGCCTATAGCACGGTTACCTTACGCGTATTGCTCTGCGGTGCTACACAAAAAAGACTTCCACAACAAGCGGTTAGTGATCGATGCCACGCAATTTGTTGGCACCAGTTGGGGGCTTGTGTAACAGATGGAACAGCTGCGAAATTTGCAATGAACTCTGGGCACAGCCCGAGTCGAGGAAGATCTGCATGTCATCGGATGAAAAACTATCCAGCCTAGAATTTGCGGCGCTGATATCCAGTCGCATTTGCCATGATGTTATCAGCCCAGTTGGAGCGATTGCCAATGGGCTTGAGGTGTTGGCTGAGGAAACCGACGATGAAATGCGTGAACACGCATTCGATTTGATCAAACAGAGTTCGGCGCAAGCTTCCGCGAAATTGCAGTTCGCGCGCTTAGCGTTCGGCGCTGCTGGGTCTGTGAGTGCAGAGATAGACTTGAGAGATGCCGAAAGCGTTTCACGGGGCATTCTCGATCCCGAAAAACATCAACTGGAATGGTCGGGCCCGGTGGCAACTGTTGCTAAAAACAAAGTGAAGCTTTTGCTCAACATGGTCACCATCGGCTTGGCCGCATTGCCACGTGGCGGCAAATTGACAGTGGCGATCGACGGAGAGGGCGATGCGATGGCGTTTGACGTTCGCAGCGAAGGTGAAAAGGTTATGCTGTCGAGTGCCGTCCCCGATTTGCTGAGCGGCGAGACCAGCGCGGATTTGGATGCCCACTCCATTCAACACTATTACACGGGACAGCTTGCTGTTGCGTCAAACATGTCGCTGACAACCGATATGAACGACAGCCGAGTGATCCTTGCAGCCAAACCGATTGATTAGCCGCTGCGACATCGATTGGCGGGCCGACAACCACGTTAACCTCAACGAATCGTAAACCCTTTCTAGCCAATATCATCCAAACAATGTCGGGTGGTTCGAATCATCCGTGCGTGTCTTTGATTGGAAAGACTGTTATGGATGATATTCTAAGCGAATTTCTGACAGAAACGACTGAGAGCCTCGACGTCATTGACGTTGAATTGGTGCGCTTCGAGCAAGAGCCGAACAACGCCGACATCCTCGGTAATATTTTCCGGCTGGTCCACACGATCAAAGGGACGTGCGGGTTTCTCGGCTTGACCCGTCTCGAAGCGCTTGCCCACGCAGCAGAAACGCTGATGGGGCAATATCGCGACGGTTCTCCGGTTACGCCCGATGGCGTTTCACTGATTCTAGAATCCATCGACAGGATTAAGGAGCTGGTGAACGAGCTCGGATCGACGCAGGTCGAACCCGAAGGCTCCGATGACGACTTAATTTCTCAGCTCGAAAAGATTGCTTCAGGCGAGACCGTGGCAGCGCCGGTTGTCGAGGAGGAAGTCCAACCTCAACCGGAAACCGACCACGCACCAGGCAGAGTGCCGCTTGATAAACTTGAAAGGGCATTTCAGGAAGCGCCGGGCCCCGAGGACGATGCCGTTGCCGATGCCGCCGCGAACGAGGCGCAGACCAAAGTTGAAGTGGCTCAAGAGGCTCCCGCCGCCGCTGCCAAGTCTGAAGCGGATTCGACGAAAGCGGCGAACGCATCACCTAAGGAATCGTCCGTCAAACAGTCCATTCGCGTCAGTGTCGATACACTTGAGCATTTGATGACGATGGTCAGTGAATTGGTGCTGACACGCAACCAGTTGCTGGAAATGGTGAGGGCGCTCAACGATAGCGAATTCAAGGTTCCGCTGCAGCGTCTGTCGAACGTGACCGCTGAGCTGCAGGAGGGGGTTATGAAGACCCGAATGCAGCCGATCGGTAATGCTTGGCAGAAGCTGCCGCGCATCATTCGCGACCTATCCAAGGAACTTGATAAAAAAATCGATTTGGAAATGGTGGGTGCGGAAACAGAACTTGATCGACAGGTGCTCGACCTTATCAAGGATCCGCTCACGCACATGGTGCGCAACTCGGCCGACCATGGCTTGGAAATTACCGAAAAACGAATTGAGTTAGGCAAACCGGAATCAGGAAAGGTGCGCTTGGCCGCATTCCATGAAGGTGGTCATATCATCATCGAGGTTTCTGACGACGGCCGCGGTTTGGATGCGGAGGTCATTAAGAAAAAACTCCTGGAAAATGGCGCGGCCACTCAGGATGAGCTCGACAAGATGACCGAGCAACAAATCCACAAATTCATTTTCAACGCTGGATTTTCGACGGCTGCCAAAGTGACCAATGTGTCGGGTCGCGGTGTTGGTATGGACGTCGTTCGCACCAACACCGAGCTCATTGGTGGCACCGTTGATGTAAAATCCATCGCGGGTCAGGGCACAACCTTCACCATCAAGATTCCGCTCACTCTAGCAATTGTCTCTGCGCTCATCGTCGAGGCAAGCGGACAACGATACGCGATACCTCAGATCAGCGTAATCGAGCTCGTTCGCACGCATAGCAATGCCGACAATCGCATCGAAATGATAAGTGACACGCCAGTTTTGCGCTTGCGAAACAAGCTGTTGCCGCTGATCAGCTTGAACAAACTGCTGAAGGTCGAAAACTCGCCGCAGCCGCAATCGGTCGAAGAAGCGGCCGAACCAACCGAGCAAGATCAATCAGTTGAACAAGCCGATAGCGCGGAAAATACGAAAGAGCGTAAGGCACGTGGCGAAGGTCTGTTTGTCGTTGTCATCCAGGTGGGCAAGCAGTCGTTTGGCATTGTTGTCGACAGCGTATTCGACACCGAAGAAATCGTCGTGAAGCCAATGTCCAACAGGCTGCGCGATATCACGATGTTCTCGGGCAATACGATCTTGGGTGATGGCAGCGTCATCATGATCATCGATCCCAATGGCTTAGCCAATGAGGTATCGAGCGACGTGACGGATCAGCACAGCGATGCCGAGGAGCAGGAATTGACCGACCAGCCCATCGCCGATCAGACGACCGCGATGTTGCTTTTTCGAGCGGGTTCGACCGAGCAAAAAGCTATTCCGCTGTCACTGGTGACGCGCTTGGAAGAGATCGATGTAGCGGCTATCGAAAAATCGAACGGCCGCAATCTCGTTCAATATCGCGGGTCGTTGATGCCGCTGCTTCCACTCTCGTCCGAATGTGGAATCAAAGAAGAAGGGCAGCAACCGACACTTGTGTTCACCGATGATCGCCATTCAATGGGCCTCATGGTCGATGAGATCGTCGACATTGTTGAAGAAAAACTGAATATCGAGATTGTATCCAACGGCGAGGGTTTGATCGGCTCAGCTGTGATCAAGGGCAAGGCCACAGAAATCATTGATATCGGCTTTTACCTAAGCCAGGTCTTCGACAATTGGCTCGAAAGCAAAGAAGCTGGCCAAATGCAGAAGGCTAGCAAGCTGCTTTTGATCGATGACAGCCCATTCTTCCGCAATATGCTCCAACCACTTCTGGCTGCTGCAGGCTATGATGTCACGCTTGCGGGGTCTGCACGCGAAGCCCTCGACCTCCGCGAAGCGGGACAACAATTTGACATCATAATCAGTGATATCGAGATGCCTGAGATGGACGGTATTGAGTTCGCCCAATCGCTTCGCGGCGATGCAGAATGGGGAACGACTCCGATCATTGCGCTGTCGTCGCATGGGGCACCGCATATCGTTGCGCGCAGCCGTGAAGCCGGCTTCGTGGACTTCGTCGGTAAATTCGATCGTGAAGGGTTGCTGGAGAGTTTGAAGGATTACAGCAAAGACATAGGAGTTGCGGCATGAGTACGAATGAGTCGACCGCCAGCGCGGAATTCGCCGCAAACGAATATGTGACGGTCAAAATAGAGGACCAACTTTTCGGTCTACCGATTCACGAAGTCCAAGAAGTATTCACACCAGACACAATTACCCAAGTGCCTCTTGCAGCACCTGAGATCGCTGGCGTCCTAAATCTTCGCGGCCGCATCGTTACTGCAATCGACTTGCGCACCAAATTAGGTCTACCGCCCAAGGCCGAGGGCGAACAAAAGATGGCGGTCGGTATCGACTGCAACGGCGAATCATACGGACTGATCATCGACAAGGTTGGAGAAGTGCACCGACTTAAGCAGTCGGAATTCGAGACCAATCCCGTAAATCTCGATCCACGATGGGCAGGGATATCAGCCGGCGTCTACCGGCTCGAGAACTCGCTCTTAGTTGTATTCGATATTGAAAAAATTCTCGGAACAAACGAACAAAATTTGGCGGCATAGCCGCACATTGAATTGGCAGGCGCGCCAATCAATTCCGCTCAGAGGAGTTTGCAATGAAGCATTGCCTTGTCGTCGACGACAGTCGCGTGATCCGTAAGGTTGCCAGATGCATACTGGAGGAACTGAGTTTCTCTATTTCTGAGGCAGAAAACGGACAAGAGGCACTCGATCGCTGTCGCGAATCAATGCCGGATGCCGTGCTGCTTGATTGGAATATGCCGGTCATGGATGGCTTAGATTTTCTCAACGCATTGCGCACCGAATCCGGTGGTGAAAAGCCCAAAGTCATTTTTTGCACGACAGAAAATAATGCTGATCATATCACGCGCGCAATTGCTGCAGGCGCCAATGAATACATCATGAAGCCATTTGATCGGGACATTGTCGAAGCCAAGTTGCAGCAAGTGGGCTTGATTTAGCCAATTCCCGGAGCCCGATAAATGTCACTGCCCGTACAGAAGCCGAGCGGCGCACAGCTCTCCGGCAACAAATCTATACGCGTTGCAGTCGTGGATGATTCCGCAGTGGTCAGGGGATTGGTTTCGCGATGGGTAGAAGAAGATCCAGGTCTGCACGTCGTGGGCCGTTATGCCAACGGCAAATTGGCGGTTGAGCAGGTTGCAAGCAGTCAACCAGACGTCATCGTTCTCGACATTGAAATGCCAGTGATGGACGGCCTGACGGCGCTGCCCGAGCTCCTGAGGGTGCTGCCCGGCGTCAAGATCATAATGGCCTCGACGTTGACCAAGCGAAACGCCGACGTCAGCGTGCGTGCCCTCTCGATGGGTGCGACCGATTACATCCCCAAACCCGAAGGCAATCGGGGCGTAACGTCATCAAAGGATTTTCGGCTCGACCTCATAAAAAAAATAAAAGCGATTGCGAGCAAACCGGCACGAAATCCCTCAGCTGCCAATGTGCTGTCTGCGACTGCAGGACAGACGCAGCCCGCGGCCGCCGAACAGATCTCAGCACAAGCGACTGGCGGCAAATGCGTTGCCAGCTATTCGCTGCGAAAATTTTCTTCGGTGCAGCCCAGAATCTTGACTGTCGGATGCTCGACGGGCGGGCCACAGGCGCTCAATCAAGTCATGGAAAACATAAAGAATTCCATTTCACGTGTGCCGGTGATCGTCACGCAGCACATGCCGCCGACCTTTACCGCAATTTTGGCCGAACACCTTGAGCGATCATCCGGCTGCCAAGCTAAGGAAGGCGAATCCGGCGAAGTTCCTCTGCCTGGTAAAATCTACGTAGCGCCAGGGGGTTATCATATGGCTCTGGAGAAGAGCAGCGCCGGTGTACGAATCAGAATCTACGATGGTCCCGATATAAATTTTTGCAAGCCGGCTGTGGATCCGCTTTTTGAGAGCATTGCAAGGATATTTGGCGCTGCCGCTCTCGCAGTTGTCCTAACTGGAATGGGGCACGATGGAGAGATCGGCTCTCTGGCCATTGCAGATGCTGGCGGAAGCGTGATTGCGCAAGACGAGGCGACGAGCGTTGTCTGGGGTATGCCTGGAGCAGCAGCAATGGCGGGAGCCTGCGCAGCCGTTCTGCCCTTAGAGGAAATAGGCCCGAAGGTGACTTCAATTCTTCAGGGAGGACGCGCATGACGCCACAAGATTTCGATTATCTGCGGGATATGCTGAAGGAAAGCTCAGGGCTCATCCTGACCGAGGAAAAGCAATACTTGCTTGAGTGCCGGCTGATGCCTGTGGCGCGCGAGCACGGACTGGAGTCGCTTACGGATCTCGTGCGCGTGCTGCGTGACCCCGCAGAAAGCCAGCTGTCGGCAAAAGTCACCGAAGCTATGACGATCAACGAGTCGCTTTTTTTCCGCGACAAGACACCCTTCGAAAATTTTACCCAATTGATGTTGCCGGCTCTGGTGGCGTCTCGAGCACCAATGCGAAAATTGCGTATTTGGTGTGCGGCCGCCTCCACAGGTCAGGAGCCTTATTCGCTTGCGATAACGTTAAAAGAAAACAGCAGCAAGATCGTCGGTTGGGACATCGAAATCATTGGAACCGATCTATCGAGCGATGTTTTGGAGAAGGCGAAGGCCGGGTTGTACAGCCAATTTGAAGTCCAAAGGGGCTTGCCGATTCAATTATTGGTCAAATATTTCAACCAAGTTGGTAGCATGTGGCAGATCGATTCATCAGTTCGCGCCATGATCGATTATCGAAAGTTCAACCTGCTTGAGAGTTTCGGAGGCCTCGGGACATTCGACATTATTTTCTGTCGCAATGTGCTGATCTATTTCGACGCGGAAACGAAAAAAGACATTTTCAGCCGCATGGCCCGACAGCTCCAGCCCGACGGATATTTATTATTGGGCGCAGCCGAGACGGTTATCGGTCACAGCGCGCACTTCACGCCGGCCGAGGGTGTTCGCGGTGTCTACGTCAAGAGCGTAAATAGTGACGATGATGCCAAGACACAGCCTGCTGGAATTGGGTCGACACCAGCTGCCGGACTCTCACGGCCAACTGTTGCTGTCGGTGGCTTGACCTAGCCGCCACTGACCATGCTTCATCGCAGCATTTTTTCTTCTTGATTGGACGGACGCTGGTCCGCAGTCCGCGTCATTTTTTGACGTCGCGCTCGGCAAAAAAAAGAAAGCCAGTCACCTGGCTCTCTTTCCCGTCTAGCCTTTTGTTAGACTAATTCAAAAGTGATTTGGGTCGCTAAGCCGCTTCGGATTCATTCTCCGGATCGCGCAACACATATCCACGGCCCCAAACTGTTTCGATGTAGTGCAGTCCGCCAGTGGCGGTCGCCAATTTCTTGCGCAGCTTGCAGATGAAAACGTCGATGATCTTGAGCTCTGGCTCGTCCATGCCGCCATACAAATGATTGAGGAACATTTCCTTTGTAAGGGTCGTTCCCTTGCGTAAGGAAAGAAGCTCCAGCATTTGATATTCTTTGCCGGTCAGGTGAACCCGTTGACCATTCACTTCCACGGTTTTGGTGTCGAGATTGACCCTAAGATCGCCGGTTTGAATGACCGATTGCGCGTGACCCTTGGAGCGACGAACAATTGCGTGGATGCGTGCGACCAACTCGTCCTTGTGAAACGGCTTGGTCATGTAGTCATCGGCGCCAAAGCCCAGTCCGCGGACTTTATCTTCAATGCCAGCTAAGCCCGACAAGATCAGTATTGGTGTCTGTACCTTTGAGACGCGCAGCGTTTTTAGGACCTCATATCCACTCATATCAGGCAGATTGAGATCCAAAAGAATGATGTCGTAATCGTAGAGTTTGCCAAGGTCGACACCTTCTTCGCCGAGGTCGGTGGTGTAGACATTAAAACCGTCCGACTGCAGCATCAGTTCGATGCTCTGCGCTGTCGCACTGTCGTCCTCGATGAGAAGAACCCTCATGTCTTTCCTCTTCGTGTCAGGCCCAGCTTTGGGCCGGTGCCCTCTTATGAGTTCGGCATAAGACGCGCTCGAACGAATTGGTTAACTCGTTTCAATAAGTTAGGCGCGATTAGTTAACAAAATCTAATCTTCGGAACTTTTCGGTAAGGGTTGACTGCCGAGGAGGACAAACCGGTAAATCGCCGATAACCGCCGTTTTCAGCGGATGGATGTGCGTTCCATGGCAGATACCATGGTGAATCTTTCACGCAAATTGGCCCCATCCCGAGACTTGTCCCAGATTTTCGCCTCAAATGATTCCCTTATTTATCTACTTAATTGTCAGTCGGAGACGCGAAACCGAGCACGCGGGGTGTCTGCGAATCACCCATCATAAGTTTTAGCAGAAGAGATGCGTTGCGTTGAGAGCGCAAAATCGCGCCATTTGCCGCAACTTGGTTTACTGGGCCTTAACAGGTGCATGACAACACTGAACAATCTCGAATAAGCCGCAGACCGTGGCTCGAGCAAAGCGAGGGGGTGCTTTTGTGCACGCGTTGCTCAACGAAATCGACGCCGTACCGGCTAAGTCCATCTATGGCCGTGTGCAGAGTGTCCAGGGACTGCTCATCGAAATTGCCGGTCCGGTAAATGCGATGTTTGTGGGTTCCAGGGTGCGCGTTGCAGGCGGACTGCGCGGCGATATCCCATGCGAAGTCGTCGGATTTCGTTCCGGCCGCGCCTTGGCGATGCCGTTTGGTCCGCTGGAAGGCGTTCGCATGGGCAGCAAAGCCTGGGTGGAGTCGAGCGATACCAAGCTCTATCCCTCTCGGTCGTGGTTGGGGCGCGTCGTAAATGCATTCGGAGAGCCGATTGACGGAAAAGGTCCGCTCAGTGCCGGGCCACTTGCGTATCCACTGCGAAATTCTCCGCCGCCGGCCCATACGCGTTCGCGCGTCGGCAAAGTCGCTGATTTGGGAATCCGAGCACTCAATACATTTATCACCTGCTGCAAAGGGCAGCGGATGGGCATTTTCTCGGGATCGGGCGTCGGAAAGTCCGTTCTGTTATCAATGCTTGCGCGCAATACGGATTGTGACGTTTCGATAATCGGCCTGATCGGCGAGCGCGGGCGCGAAGTCCAAGAATTCATTGAAGACGATCTCGGGCCTGAGGGCTTGGCGCGCAGCATCGTCGTCGTGGCGACGTCCGACGAAGCCGCATTGATGCGGCGCCAGGCTGCCTATATCACGCTGACACTGGCCGAGTATTTCCGCGACGAGGGCGACGACGTGTTGTGCATGATCGACAGCGTGACCCGATTTGCGATGGCGCAACGCGAGATTGGCCTGGCATGCGGCGAGCCGCCGACCACCAAGGGATATACACCCACTGTGTTCAATGAACTGCCGCGCCTCTTGGAGCGCGCTGGTCCCGGCGCTGGAAAAGGGTCGATTACGGGTCTGTTTTCGGTTTTGGTCGAGGGCGATGACCACAATGAACCCATCGCCGATGCTGTTCGGGGAATTCTCGATGGTCACATAGTGATGGAACGGTCAATTGCTGAACGCGGTCGCTATCCAGCGATTAATATCTTGAAATCCATCTCAAGAACGATGCCGGCGTGTGTAGACGAAACGGCGTTGCCGCTCATTCTAAAAGCACGCCAGCTGATGAGTACATTTTCGGAAATGGAAGAGCTGATTAGGCTCGGCGCTTATCGAACCGGAAGCAATCCAGAGGTTGATGAAGCGATTGCCTATCAGCCGGCGCTCGAAGCCTTTCTATCTCAAAACAAAGGTGAGGCGACGTCGCTCAGTGACGGATATGCCGATCTGGCACGGATATTGAACTCTTCAGAACCAGATAACGATGCATCAGAAACCGATTCCTCAGAATCCGAGTACTTATCAAGTGAGGGTGTTTAGCCATGAAGTCACGTGAATCACTCATTCGATTGCGACGCTTCGACGTCGATGAAAAGCGCCAAAAAGTGGCCGATATTGAAGTCATGATCCAGGATTTCAACCAGATGGTTGTTGATTTGGACCGACAGATTGAAGTCGAGCAGGAGCGCGCCGGGGTTTCAGACGTTAACCATTATGCCTATCCCACGTTTGCAAAAGCCGCTGTCCAACGCCGGGACAATCTCATGACGTCAATTGACGACTTGAATGCCAAATTGGAACGTGCGCGGGAAGATATGGCGGAAGCGTTCGAAGATCTGAAAAAGGTCGAGCTTATCAACGAGCGTGAAACTGAACGCGTGCGAAGCGAGCAGATGAAGTCGGAACAAGAGGAACTCGACCAGATAGGCCAAATTGCGCACATGCGGATGGACTATCAGGCCTAGCTCCGGCGAACCATTCAACTTTTTTAGTCTAGCCACCAAAGCACAACCACCGATCATCCGCAGAATGAGCAATGTGCGGTGATTGGTGGGCAATTGAGCGCGTGTGGTCCATTGCGCCAGTTTAGGGGTATTCTACCAGTGGTGGGATTAAAGGGCGTATCTGCAGGTTGCCGGTGACATGGTTGTGCGCAGGATTATTGAGTGTGCTGTATTGACTTGTTTAGCGATCGGATTGGCGGCGTGTGGCGGGTTGACCAAGGAGCCGATCGCACACAGCGGATCGGCTGTTGTAATGGGAAAGCCGCCCGCAGAGGTCTACACCAAGATCGCGCGACAGGTGCGGACATGTTGGTTCAAGGCGTCAGATCCCGTTCTAACCCAACATATTTTTCACGCGACCGCTCCCGCCGATGGCACCGGAGCGGTAATCTCAATTTATGAAGCCGATAAGAAGCGCTCGCGAGGCCGCAGAGCTTACAGCATCGCGTTCAAGCGACGCCTCAAAGCAACGCAAATCGAAACGGAGAATCGTCTTCTGTCCTATGCGCTTGCGCAGAAAATGACGGCTGACGTCAATCGCTGGGCCCAGGGAAGCGAGGCGTGCGAGTCTTTTTCCGACAGCGCGCCGGCCAGCGGTCGCGGCTCACACAGTGGCTCAACGCCCGCAATAAGCAGACCGGCGCAATAAGCCGCAGTGCTATGCATGTCGCTAAACTTGGGCGACGGTTTTCAGCTTGGCGCGCGGATATATTTCGTTTTGCGAGAGGACCGGGGTTTGCGATCGGAACCGCTCGATAATTGACCTGACGAACGGCCTTATGCCGGGGCTTGTGAGAAGGACCGGAGATTCCCCCTTACTGCCTGCCTCTTCAAATGCAGCCCGAACCGACGCGATAAATTCCTGCAAGCGGCTTGGCACCATCGCGAGTTGACGGTCATCGCCTTCGCCGATCAGAGATTCTGCGAATTCCTGCTCCCACTGGGGCGTGATCGTAACGAGTGGGAGATAGCCCTCAGGCGTGTTGTGGCTGGCGCAAATCTGCCGGGCCAAACGCGTGCGGGCGTGCTCTGTAATCATCTGAATGTTTTGTGTGAACCCGGTTGCCTCTGCAATGGCCTCGAGAATGGTGGTCAGGTCGCGAATGGAAACGCGCTCGTTCAAGAGTGTTTGCAACACCCGTTGAATGCCAGTCACACTAATTTGCGAGGGCACGATATCGTCCAGCAGCTTCTTCTGTTGCTCAGGCAATTCGTCCAGAAGTTTCTGAACTTCACCATACGACAGCAGTTCGGACATATGGGTTTTTAGCGTCTCGGTCAGGTGAGTAGAAATCACCGCCACGGGGTCGACAACCGTGTACCCCTTAAATGAGGCCTCGTCCCTCATGCCCGCATCAACCCAAGTCGCAGGCAACCCGAAAGTCGGCTCGGTCGTTTGCGTTCCGGGCAGATCAATCTGATCGCCGGAGGGATTCATCACCATGTATTTGTCGACGACTAGCATGCCGCGGCCAGCTTCCACTTCTTTTATTTTTATGACGTAGTCGTTGGCCGACAACTGCATGTTGTCGAGGATGCGCACCGACGGCATGACAAATCCCATATCGCTTGCCAACTGCCGACGCAGTGCCTTGATCTGTTCGGTCAGCTTGTCGGAGTCGCCCCTGGGATCATTGATCATAGGGAGCAGACCGTAACCGAGTTCGAGCCGCAATTCGTCCATGTGGAGCGCGTCGGAAATTGGCGGCTCTTGTTCTTCGGCTTCGACTTGTTGCTGTTGGCTTATCTCTTCATTTTCCCGGTCGACTTCCTGGGTTTGGCGCTTGTGTGCGAAATAGGCAAAACTGCCCGCGGCAGCCGCCAAGCCGAGAAAAGGAAGCATCGGTATGCCCGGAAGGGTTGCCATCATCATCATGACGAATGACGACATCCCAAGTGCTTTGGGATAGCCCGACAATTGTTGAAAAAAGGCTTCGTCAGCGGCTCCGTCGACACCGGCTTTGGACACCAGGAGGCCGGCGGCGGTGGAAACGATCAGCGCAGGAACCTGCGACACCAATCCATCGCCGACTGTGAGCAATGTGTAGGTCTGGCCGGCGTCGTACATCGTTAGATCGTTTTGGCCGACGCCCACGATCATGCCGCCCAATATATTGATGAATGTGATCAACAATCCGGCAATGGCATCGCCCCGGACGAATTTGGATGCGCCGTCCATGGCGCCGAAAAACGACGATTCATCTTCAAGAGTCTTGCGTCGAATTCGCGCTTGGTCCTCATCGATCAGTCCAGCCGACAGATCGGCGTCGATCGCCATCTGCTTACCGGGCATGGCATCCAACGTGAAACGCGCGGCGACCTCGGCTATGCGGCCTGAACCCTTGGTAATCACGACAAAGTTGACGATAACGAGGATGGCGAAGACGATGATGCCGATCACAAAATTGCCCTGCATCACGAAATTACCAAAGGCTTCGATAACGCGGCCGGCGGCGTCAGTTCCCTCGTGGCCGCCAGCCAGAATGAGGCGCGTTGAAGCAAGGTTCAGCGCCAACCGCATCATCGTGGCAATGAGAAGCACGGTTGGAAATACGGAAAATTCAAGCGGCGTCCGAATGAACAGAGCCGTCATCAAAATCAAGACAGAAAAGGTGATCGATACGGCCAACAGCAGGTCCAGCATGCCGGCCGGCATCGGAAGAACGAGCACCACCAGAATCGAGATAACGCCAAGCGCCAGGCCGATGTCGCCACGGCCCATAATGAACTTTAGGACATCAAACCCGGGAAGAATTCCCACAGGAGATGCCGGGCTTGCCTTCTCTGAAGCCCCTATCCGCTCTGCCGATGTGTCGCTCACGCGCTTCTTTCTCTCTTAGAGCTATAGGGTTAGGACGCAATAGCGGCTGCGTTACCCGGGACAGGAACATTCAGACCGTCTTTGGCGTATTGTTTGAGCTTATTGCGCAAGGTGCGAATGGATATTCCAAGAATCGTAGCAGCCTTGGTCCTGTTGCCGAGGCAGTGCCCCAGCGTCTCCAAAATGAGTTCACGCTCTACTTCGGCCACCGTGCTTCCGACCAGATTTCGCGAGGCAGACTCAGCCGCCATTGCCGCCATCGCAGCCGGTCCGCCGGTCGATTGTCCTATATCCACGACTGCGCCATCAGGCGTGCGGATGGCTTGAGTATCGATTTGTTCACCGGATGCGAGCAGCACCGCCCTGTGAATCGTGTTTTCCAACTCGCGGACGTTTCCGCGCCATGGATTGGCCAGAAGCTGGCGTTTGGCGTCCTCCGATAGTTGACGCTCACGCAATCCATTGGCTCCGGCATATTTGCGAGCAAAATGTTCGGCCAATTCCAAGATATCCAATGGCCTGTCGCGCAGGGGGGGAAGCTTCAGATTGACGACATTTAGGCGATAAAGCAGGTCTTCTCGAAAGCTTCCCTCGTGAACAGCCATTGCAAGATCTCGATTTGAGGTTGCAACAATACGGATATCGACGGGGACGGGTTTCGTTCCACCGACCCGGTCGATGACGCGCTCCTGGATCGCGCGCAACAGCTTCGCTTGCAGCCGAACGTCCATCTCACTGATTTCGTCCAACAGCAGCGTTCCACGATTTGCCTCTTCGAATTTGCCGATTCTCCGCGCAACAGCACCCGTAAACGCACCCCTCTCATGTCCGAACAACTCGGATTCCAATAGGTTTTCGGGAATGGCGGCGCAGTTGACCGATATAAATGCCTTACCCGAGCGTGATGATCTCAAGTGAATATGTCGGGCCATCACTTCCTTGCCCGTCCCCGATTCACCGGTAATAAGGATACTGGCGTCCGAGTGGGCAACTTGCTCGGCAAGCTGCAAGACGTCGTTCATTTTCTCATCGCGATGAATGAGTTCATGGGATTCTGCGGCCACGGCTTCGAGCACTGCTGCGATGAGTTCTGGCTCGGGAGGGAAGGGTATGTATTCCTTTGCGCCAGCCCGAATCGCGGCAACGGCGGCGTCCGCGTCGTGTTCGATGCCACAGGCGACAATTGGAATATGGATATGTTCCGCGTCCAGCTGCTCAATCAGGCCAGCGATATCCACGCGAACGTCGACCATCAGCAAATCGGCGCCATTGCCGGCTCGCAAATCCTTCAGACCACTGTCAATTGTCGGCGCGTGCGTGACCTTTGCACCACGATCCATCGCAATTTTTGTCGCGGCTGTTAGATCGCCGCTCAGGTTGCCAATAATCATCAATCTCATCGTGGTCTCCCGAAAAATCTCAATTCAATGCGATGCGCTTGTTGGCATGCGCTAAGCTGATTGCTCGCCCTTAATAATCTCAGTCATGGTCACGCCCAGCCGATCTTCCACGAGGACAACTTCTCCGCGTGCGATCAGACGGTTGTTGATGAAGATGTCTATGGCTTCACCCACCTTGCGATCGAGTTCGATGACATCTCCCTCGTTGAGCGCGAGGAGATTGCAAACTTCGATATTTGTCCTACCCAGAACCGCTGCGACTCCCACAGGAACATCGAAAACCGCTTCAAGTTCAGAGACGACACGAGAGGGCTCCTCCGAATTATCGACATCATTGGAGGCGACGGGAGCGGCATCTGCACCGGGCTGCGACTGTGGATAGGTTTCCTGTGGGGCAGGGCTGTCTGGCGGCGGCGTCTCAGCCGACTCTGACTGTTTCGAGCTCGCGCTTTCCGAAAGATCGGTAAGCTCGATGCCTTCATTAATAGCTTCATCGCTCATGCCGTCTCTCCAAGTTCGAGGGTATCCAAGGTGGCGGGTTCAGCGTCGGATGGTGCTTTGACCGGGTCCGGCTCGCTGAATTGCGCTTGCGCAAGCCCAGCAACCCTGCCGTTGTCATGGGTTTTCAGGTATCGATTGACCGCATCATCTATCTGTTGACGGATATCGTCATAGGACCTGGAAGCACCGCCGTCCGCCCAATCGAGTTGTCCGTCACCAGGCGCAATTTCCGGATCGGGGACGACCAATATCTCGCCGGCGAAACCCTTTTGTTGCGCAATTTCATTCACGCGAGTCTGGATATGTTCGGCCAGCTCGTCATTTACTCGAATGGCGATGTGTGGCGCCTCGCTTACCAATTCAATGCATTCAGCGAATAGCTTTTCGAGCGCCTTCGCGGGATCCTTTCCAAGGAGGCTTGATGCAAGCTTATCCACCGCTGCCATGGCGACACGGAGCGTCTCGGATCGAATCGAGTCACATTTTTCATCGATGGTTTGAGACGAATTCGATGCCAGGCCCAGAACCTTGTCGAGCGAGGTTGAAATTTTTGCCTCCAGCGACTCTAGAGCAGAATTCTGACCCTCTTTTCGCCCATCGTCGAAGGCTTGGCCGCGTTCGTTCTCCAGCCGACAGTCGAATTGCGTCTGCAACTGTCTCTCGAGAGACGCCTGCACCCCCTCATGGCGTTCCGTTTCGTCAAATTGACGATCGAAAAGGTATTTCGCCGGCTCAGTCATAGGATCGCATCGCTCATGGTTCAGTAGACCAATTCGTCATCGTCGCCACCCTTCACGATGACAATGCTGCCCTTGGCAGCAAGGTCTTTGGCCGTGTTGATCATGCTCGTTTGAGCATCGTCGACGTCTTTCAGTCGGACTGGGCCCATGACCTCCAAGTCATCACGCAGCATCGAGCCTGCGCGGGTAGACATGTTTTTGAGAAAGAATTCGCGCGCGCCTTCGTTGGCGCCTTTCATTGCCAAAATCAGAACGTCCTGCTCCACATTGCGCAGCAAAGTTTGAACACTGGACTGATCAAGTTTGGTGAGATCTTCAAACGTGAACATCAGCGATTTGATCCGCTCGGCGGAATCCCAGTCCGCCTCCTCCAACGTCGTCAAGAAGCGCGTTTCTGTCTGCCGATCGAAGCTGTTGAATATGTCAGCCATGAGCTCGTGGGCATCGCGCTCGCGAGATTGCGAGATGTTGGAAATGAATTCTGTCCTGAGCGTTTGCTCGACTTTTTCCAAAACGTCTCGCTGTACCGATCCCATTGCCAGCATGCGCTGAACGACTTCCATGGCGAGCTCGTCAGGGAGAAGCGACAACACGCGGGCCGAATGATCCGGCGAGATTTTTGTGAGGACGACGGCAACTGTCTGCGGGTATTCGTTCTTCATGTAATTGGCGAGAACGTGGGCCTGAACGTTGGTGAGTTTTTCCCACATGTTGCGGCCCGCGGGTCCCCGAATTTCTTCCATGATAGCGGTTAGCCTGTCACTCGGCAGATATTGCGCCAGAAGGCGCTCGGTCGATGTCGCCGATCCGATCATTGCGCCGTTCAACGACATTTGAGAAATGAAATGGGCCAGCATCGTTTCGACGACTTCGCTCGTGACACCACCGAGTTTTGACATCGCCAAGGAGATGGCGATCACTTCGTCGTCATCCAGCTCGTTCCATATTGGCTGGCCCCACTCGGAACCCAGCGACATCAGCAAAATGGCGGCTTTCTCTGAGCCAGAAAATTGATCGAGGCCGGGCACAGGCACATCGGTGACCTCTGTGATCTCATCTTCCGTCAGGTTTTCCGCAATCGACATTCCAGCAAATCCTCAAGCGGTACTTTGAATCCATTCCCGAACGATGGTCATCGCTTCTTCGGGATTATTTTCGACAACCTCGCCGACCTCACGGACAGCAGTTGCATGAACTTCGCCAGTGATGCGCGCCTTATGCAGCATCTCAGACGTGGCACTCTTGGGTTTGGGGCCTTCGATCATGGCCGCCTGCTGATCAGCAGAGAGCGATGCTCCGTCCGGCCCGGTCAAGAGTGCTGGGTCATGGGGATTTCCGCCGGTCAGCGCCCGTTGGGCGGCGCTTTCATCAGGGGTAATGATCCGCCGAACCAGCGGCCGCACGATAACCAGCAGAACCAGAAGCGAAACGATAAAGAGCACAACCAGCTCTGCGATATGGAAATAGTCTGCCTTATTGAAGGTGAAAAACCCTTCCTCTTGGCTTTCGGCATTGCTGGAGAGGCTGTTGTCGGCGAATCGCAAATTGGTCACGTGGACTTGATCCCCACGCGATTGATCAAACCCGACGGCCGATTTGACCAATGCAGAAATTTTGTCGAGCTGTTCCTGGCTGCGGGGTCCGTAGACCAACGCTCCAGCGGCGTCTTTCGTGTAGATACCGTCGACCAATACAGCCACCGACAGGCGCTTTAAGCGTCCCGCTTCGATGATTTGCGTTTTGGTGGTTTTCGATATCTCATAGTTGACGATTTCTTCGGTCTTCTCGGCATTCTCCGCGTCGTTGCCATTTGCCGAGTCTCCGGCATTGGCTGATGGCAACTCGTTTCCCACGCTGACTGCGTTGGTTGAATTCGGCGAAGACGATGTCGAACTTTCCTCGCGTGTCTGCGTCGAACGAATGACCTGACCCTCTGGATCGTAGAGATCGGACGTCTGCGTAATGCGGTTGTAGTCAAGCTCCGCACGAACGCGCACGCGGGTGCGGTCATTGCCGACCACGCTGACAACAATTTCCTCTATTTCTCTCTGCAGACGTTTTTCATATGACTGGCTGCGCTCATCGAGCGAAGATGCGGTGTTGCTTTGCTCGTCATCCTGCCCGCTCGCCAAGAGCTTTCCCGATTCATCGACGATTGATACCCGTTGAGGTTTGAGCTCGGGAACCGCAGAGGCCACCAGGTGTTGGATCGCCCTGATTTGTCCCGAGTCCAAGCCACCTCTTATATTCACGACGATTGATGCCGATGCTTTTGCGGTGGCCGTGCCGAACAAACGCCGCTGCGGCAAGACAAGATGCACGCGTGCTGTCTTCACACGGCTAATTGTTCGAATGGATCGCGCGAGTTCGCCTTCGATCGCGCGTAGTTTGTTGATATTCTGAACGAAACTTGTTGCACCAAGCGTATCGCCTTTGTCGAAGATCTCATATCCGACAGCGCCTCCAGCAGGCAGTCCATCCTCGGCCAACATCATGCGCAATCGTAATACGCGCTCTCGTGGCGCCATGATGATCGCCCCGTTTTGGCGAACTTCATGGGGCTCGTTCATCCCCTCCAATTTGCGAACAACATCAATGGAATCTTCGAACGCCAACTCCGTGAAGAGGACGCCCATTTGCGGCTGAGAGAACCGCATCATAAGGAAGACGAAGAATCCGATGAGTGCGACGGCAACCGCACCAATAGCCGCGAGCCTTGCGGGGCCCAGGGCTCTAACGAACTCTGTGACGCTGTTCACCTGCGGCGCTTCCTTCTCGTTGTGGTCGCCCGTCTCAGCTCGGGGCATTCATTTGGGATTCGTTTACCGTGATGATCCGGCTAGGCAAAAATTACCCAGTGAGTCCTAAACAGAAGCTTAATTGTCGTGTTTTTTAGAAATTATGCAGGCTGCTCGAATGGCCGCGCGGGCGGAAGCAAACCGAACGCGGCCAGCTGCCCTATGAAATATCGGTCTTGAGAAGCCGGCAATTTGGCTCAGGCGCGGCCATGCTGCGCCGGAAGGCAGCCAGCCGAATTTGAGACTAAGTGGGAGCTTGAGAGGCTATGCGCGGTAATCTTGGATGCGCGTAGCGCGCAATCCTGGCAAACCGTGCCGATCAATCGAGCGCTGCCAACTCAAGAATTCGTCGACAGTCAAGGTGTAGCGGTCACAGGCCTCTTCGAGGCTGAGCAGGCCACCGCGAACGGCCGCCACGACTTCCGCCTTTCGGCGGATGACCCAACGCTTGGTATTTTGAGGAGGAAGGTCCGCGATGGTAAGCGGGCTGCCGTCTGGCCCGATCACATATCTGACTCGCGGTCTGTACTGCTCCGTCATACTAAACTCAACACACCTTGATGCACCCAGTCCGGAAACATACCGGAACCCACTTAAAATTTAGCTAAGCGCCAAGGTTAAGCGTGTGCAAAGAGCCGTGCCGTAGCGGTTCAATCCGATACAGTCGGTTGAGACAGCATCGTTAGTGTGTGGATGGCAGTTTGATCGACGTCACCTCGTCAAGTTTGATATTGCGGCTTCCAGATGTGAGCACCACTTCGGAGCCGCTCATATCCACGCCATCGACAATTCCAACAAATGAAGTCGAAGCATCCAGCAGATTGCCGGCTGAATCCTTTGCGCGAATCTGGAGATGGTAGGAGCCCGTCGGGGCGATGCCGCCACCGGTGATCTGTCCATTCCAAACAAACGAACCCGATCCAGCTTGGATAGATTGAGTCTGGGTATAGACGACGTTCCCGGTTGCATCCGTGACGGTGAAAAGCGCGTCGTCGCTGTTTGCCGGAACGCTATATTGCCAAGACGCCACGCCGTTCTGCAGCTCAGATACGGACCCGGCCGCAGTCAATTCCTTGCCGATATAACCGACCACGTTGGTGATGGTTGAAGCGGCCGAAACATTGATCAGCTTCTCCAAGTTCTTATTCATTTTAACTGTCTGCTCGGCTTCAGTGAATTGAACGAGCTGCTGCGTGAATTGATTTGTATCGACTGGATCAAGGGGATCCTGGTTCTGCAGCTGAGTGATCAGCAGCTGTAGAAACGAATCCAAGTTGGCACCCAATGCCGTGCTATCGGCCGTCGCTTGGCTGACAGCCGAGACCGTCGTAAAAGGATTCACTTCGAGCATGGGTTTGGTCCTTGCTAAATTCGAATATCAACGCGGTCAGATGCAACGTAACTCCGGTACCGGTTTTGCCACCCGTCGAGTGGTTCAGCTCCGTCATCGTTTGCATCGGTAACTTGAGATTCGCCGGCAACTTTATTCATACCAGGCGTGTCGCTCTCCCGAGGCCCATTGCCGCCGGTTTGTTGGTCCTTCAACGAGAACGTCAGTCCGTCCTTCGATGTATCCAATCCCGCATTCTGAAGAGCCCGCTCGAGGCTGCGCGCGTCACGTTGCAGCAGGTCGAGTGTTTCTGCCCGTTCGACCACAAGGTGAGTGGTTGCCCGGCCGTCACGGGCAACATCGAGTCGGATTTCGAGACGGCCAAGCTCGGGGGGGTCGAGTCTGATATCGAAGCGTTTTGCTCCCGCTTGAGCTTGCTGAGCGATATGAACGGCCAGCGCATTAAGGGGAACTTGTGGCGCCTGCGGTTGCGACACTACGGGTGATGCCAAGCCTCTGAATTGAATGCCTTGCGATGCAATATCACGGCCCATAGGCGCGAGCGCCTCGATATCGCCGCCGTTTTGGATGGCTAGCACTCCATCGTGAATTCCTAAGTTTATTGCATTCTGCGACCTGTTCGGCGCAAAGGTGCTGCCATTTCCCATTGACGTCTGCGAGGTGACGGCTTGTTCGGGTGTGGGGGCGCCAAACGTTTTGGTCGAATCGGCATTGGCCCCATTGGCCTGTCGCCCCAAAGCATGCGGTGGAATAACCTGCGCAAGCCGTTTGGATTGAAAGTCGATCTGTTCGCTTTTGCCGGGGTTCTCTCCATTCGATGGAGCTGCACCTGTGTTGCCACCAATTGCTCTGTGAGCGACGTCTAGGCCCGTGCGGCCGGCGCCATCGCCAACGCGTTCCGACGCCCGGTCTAATCCGGTCAAGCGGACTGGTTCGGCCTCCGTCGGACGTCTGTGTTGTCCTTTGCCGGTATCGGGATGATCAGCCGCATTTGAAGGTCTTGCATCCGACTGTGTAGCAAATGGGATGGCCGGTTTTTCGCCCGTGGTATTGTCTTTGACTATCTCGCCTACCGCCTCTGCCTGATCAGCGGCAATTGGGGCTTCAATCGACGCGTTTTGACCATTTGCCTCCAAGCCAATCTGAACTGGCAATGCCGACGGATCGCGCGTTGGGGACGCTGCATTGGCGATCAGATCTTCTTGGCCATCGGCGTCCGATTGTCCGGGCGCCGGCGCGACTTGCCCTAAGATCGGTCCATGTCCCTCAAGAGGTTTGACCGTCTCACCGGGTGGTGTTGCCAAGGGCGAATTTGCCCCTTGTCCTGCGATAGGGCCGGCGGAAGTCCAGGCAAAAGGATGGGGAGTGGCGGCGGCGTCGTTGCCTGAAACTTGCCCACCTGTATTCGTTGAATTTTCTGACTGGGCTGCATCTGGTGCGCCGGTCTCATGACCGATGGCGGCGAGCAGCGAAGCAAACAATTCTGCGGGTTGCTGGCCCGAATGGATTGGATTGATTCCAGCGCCTTGGGAGCCGGGACCAGTGAGACTCTGGAAAATATTTGCGACAGATGCCATTAGGTTACGCCTGATACATAAACTCGTCGCGATTAAGCAGCAAGAGATGGGCCAACGGCTATCTCAAGATATTATTATTATAAATCAATGAGTTAAAAATTATTATGGTTCTCCCGCGGACCCACCAATGGCGTCCTACCCGGCAAGAATTGCCCAAGCCCGGTCAGAATTTCCTACAGCAGCAATGGCTTGGGTGGCTTGCGAATGGTTTGCCACGGCAATATGCTGAGCACCGCCTGTTCTAGGGGCTATTCGCGCGAAACAGCATGACTGTGAGGCCAACTGGTTACTCTCGGTACGAGTCAGCGAGAAAGACAGACGGCGTTCTTGGGGCCTTTGCAATTCACAAATGACTGATTTCGATCCATTAGATTTACATGGTCTGCCTGCCGGTGCGCGTGTTGTCGTGGCGATGTCGGGAGGCGTCGATTCTTCGGTCGCAGCGGCAATGCTCAAGCGCTCGGGTTTCGATGTGATTGGAATAACCCTGCAGCTTTATGATCACGGTGAAGCGCTGGGTCGCAGCGGCGGTTGTTGCGCTGGGCGAGATATCGCCGACGCGCGCCGCGTCGCCAGCGCACTGGAAATTCCTCACTACGTTCTCGATTACGAACAGCGCTTTCGAGATCGCGTGATAGATGAATTCGCCAACAGCTACCTGGCCGGCGAAACACCGGTCCCCTGTGTGGCTTGCAATCAGAACATCAAATTTCTGGATTTACTGTCCACGGCAAACGAATTGGGCGGGCAGGCACTGGTCACTGGTCATTATGTGCGCAGTCGTTACGCATCCAACGGATGGCAGTTGCATCAGGCCGTGGATGAAGAGCGCGATCAAAGTTATTTTCTTTTCGCGACCCGGCGCGATCAGCTCGAACAGCTGAGATTTCCGCTTGGCGGGTTGGAGAAGCCGCAAACCCGCGCGCTTGCGAAGAAATATGATTTGCCGGTTGCCGATAAGTCCGACAGCCAGGACATCTGCTTTGTGCCGACTGGACGATATTCCAGCGTTATCGAAAAGTTGCGGCCAGGTGCCGTCGAACCAGGTGACGTCCTTCATATCGACGGCCGTGTCCTTGGTCGCCATCCAGGTATTGTTCACTATACGGTCGGTCAACGTCGCGGTCTGGGTCTAGCCCAAGGCGAGCCATTGTATGTTGTTCGACTGGATGTCGAACGGCGTCATGTGATAGTTGGTCCACGCGAATGCCTGATGACAGATCGGATTTATTTACACGACTTGAATTGGTTGGGAGACGGCAGGGTCGACGACGTTTTGGATGATGGAATTGACGTGCACGTCAAAATCAGGTCGACTCAACCGCCTCAGGCAGCCAGATTGTCAGTTCATGGCGGTAAGCCTGTTGTGGAATTGGTTCGTCACGAGTATGGAGTTTCTCCCGGACAAGCCTGCGTCTTTTATCGCGGCGCCCGGGTTTTGGGAGGCGGTTGGATAGCGTCGACGAACGCGATCGACAATGCTGCGGCAAACGTTGCCTGTTGCGAAAACAATGAAAGTGCGCAGGGTGTGCACGTGATTGCGACCTGAGAAAGTGTAGCGTTAGCAAGGTTGCGCGGAACTGCGGGCAATTGCCTGGCAAGTGGAGTTGAGGGGAAACGGTGCAGACAGAGCCAGTTATCGATACCACCGCTGTGCGGCAAGCTTATCGGCGGTGGGCACCCATCTACGATTCGACGTTTGGACGTGTGGCGGAAGCCGGGCGCAGACATGCGGTCCATATCATCAACAATCGCCAAGGCTCGGTTCTCGAGGTGGGCGTGGGCACGGGATTGTCGCTTCAACGCTATGAATCGCATTTGGAAATTACCGGTATTGATCTTTCCACCGACATGCTGAACAAGGCTGAGACTCGCGTCGAGGAACTTGGTTTGAGCAATGTGCTGGGACTACACGAAATGGACGCCAGCGCCCTCGAGTTCGGCGATGCGACATTCGATACGGTCGTGGCCATGTATGTGTTGACAACGGTTCCCCAGCCCGAGCGCGTCATGGCTGAACTCGAAAGGGTCTGCAAACACGACGGCGAGGTCATTCTCGTCAATCATTTCAGCCAAGACGATGGCTTCAAAGGATGGGCCGAGCAACGCATGGCGCCGCTGGCGCGCGAGCTTGGGTGGCGTCCGGTTTTCCCCGTCGAGCGTGTCATGGGTTTTGGAAATTTAAGGTTGGCAGAGCGTCGCGCGCTAAAGCCCTTCGGATTGTTCACTATGCTGCGCTTCGTCAAGCAGCCCGAACTCACCGATGCACGCATCGGATCGGACTCCCAGGCAACGAACCCGGCGCTTCGACCGGCAACCGCAGAGGCGCTTTACCGCGATGGCGAGGCAAACGGCGCTGCTTGACACTCAACAGCGCTGCTTCTTATATCGGCACAATTCGCGACAGCCTGGCGGAGTAGCTCAGCTGGTTAGAGCAGCGGAATCATAATCCGCGTGTCGGGGGTTCGAGTCCCTCCTCCGCTACCAATCTTTTCAATGAGTTAGGTGAAGTGACGCGCGACGTATGTCTTATAGCGTGTAATTTCTGTGTAACTCGTGAAGGAAATGTAGCTCTGATCGCCGAGGCAGAATTGGCTTGAAATTCCAGATGACCAATTTGGCTGTGCACTCATAAATGATAATCAGCTGCTCCATTTCAAATGATGTCTGCTTTACCCCCGAAAGCGGACATTATTTCGCACTGCATCAAATGTCCGCTTATAGCCAAAAGCGGACATCAGCTTGTGAGGAATTGGTGCTACTGGCGCGACCCCATCGGCACGGTCAGACGCACGCCCGCCGAGGCAGCGACAGCATAACGTTCGCCGATCCGGGTTTCGTCCTCGGAGCCCTGTAACACAGCCACCCCAGCAACAACGTCCAGGTCATTGTAGCCAACATCGGGGGCGGATGAGATGTATTCGACGCGGCCAAAGCCAGCCAGTTTGAACATGCCGAAGTCCTTCTCAAGTGCGGCTTTCAGCACACCGATAAAAGCCAATTCATCGCTTTCGAGCGAGAGCTGCTGGCTCACATTCGGATTGAGGCCAACGAACGTCAAGGCGTTCGTGACGACATAGGAGCCGGAGTAGTCCGTGTTGGCCCAATAAAGTCCTGCTTCGCCGTCAGCAACGAGTGCCCATCCACTGCCTAAGTCGATTGAGCCATCCGCGCCAATAAACGCGCCCCAATAGTTGGTCTCTAGGGTCTCCGAGTAGGTGAGTTGAAATGGGTTAGCGGGTGGGACAGTAACGTTGATTTGTCGCCCGGTGATCGTGATGTCCTGATCGATGCGGCGAAAGGCGGGACCCACTTTCAGTCCCATCGGACCTTGCGCCACTTCGATGGCAACGCCCCAGTGGTCCACGTCACGATCGGTCGAGAACTGGTTCATGCCGGCGGCGGCGCCCACGAGTTGTATGATTGCCGTATTGTCGATGAGAGGGTTGGCAAAACATGCGCTGCCTGGAGGAGGGCCAGCAGGGCCAATGCATTGCAGTTCCGATCCATCGTCGTGCCAGGCAAAGAAGCCTTTGACGCCCATCACATAGGCACCGCCCATGATGGGGATGTTGGCAATGCCGCCATCGATACGAAAGCCATTGAAGTCGCCGTCATCATTGACAAATTGTTCACGAGAAACGCCGTGAGGACCAGAAAGGAAATAATTGTTGATGAACTGGACATTGGGGAGGTTGAGGAACTCATACGAGCCCTCGACCCAAACGTCGCCGGTCGCCTGAGCGCTTGGCGCGAGCGCGAAGCCTGCGATCAATCCGGCTAGCAAGGCTGAAACGAGTTTGCGGTGCATGACTTTAGTCCCCGTCATGGCGCACGGCAGACGAAGCACCCAAAATATGGATGCAATTGCGATGGCTGCACTTCTTCACACCGACATTGTGCCGGATTCGGTGAAAACTGAAGGACGAATCCAACATTTGACAGCATTTGCTGGGAGAGTGTCGCAATTGTGCAACGGATAGGTCCGCTTTGGGTCAT
>Ga0315336_1002291_pt1 | contig 30161 bp, 28 predicted proteins | sample ASW5metaG_FD_204512 | JGI IMG/M metagenome (GOLD analysis project Ga0315336, IMG submission 204512) | Ammonia-oxidizing marine archaeal communities from Monterey Bay, California, United States - ASW #5 | ecosystem: Environmental > Aquatic > Marine > Intertidal zone | place: USA: California... | reverse complement strand
GCAAAGGTAAAAATGATTGTAGCGCCGGCACCGACAACCCAGAGCCACAAGGGCATGGGAAGATCATAACGATCACGAAGCCCGTGGGCGAGCGCTTGTGGACAGATTCCAAGGACCACGGCACCAGCCGCAAGCTTCATGGATACCGATTCAGGCCTGAAAAATAATGCGGTTGTCATCGCTACTACGTCCTAGTGCCGACCGAAGACATCAAGGGTTGCTTAGTTGCAATCTCGCAGAACTTGCCCCCACGGCAGGTGGGTGCGGCACAAAATAGCCTGTTCGACAGACGAACGATCAATCAGTGTGTTGGTGAGGTCGGCATCGGTGAGGTCTGCTTGCTTGAACCTCGTTCCCGTGAGATCCGCGCCGTTCAGAAATGCACCGACCAGTTGAGCCCGGCGCAGGTCCGCTTTTCTGAGATTGGCCATCAACAGATAGGCCCCACGCAGATCGGCCTGACTCAGGTTGGCTTTGCGCAGGTCTGCGTTGATCAGCCGGGCGCCGCGGAGATCTGCCGCACTGAAGTTGGCACCGAAGAGATACGTGCCGGTGAGATTTGCTCCGCTCAGATCAGTACGATCAAGGCGCGCCCCGTTGAGGTCCGCATTGCTGAGGTTTGCCGCCCGCAGATTTTTGCCCTGCAGCACTGCACCGCGCAAGTCACATTTCGGGCATTCGTTAGTCGATATCAACTGATCCAGCCTGGAATCGAAGGCATCGGATTCCACTCTCCGGTTGCCGTCTACGCCACCGGGCCGGAAATGGACTGCGAGCCGGATCCATCGACTCGCGACGGGACGCGGGAGCCGCTCGGTTGTGCTGGATTCGGATTCCGGAGGAGTGAATACTGCCGGCCAGGCAGGAACGGCATGACTCGACAAGCACACGGCAACGAAGAAGAGGGCAGCGAAGAGAAGCGGGCCCGCATATCCGTAGCGCATCGTGTCCGGCGATTCCCCGGGGAGCGCAGGAGGGTTGTCGTTAAAAAGACCCTGCTGCAACAGAAGATGAGTCGTGGTTATGGCCCCGACGTGCTACTGGGACTCGCTTACCATGTGGTCTACAGCAGCCTTGACCTCTTCATCGCTGAGTGTCGGGTTGCCACCCTTACCAGGCATCATCCCGGTAGCGCCCTGAAAACCGTTGATGGCATTGGCATACATCGTCTCGTTTCCGGCAGAGATTCGTGTAGCCCAGGCTGGAACATCTCCCACCCTTGGTGCGCCCGCAATACCGGCACCGTGACAGGCAATACAGGCGCTTTGATAGACCTTCACGCCATCAACCGCCACTGACGTTGTTGCAGCGGCCACCTGTGTGCTGCTTTGGGTTGTCGTCTGGGCTTGCGCGACGTTGATTTTCCCGACGGCGGCCATGCGGGTCGCTATGTCAGAGCCGTCGCTCATTAGAGCTTCCCGCCGCGCTTCTGAATGACCAGGTGTATCCAGGTGATGTTCAACAAAGATAAAACCGAACAACAACAACCCCAGATGAAAAATAATCAGGTAACTTTTCATAGACTCTTCTTTCTTCTTTGTACGTTATCCAGATCCAGTGAGGCTCAAGAAGGGCAACGCTATTCAGCCCCGCCGAAGAAAATCTCGCGAGTGAGAAAAGTGTAGTCTCCCTCGAGCGTCCCGATACCCACAAATACCAACAGCAGCAACGGCGGCACGATGATCGCGTAGACCAGCGCTAGTCGTTCCCATAGCATGTGCATGAACACTGCGACAATCAGACCAGCTTTGAGCATCATGAACGCAATGATCAGGAACCAACGCAGGTAACCCTGGAACTGGAGGTAGTCAACCGCATAGGAAAATGCGCTCAATACGAACAGCAGGGTCCAGATCTGGAAATAAATGCCGAGTGGGTGTTGTTGCCCTTCATTAGATGACATGATTTTTTACCAGAGATAAAAGACTGCGAAAATGAATACCCAGACCAGATCGACGAAGTGCCAGTAAAGGCCCATGATCTCGATCATGTTGTAGTCCTGTTTTCTACCCGTCATAAACCCGGGTTTTTCCATATCCATATTGCCGCGCAGGACCTTAAAAGCCATGATGAACAGAAACACCACCCCGAAAGATACGTGGGTGCCGTGGAATCCGGTCACCATGAAGAATATCGCCCCGAACTGTGGCGCACCCATGGGATTACTCCACGGCCGTACGCCCTCATCGACGATCAGTTTGGTCCATTCGAAAGCCTGCATGCCGACGAACATCGCGCCCAGCAGCGCGGTCGTCAGCAGCAGCCAGAAGGTGGCCATCCTGTTTTTCCGGTAGCCGAAGTTGACTGCCAGCGCCATGGTACCGCTGCTCGTGATCAGCACAAAAGTCATAATGGCGATCAGCAGGAGCGGCACATGGTTGCCAAATATGGTCAGAGCGAAGACCTCGCTCGGGTTCGGCCACGGGATAGTCGTTGACATCCGTACGGTGCCGTAAGCGATCAGGAAACAGCTGAAGATAAAGGTATCGCTGAGGAGGAAAATCCACATCATGGCTTTTCCCCAGTGCGTCTTCTTGAAAGCACGCTGGTCTGAGGACCAGTCAGCAATCACACCGGGCGTGCCGTCGAGCAATGGTGCCGTTTCGGCCGCGGTGGCTTGCGCAGTTTGCGTCATATCTTTTTATTCCCTTTAAGTGACCAACAGCAGACTGAACATCACCAGCCACACCAGCAGCAGGAAGTGCCAGTACACGGTGCACAGTTCCACGCTCATGCGGATCCTGGCTAGGTCAGCGCCGCGCCACAATCTGAACGACGCACGCAGCCAGGCAATCAGTCCGCCTGCAAGGTGTAGACCGTGCAGTCCGGTGATGAGGTAAAAGAATGAATTCGACGGATTAGAGTCAACAAAATAACCCAGCGACTCCAGTTGGCGCCAGACAAAGTACTGTCCTATGAGAAAAGCAAATGCCAGTACGCCGCCTGCCAGCAGGCCGGGACGTACGCCGTCAGCCGTGCCTCCTCTGGCCGCAACGTTGCGGGCCCACTGCAACATACCGCTGCTCAGGATGAGGATGGCCGTGTTAAGCCACAGTAGCGCCGGCACAGGGATGGACTGCCAGTCCGCGTAGGCCATCCGAATGAAGTACGCCGCGGTCAGAAGCGCGAAGATCGCGCTGACCACACCCAGGAACACCGATAGGAACACCCTGGCATTCGATGGACTGAAGCCGTGTGACTCTGACACATAGCCCCGTTCGGCCACCCAGGGTTTGGTCGACAATGTCCTGAAAAGGCTCACGTCAGAAACTCTCCAGCGTTAAGAATGTGCGTGTATCGAAACTGCCGGGCCTAACTACCGGCCTGCCCGGTACCTTTACCCGCTGGAACGTTCTGCGGAATGAAGTCCTCCTCGGCACCCGGCACGCTGTAGTCGTAGGCCCAGCGATAGACCGACGGCAACTCTTTGCCGAAGTTGCCGTGTGTCGGAGGTGTATTAAGCGTCTGCCATTCCAGCGTCGTCGCGCCCCATGGATTACCACCCGCCGGTTTACCGCGGGTGGCGCTGATATAAAGGTTATACAAGAACACCAGCTGGGTGGTTGCGACGATGATCGCAGCAATGGTGATGCCGACATTGACCAACTGGGCCGATTCCGGAATCCAGTCCGGCAAGCCATTAGAACCCTCGTTGGAAAAGTAGCGCCGTGGTACGCCCATGATCCCCAGGTAGTGCATTGGGTAATAAATGCAGTACAGCCCGACAAAAGTGACCCAGAAGTGGAATTTACCCATACCGTCATGCAGCATTCTGCCCGTGATTTTCGGATACCAGTGATAGACCGCTCCAAAGACCGCAAGGATGGGGGATACCGCCATCACCATGTGGAAGTGCGCCACGACGAAATAGGTGTCGGAGAGCGGAACGTCGACGATCACGTTACCGAGAAAGATGCCGGTCAACCCGCCGTTGATGAACGTGAAAACGAAACCGATGGCATACAGCATGGGAACCGTGAGACGAATATTTCCGCGCCACAGGGTCAGCACCCAGTTGTAGACCTTGATAGCGGTCGGCACCGCGATGATCAAGGTCGTCGTCGCAAAGAAGAACCCGAAGTAGGGATTCATGCCGCTGACGTACATGTGGTGTGCCCAGACGACAAAACTCAGGCCGCCAATGACGACAATCGCCCAGACCATCAGCCGGTAACCAAAGATGTTCTTGCGGGCGTGCACGCTGATCAGTTCGGAGACAATTCCGAATGCCGGCAGTGCCACGATATAAACCTCAGGATGGCCAAAGAACCAGAACAGATGCTGGAACAATACCGGGCTCCCTCCTGAATAATCCAGTTGTTGCCCCAGGGAGATGATCGCGGGCATGAAATAACTGGTACCCAAAAGGTTATCCAGGCTCATCATGATGGCGCTGACCAGCAGCGCCGGGAAGGCCAGCAGCGCCAGGATGGTGGCGGTAAAAATCGCCCAGATGGTCAGAGGCATACGCATCAGCGTCATGCCCCGGGTCCTAGCCTGCAACACCGTGACCACATAGTTCAGGCCGCCCATCGTAAAACCGATCACAAAGAACCCCAGCGAGATACACATCAGTGTGATCCCCCAGCCGGACCCCGGGGTTCCCGGCAGGATGGCCTGTGGGGGATACAGCGTCCAGCCCGACCCCGTCGGACCCCCTGGCGTGAAGAAGCTCGCCAGCAACAGCAGCACGGCAAACAGGTAAATCCAGTAACTCACCATGTTGATGTAGGGGAACACCATGTCGCGGGCCCCCACCATCAGCGGAATCAGATAGTTGCCGAACCCACCCAGAAAGAGTGCCGTCAGCAGATAGATGACCATGATCATTCCATGCATGGTCACGAACTGGATGTACGCATCGGGCGTGATGAAGGACACCGCTCCCGGCCATGCCAGCTGAATCCGCATCAGGACCGACAGGACCAGCGCCAGCAGCCCAACGCCCATGGCCGTGATCGAGTACTGCAGGGCGATGATTTTCGCGTCCTGGGAGAAGACGTATTTTCCTATCCAGGTTTTCGGGTGGTACAGCTCCTCTTCTTCCACCTCGGCTGGCGGTACATAATCCTGCGCATCATGTGCGACGTCAGTTATAGCCATGACAAATGCCTCTTTTCTTGAACGGTGTTTTCTCTAATTACCCTAAACTGAACAGCGATGACGAAGTTCCCTTTGATCCTGAACTGATTCAACCCGAAGCGGCCTTGAGATAAGCCACGAGCGCTTCAAGCTGATCATCGGTCACTTGTGCTGGGGGCATGATCGGCGCGTAACCTTTGACCATCTTGGCGTTCGGATCGACAATCGATTCTTTCAGGTAGTCCTCGTCGACCATCACGGCGCTGCCATCCGCCAGTATCTCATTCTTGCCGACCATACCTTTCCAGGTCGGACCCACGCCCGGGCTACCGTCCAGGCTGTGACAGGCGACGCAACCCTGATCCCTGGCTAGCTGCTCACCCTGTTCCACCAGAGATCCTCCCGACGCACTTCCGGTGCCGGCCAGCATCTGCGCAAAGGTCGGTTGACTCTGCAGCCAGACCTGAAAGTCTTGGTCTTCTTCCACAACCATGCGACTGCGCATGTTGTAGTGCCCAGAACCGCACAACTCGGCGCACAACACGTCGAATTCGCCGATCTTGGTTGGCGTAAACCAGAAGTACGTGATCATGCCGGGGACCAGGTCCATCTTGGCGCGAATCTGGGGAACGTAAAAATCGTGTAAGACGTCTTTTGACCGCAACAGGACTTTGACCGGTCCGCCCGTCGGCAGATGTAGCTCGGGACCACTGACCAGGATATCGTCCTGGCCGTTGGGATCGTCCTCATCGAGCCCAAAGGGATTCTTGGCGTTGATGTTCCGGGTGTCGACCGTGCCTAAAATACCGTCAGCGCCAGGATAGCGATAGCTCCAGCGCCACTGTTGTCCAATAGCTTCGACCAGCATGGCATCTTCGGGCACCTCCACATACTTGGCCCAGACAAACAACCCCGGCGCCAGCATCGCTATGACTCCGACGGTTGTAAAGGCGGTCAGCCACCACTCCAGTTTCTTGTTTTCGGGCTCGTATTCGGCCCGCCGCTCCTTTTTGTAGCGGTATTTGTAGATCGCATACGCCATGAACAGGTTGATCGCGACAAACACAAACCCGCAGACAATGAAGGTGATGGTTAGGGTGTCGTCAATCATGCCCCAGTTCGAAGCGATCGGGGTCAGGTACCAGGGGCTCAGGAAATGAAACAGCACCGAGCCGACGACGAGCAGAATCAGGACGATAACAAGAACCATTCGTTCAGTTCCTCTGAATTATTCCGTGAGAATGTTAAGACGCCAGAGCACCGCAGCATTCTGTGTCCGACACTCAAAACACGCGCCGGCTCCGTTATGAGACCGATACGAGGCAAAAAAAGATCCCCTTATAAGGGGCCAATCCGTCTCCGCGCATCCTCTGTGGAGCCACTCTCCAACGCAACGAATTTTGTCACACATATTTCCTCACAGCAACACCCACATTCTGTCGGCGCCGTCACTGGCAGGAGAAGAGATGCGGTAGCCCGCCTTTGAAGTCGCCTTGCCGACACCGGAGCCGGTGGGTGTGACCAATATTGGTCCGGATGCCCGTGAGGTGAGGCCGGGACCGTTCTCCAGCATTGGTGCTTTCGGGATACCGCTTTCGGGATATCTCTTTTGAAGACGATGCTTGTGCTTTCATCAGAGGCCACCGATCGTCGAGAAGATATCAGCCGGTCGCGTCGCGGATCGGTTAAGCCGGGTCTGTGATCCCGTATAATTCGTCGTCGTCATGAAAGCGCAGGCCTCAACATCGTCACGGACTTCGTCATCTGTCAGACAGACCCTGTATGCCTACTATGAATTGACCAAGCCCAGAGTGGTGGCGTTGATCGTCTTTACGGGTATTGTCGGTATGTTTCTGTCGGTCGAGGGCATGGTGCCTCTCTCAGTGCTGATTTTCGGTGCGCTGGGCATCGGCCTTTCTGCCGCATCCGGGGCCGCCTTCAATCATCTTCTGGATCGTAGAGCGGACCGGATTATGGCCCGCACCTCAGGCCGTCCGCTGCCCACCGGCACCGTAGACACAATCTCTGCGCTGATTTTTGCCAGTGCGCTGGCGGTGGGTTCGGTGCTATTGCTGGTCAGCATGGTGAATAGCCTTACGGCGGTGCTCTGTTTTGCATCGATGATCGGTTATGCCGTGATCTATACCGTCTGGCTTAAGCATGCGACCCCGCAGAATATCGTGATCGGCGGTGCCGCCGGTGCCATGCCGCCGGTGCTTGGGTGGACTGCGGTCACCGGTGAGGTCGCATCTGATGCGCTGTTGCTGTTCCTGATCATCTTCTGTTGGACGCCGCCGCACTTCTGGGCGCTGGCGCTCTACCGGCGGGAAGAATACGCGGCTGCCGGCATTCCCATGCTGCCGGTCACCCATGGTGAGAAGCATACGCTGTTGCAGATGGTGGTTTACACGGTTCTGCTGCTGGCGGTCAGTGTGTTGCCATTTGCGATCGGGATGTCAGGCTGGATGTATTTTGTGGGCGCGCTCGTACTGGGAGTGATCTTCCTGGTTTTTGTGGTTCGCCTGTATCGCAACTACAGTGACTCGCTATCAAAGCGGACCTTCGGCTTTTCGATCCAGTATCTTGCGATGCTGTTCGCGCTGATGCTGATAGATCATTACCAGATGCCGCTGCGACAACTGCTGGTCACGCCCTTTGCCTGAGTAGATCGCTCCGGGTAAACACCGGGGTGTGTAAGGAGTCCGGGTCAAGCCATGAACCGTTCGAGCCGGGAAAAACCCTACGCTATTGCCTGTGAGCGCAACCGTGATCCGATTCTTGCGGTCTTAAGGCAGGTGCTTCCGGAGTGTGGACGGGTGCTGGAGATCGGCAGCGGTACCGGGCAGCACGCCACTTATTTTTCCGCTGCCTTCCCGCATCTTGAGTGGCTTCCCAGCGATTTGTCAGAGAATCTGGAAGGAATATCACGGTGGCGCGAAGAAGCCGGCGAGAACTGCCTCTCACCGATCGGTCTGGATCTTCTGGCGGATAGTCTGGAACTGCCCGACGCTGACGCGATCGTCTGTATCAATACCTTGCATATCGTTGCCTGGCGGGGCGCGTGCAATCTTTTTGCGGCGGCAGGCCAGTGCCTCGCCCCTGGGCAGGTGCTGTATCTGTACGGACCCTACCGCTATGCAGACTGGCCGCTTGAGCCGAGCAATGTGCAGTTTGATCAATGGCTCAAAGAGCGGGATCCTGTCAGCGGTATCCGAAATTTCGATGACCTCACCAAGGTTGCCCAAGATCAGGGCTTTGTTCTGGATGCTGATATACCGATGCCGGCAAACAACCGGTCACTTTGTTTCAGGCGTATTGGCTATCAGTAGGGCGTTGGGCGGAGTTCCTCTGCTGCGGGGCTTGGGTTTTCAAAAGTGGGTCGCTAAGGCGATGGCAAAAGGAATTGAGATTCGTTTTGAGCGTGAGGGACCAGCGTTAAAGTCGGTCGCGCAGTGCATACCAGGTCATCGCCAGGGCCAGTAGTGGTGCGCGAAAGCGACCGCCCCCCGGGAAGCGGGGTGTCGGCAGGTTGTTCATGATGTCAAAACGGCTGGCCAAGCCATCGACGGCTTCGGCAAGCATGGCACCTGCGCCGGTCGCCAGGGCAACGCCCGAACCGGAGTAGCCCGATGCTGAGAACACGTTTGCACTGTGACGCTGAAAATAAGGTAGTCGCGACATGGTGATTGCCAGCGTGCCGCCCCAGCCATACTCGACTTTCACATCCTTGAGATTCGGGTAGATCTTGAGCATGTATCTTCGCACAAATGCGTTGATATCCCTGGGAAAGCGATAGCCGTAGCTTTCACCGCCGCCAAACAGCATCCGGTTATCGGCCGAGCACCTGAAGTAATTGACGACAAAGCGTGAGTCCGAGACGCAGGCCCCGTTGGTAATGAGTTTGTGGACGGTATCGTCGTCCAGTGGTTCGGTTGCAATGATGTAGTTGTTGATCGGCATCACATGCTGGCTGATGGATTTTTCAAGGGAGCCGATGTAGCCGTTGCATGCGTAGAGTACGTAGCGCGCTGTGAGACAACCGCGTGTCGTATGGAGCCGTGCGGGTTCGCCGAGGTCGATACGAGTGACCTCGGAATGCTCAAAAATGTCGGCGCCGGCAGCCATCGCAGCTCGGGCGATGCCGAGCGCATAGTTAAGAGGATGCAGGTGGCCCGCGCCCATATCGAGCGTGCCAGCAGAGTAGTCCCTGCAGCCGACCAGCGTCTGCATCTCATCGGGCGGCACATATCGTATCTGGTCGTAGTCATAATTTTTGTTGAGCAGTTCGGCGAACTGCCGGGAGTGACGGTCGTAACGGCGCCGGTGATTGGCATGAATCGAACCGTCCCGGTAGTCACAAGGAATCTGATGGCGGGTAATGAGATCCTTGACCAGCGCCTTGGCCTCCTGGGCAATTTGCCAGGCAGCATGGGCAAGATCGCGATCTACCTTTTGCTCGAGTTCATCCTGGGCAACGCGCTGTCCCGTGCCGACCTGACCGCCGTTACGGCCGCTCGCTCCCCAGCCGACACGATGGGCATCGAGCAGGCTTACGGAATATCCGCGCTCGGCAAGATGCAGCGCTGCTGAGAGGCCGGTAAAGCCGCCTCCGATGATGGCGACATCGCAGCGATGGTCGCCCTCAAGTGGCTGTGTTTCGGGAACGCCGACAGCGGTTGCGGCGTACCACGACGGAGGATAGTTTCCATCCAGATCGTTGAGATGCAGCAGTGGATTGGAATACACGGTGACTTTTCTTTGGGTTGGTACCGACAGGTCAGGCCGTGGGATCAGGTCCGGTCAGACACCGGTTGAATCCGCCGCCTCAAGGGCTTTCAGAATCTGTCGCACTAGCGCAGGGCCGCGGTAGATGAGTCCGCTGTACACCTGAATCAGGGTAGCCCCCGCGGCGAATGCGGCCTGCGCCGATGCGGCATCCATGATGCCACCGACGCCGATGATAGGGAAACTGGAGGGGGCGTGTTGTCTGAGTTCAGTGATCAGGCGGTGTGACAACGTGGCTAATGGTGCGCCACTTAAACCACCGATTTCATCAGCCTTCGGATACGCCTTCGGATCCAGGGGCCGGCTGGTGGTGGTATTGGTTGCCACGATACCGTCAATCCCGCGATCCACCAGCACTTTTGCGATCCGCCGGATCTCGTCAGTATCCAGATCAGGTGAGATCTTGACCGCGATAGGGGTATACCTGCTGTGAAGATCAGCCAGTCGCGACTGTTCGTCTTTCAATCGTTGGAGCAGCTTATCCAGAGCCTCGCGCTCCTGAAGATCGCGCAGACCTTCGGTATTGGGAGAGGAAATGTTTATCGTCACGTAGTCCGCGATGCTGTACACGGCGCGCAGGCCGGTAAGGTAATCCCGCCAGGCATCGTTGTTATCGGTCGTGGCATTGCGTCCGAGATTAATGCCGATGACAGCTTGCTGGCGGTGCTGGCCGAGCCGGTGAAGGAAGTGATTGAGGCCCTCGCTGTTAAATCCCATGCGATTGATCAGTGCCTGTGCCCCTGCAAGCCGAAACATGCGTGGCCTGGGGTTTCCCGTCTGCGGCAGCGGCGTTACGGTACCGAGTTCTACAAACCCAAAGCCCAGAGCGGCCAGCCCGTCCACGGCTTGTGCATGCTTGTCCAGCCCCGCCGCAAGACCTACCGGATTGGGAAAATAAAGACCCATCGTCTCAACGGGCAGCGCCGGCAGGGATCCGCGCCATGCGTCGGCAAGATACTGGTTAACGGGATGAATACGCCCGAGAAGTCCGATGGCGCCGAGCGTGAGGCGATGGGCAGTCTCGGGCTCGAGCTGGAAGAGCAGCGGTCGCACCAGCGTGTAAAGACCGGCCATCAGAACACTTCACCATTGGCAAGATGACGCCATTGGCCGCGTTGCAGCTTGTCCAAAAGTACCTGGCCAATACGTACCCGCACCAGCGTACGAGCGCGCAGGCCCACCAGCTCGCACATTCTCCGGATCTGTCGTTTCCGGCCTTGTGTGAGTACAAATTCGAGCTGGCCGGGACGGGGATGGTTTATCCGGGCGGGACGAAGTGGACGACCATCGAGGATAAGGCCATGACGTAACTGCTCGATGATGGCCGGGGTGATCTCCCCATCGATACCCACATGGTATTCCTTTTCCATTTGACTGTTCGGGCCAATCAGGGCGCGGGCAATCGTCCCATCCTGGGTCAGCACCAGCAGGCCGGCAGAATCAATATCGAGCCGCCCCGCGACATGCAGGCTTTGCACTTTGGGAATCGGTCTTTGTTTTTGGATGCCGGTGTCAGCACGATTTTGCGCGGTAATCAGCGAGATTGCCTCGGGGTAGCCTTTTTCGGGCTGATTTGAGACCACTCCGGGCGGCTTGTGCAGAAGCACTGTCGCCAGTGACTGGCGCTGATGCCGTGCTTCAGCGCTCAACTGAATATCGGCAAGGGGATGCACCCGTGAACCGAGTTGATTCACCACAACACCGTCGACCAGAACGTGTCCGGCCGAAATCAGCCGATCCGCCTCCCGCCGCGAGCACAGTCCTTGTTCGGCCATCAGACGGGAGAGGCGGATTCCATCGTCCATCGGGTTGTCTGAGTGCTCAGCGGGGCGTATGCCTTCCTTTTAAGAAGGCCCGCACAGTAGCCTCGGCGTTACCGGTATAGGTTTGCGGGGTGAGTGCTGCAAGGTCGTTCTGCACGGCTGTCGGAATAGGTAGCGCCTTAACGAAGTCCCTCAGGATGCCAGCATCTATCTCGGTACGGCCCCGGGTCAGGGCTTTAAGTTTCTCGTAAGGCTCCGAGACATCGTAGCGCCGCATGACGGTCTGAATGGCTTCGGCGAGCACTTCCCATGCGCGATCGAGTTCAGCGTCCAGCCGGGCGCTGTCAATCTCAAGTTTCCCAAGGCCACGACAGGCCGCATCCAGCGCTATCAGGCAATGGGCGAAAGCGGGTCCGAGATTGCGTAGTACGGTCGAGTCCGAAAGGTCACGCTGCCAACGGCTGATCGGGAGTTTGCCGGCCAGGTGTTCAAGGAGTGCATTTGCTATTCCCGCGTTCCCCTCACTGTTTTCAAAATCGATGGGATTGACCTTGTGCGGCATGGTGCTCGAGCCCACTTCACCGGCTACGGTTTTCTGCCGGAAGTAGCCTAGGGAGATATAACCCCACAGGTCACGGTCGAGATCAATCAGGACTGTATTCAACCGGGCCATCGCGTGACAGAGCGCGGCAAGATCGTCGTGGGGTTCGATCTGTGTGGTCATCTGTTGCCAGTCGAGCCCCAACCCCTCAACAAACTTCTGCGACAAGCGCGCCCAGTCAACCTCGGGGTAGGCGGCAAGATGGGCGTTAAAGTTACCCACCGCGCCGTTGCATTTGCCCCGTATTGCCGTGCCTGCCACCTGCTCCCGGGCCCGATCCAGCCGGGCAACCACGTTCGCCAGTTCCTTCCCCATGGTCGTGGGGCTTGCCGGTTGACCATGGGTGCGCGCCAGCATCGCCTGATCCGCGAGCGCATCGGCCATGTCGGCCAGGATCGCAATCATCTGGTCGACAGCGGGCAGCAGAATATCGTTGCGTGCATCACGAACCATCAGGGCATAAGCAAGATTGTTGATATCCTCCGAGGTGCAGCCGAAATGGATGAATTCCACCGCAGCGCTGAGTTCTTGATGCCCCGAGACTTTCTGTTTAAGGAAGTATTCCACCGCTTTGACGTCATGATTGGTGGTGCCCTCGATTGCCTTGACGGCTTGGGCGTCCTCAATCGAGAGGTCATCAGTGATCCGGCCGAGAAAATCTTTTGCTGATGCGGATAAAGGCGGCACTTCAGCGAGCTCAGTACAGGCGGCCAGAGCGGACAGCCATTGCGCCTCGACCAGAATGCGATATCGGATTAGTGCGAACTCGCTGAAAAACGGCCTAAGGGCTGATACTTTGGAGCCATATCTTCCGTCGATTGGGGACAGCGCAGTGAGCGCCGTCAAAGAATGGGAATCAGAACGTGTCAACACGGAGCCTGCACAGGCGACGGAAGAGCACCAATTTTACCATGCTGTTGCTGGTGGATCATGAGATGCAGTAGATAGTGAAATCCAGATCGGCTGTGATGCGAGGGCGAATCCCGTAGGACAACCCTAGATACGAAGTCCCCGCTCCCGGCCATTAAGGCTCCACAACCTGCGAAAGCATATTGAGAAACCGACGATGCTGAGAAGGACCACAGTCGCGCCACTCAGTACCGCAACCGGAGCGGAGACGATTTCAGCGAGCGGCCCCAGAACGAGGCCCCCCAGAGGAATCAGGCTGAAGGTAATGCTGTGTATCCCCATGACCCGCCCGCGCAGGGCATCTGGTACGGCCAACTGCATCACGGTCATCGAACTGATCATGAAGAATGATCCACCGATGGCAGAGAGCATGGCACAGCCACAGGTCATCGCGAATGCAAACGGCCAGTCCACCGCAAGACCGGTGACCAGCCCAAACAGCATCAGCGAGAGGGCGAATAACACGTTGCCCCCCATCATGACGCTGCCAAGTCGCGGCGAATCTTGCAGCCGGCCCACCAGTATGGTCCCGAGGACAGAACCGACCCCGGTCGCAGAAAGCAGCAGCCCATAGCCACGCTCGCCAGTGCCCAGTATCTCGGAAAAGACCGGCATAATCTGCACATAGGCAGTGCCGAAAAACATTGAAATCCACGTCAGTGCAATGAGTACTGCAAAAAGTTTTTCCTGCCGGATAAATCGCCAGGCGGCACCCAGGCCTCGATCTTTTTTAGGATCCCATGTTGTCCGCTGAGACGTTTGTAGCCCGAGCAGAATCCAGGCCATGAGGGCAAAACCAACCGTGCACAGCGCAAAAATGATCCAGGTATCCGCCAGTGCAATCAGCACACCGCCCAGGGCCGGCAGAATCATTCGGGTTCCCTGCCAGAGGATCGAATTGAGAGCAACGGCGCTCATCATCTGATGCGGCTCTATCAGGGCGGGGAAGAACGAAACTCTGGCCGGCAGATCAAAGCCCGAGATCAGGCCCAGCAGTGCCGCAATGATGAGCACCTGCCACACCGTAACCCACTGCCCAAGATCGAGAACGGCCAGAATAGCTAGAGCAACGCCTGCCAGCACAGAGGTGAAGAGCAAAATCCGACCGCGGTTGCCCTGGTCGGCGATGAGCCCCCCTGCCAGAGTTGCCAGAATAGTCGGGACCGCCATCGCAAAGCCCAGCATGCCGAGATACAGTGCGGATCCGGTCAGCTCAAAGACGAGCCATCCCATCCCCACAAAGTAAAGCTGGGTTGCCCCGGTGGAGCCGATAGAGCCTAGCCAGAAGCGTCGGTATCGAGGCGATTTCAACGCATCCAGTTTCATATACCGGATGCCTTGTGATGATACAGCTGGTTCTCAGCCGGGAAGCTGTAGCGAAAGAATGTCGTGGTGGACGTTATGAGGAAGCGTTGCGGCCAGGCGCTTGGGCGCTCAGCAGCACACTGATCCAGCGGCTTCGTGGATCATTTTCCAACGCAATCTTCACAATCATCGTCAGTGGCGTCGAGAGAAGCATTCCGACAGGTCCAAATACCCAGCCCCAGAAAACCAGTGACAGGAACACCACCAGTGTCGAAAGGCCCAGCCCCCGGCCCATATATCGGGGCTCGAGCACACTGCCTACGATGAGATTGACCACCACAAATCCCACAGCGACTGCAAGACTGACCATCGGTCCGGCATCGATCAGGGAAAGCACTACCGCAGGTATTGCCGCAATGATCGAGCCGATGTACGGAACGAAGTTCATAAAGAAGGCCAGCGCACCCCAGACGATCGCAAAATCGACCCCCAGAACCGCGAGATAAACCGCGATCGCCAGACCTGTGATCAGGCTCATCACGGCCTTGATCACGAGATAATGGTTGACCGACTTCATGAAGGCCGACAGATCGCCCAGCGTCTTGTCTGGGTTTGGCGAGATACTGCGCAGTTTTCCAGGCAGGCTGGTGGACTCCACTATCAGAAACAGCACGGTAAAAATGATCAGCATGCTGTTGGCCAGCAATCCACCTAATCCGCTGACCAGTCGTCCCAGAAGCTTGGCGGCAGCGGCGGGGTCGAAGAGTTCGGCAACCCCCCCGGCCGGTAGCCCGATACCTAAAGTACCCATCCACAGCGTCACCTGATTGATCAGCACATTCAGTTGCGTTTCATAGTGGGGCAGCGCACTGGTGAACTGGTTGATGGATGCACCAATGAGTGATCCGAGGGTAATGAGTGTGCTGACCAGTAGTAGCAGGACAAGCGTCATCGCGGCCCACAACGGTAATCCCCGCCGCTGCAGCCACTGCAACAGGGCGGCGGAGATGATCGCAAGGAAAATGGCCATCATCAGGGGTACCACAATAGCGCTGGCAGCCTTGAGCCCCGCGATCACGATCGTCAGACTCGCGAGCACCAGCAGTACCTGGGCCCCCTTGCTTGCGTTAGCGTTGCTCAACAAGTTTTACGACCTGTATCAATAGCACTAGAAAAAGAGGATAACACCGCGTCTCGTTCAGGCCAGCGCAGCAAGACGCCCCTGACATTGCGATTCAATGGTGTCGAGCTCCTCCAGGGTGAGATGAATGTCGTGACGCTGCTGTTTTAGCGCTTCACGGCGCTGCTGGATTTGCTCAAGAAAGTAACGCAATTGTCCTGCTTCTCCCGAATCGAGGTCGTACATCTCGATGATGTCCCGGACTTCGCTCAGCGAGAAGCCAAGGCGTTTGCCGCGAAGAATCAGTTTGAGACGCACCCGGTCTCTGGCGCTATATACCCGCCGCCGGCCGTTTCGACCTGGCTGTAGCAGGCCCTCATCCTCGTAAAAACGGATCGCCCTGGTCGTCAGGTTGAACTCTTGGGCAAGGTCTGAGATCGAGTAGGCGGTGGCATCAGGGGTCATATCTGCACCACATGGGTTTTCCTGAGGCATGTTGCTGAGTATAGCTTTAATTGACGTTTACGTAAACGGAAACTAAAATGATCCTCTCCTTCCCCAAGTCGTATAAGAGGCTATGAGTTCCACCCCATCTCCTCTGAAGCACCCGGGAGCGTTGCATCGGCCGGATGCGGCCTACCGCATCCGCTTCGTGACTGCGGCGAGTCTATTTGACGGCCATGATGCCGCGATCAATATCATCCGCAGGCTCCTGCAGGCTTCCGGCGCGGAAGTGATTCATCTGGGACATAACCGAAGCGTTGCAGAAATTGTTGATGCAGCGGTTCACGAGGACGTGCAGGGGATTGCTGTCAGTTCTTACCAGGGCGGCCATACGGAATTTTTCTCCTACATGATCGATATGTTGCGCGAGCGCAAGCGCCCGGATATCCGCGTTTTCGGGGGCGGCGGCGGTGTGATTGTCGATGAGGAAATTGAGATCCTGCACAACTACGGGGTCTGCCGGATCTATTCGCCCGGAGACGGACAGCATCTTGGCTTGCAGGGCATGATTGACGATATGCTCGAGCGGGCGGATTTTTATCCGGCCGAGCAGCCTAGCGAGACCATAGAGGGATTAAGTCATCCCGACGGTGCACAACTCGCACGCTTCTTGACCGAGATTGAAAACGGCACGGTCAGCGAATTTCTGATGCGCCAGATCCACACGGCAGTCACGCGCCACAAGGACCGTGCGCCGGTGTTGGGGATTACCGGCACCGGCGGCTCGGGAAAATCTTCCCTGACAGACGAACTCATTCTGCGGCTGCGGATTGATTACGGCGATGCACTGCGGATTGCCGTTCTTGCGGTCGATCCCACACGCCGCAAGACCGGTGGTGCACTTCTGGGTGACCGAATCCGGATGAATGCCATCGATGGAGATCGCGTATTTTTCCGTTCCTTTGCGACTCGTGGTGCCGGAGGTGAGATACCCGAACAGCTCGATGATCTGGTCGCTGCCTGCCGTTGCGCCGATTTTGATCTCGTCATCGTTGAGACGCCGGGAATCGGGCAGGGTGACGCTGGCATCACCTCCAGGGTGGACGCCTCGCTGTACGTCATGACTCCAGAATTTGGGGCAGCCTCACAACTTGAAAAGATCGAAATGCTGGATTACGCCGATATCGTGGCGATCAATAAGTCGGATCGAAAAGGGGCGAAGGATGCCCTGCGTGACGTGCGCAAGCAGGTGCAGCGAAACCGCGGTGCCTTCAGCCAGGCGCCCGGCGAAATGCCGGTGTACACAACCATGGCTGCGCGGTTCAATGATGTGGGCGTTACCGAGCTTTATCAGGCGCTCAAGGTGCCGTTGGCTGCACATGGTCTTGCACCGGCCCCGGGCCTTCTTGGCGACGCGCATACTGCGCCACCGAACTCGCAGAGCCTTCCTGGTGAGCGGGAGCAGTATCTTTCGGAGATTGCAGGCTCAGTACGTCGCTACCACGAGCGCGTCGATGAACTGGAAACTTTGGCGCGACGCCGCCAGCATCTTGGTACCAGCATCACTCTTCTCAAGACCGGGGGACAGTCGACCGAATCACTGGAGGCACTTGCTGATGAGGCTGAGGAGGCTCTGGGCAAGGACATGCTCGCGCAGATCGACGGCTTCGATACGCTGCGGGTGCGGTATCGGGAAGACGACTCGGAGGCTGAAGGCCGTGATTCCGTACAGACTCAAGGCTTGACCTACACTTCCTTGTCGGGCACCCGGATTCCCCGGGTGAGTCTGCCGCGCTATCACGATGCGGGGGACCGGCTCCGATGGCAGTTGCTGGAGAACATACCCGGATCATTCCCGTTTACTGCGGGGGCTTTTCCGTTTAAGCGTGATAACGAGGACCCCACGCGAATGTTTGCGGGAGAAGGTGATGCGGCCCGCACCAACCAGCGCTTTCGGCTGCTTTCCGCGGAATCCCAAGCCAAGCGCCTGTCGACCGCATTTGATTCAGTGACCCTGTATGGCGCTGATCCGACATTGCGACCGGATATCTACGGCAAGGTCGGCACATCGGGGGTTTCGATCGCAACGCTGGACGATATGAAAACCCTGTATGAGGGTTTCGATCTTTGCGATCCAGCGACTTCGGTCTCAATGACAATCAACGGACCGGCGCCCACTGTGCTCGCTTTTTTTCTCAACACCGCGATCGATCAGCAGATGAGCAAGTTTCGCGATGAGAAATCGCGCGATCCCTCAGCGGAGGAAATGGCAAAGATTCGGTGTTTTGCGCTGGAGAATGTCCGGGGGACGGTACAGGCCGATATCCTTAAGGAGGACCAGGGCCAGAATACGTGCCTGTTCTCCACAGATTTCAGCCTGCGCATGATGGGGGACATTCAGCAGTACTTCATCGATAACCGTATTCGGAACTTCTATTCGGTCTCAATCTCCGGATATCACATCGCGGAGGCGGGGGCCAATCCGATCACCCAGCTGGCGCTGACGCTGGCCAATGGCTTTACCTATCTTGAATCCTACCTGGCGCGCGGAATGGCGGTTGATGATTTTGCGCCTAACCTGTCTTTCTTTTTCTCGAACGGGATGGATCCGGAATACACCGTGCTTGGCAGGGTGGCTCGCCGGATCTGGGCCATCACGCTGCGCGAACGCTACGGCGCAAACCCGCGCAGCCAGAAACTCAAGTACCACATCCAGACCTCGGGCCGCTCCCTGCATGCGCAGGAGATGAGTTTTAACGATATCCGGACCACCCTGCAGGCTCTGATCGCGGTGTACGACAACTGCAATAGCCTGCACACCAACGCACACGATGAGGCATTCACGACGCCCAGCGCCGAATCGGTACGCCGGGCACTCGCGATCCAGATGATCATCAACCGGGAGTGGGGCCTTGCCCGTAACGAGAACCCCAATCAGGGCAGCTTCATTATCGAAGAACTAACGGACCTGGTGGAGCAGGCCGTGCTGTCTGAGTTTGACCGGTTGTCCGAGCGTGGTGGCGTACTCGGGGCAATGGAAACCGGATATCAGCGTGGAAAGATACAGGAAGAGTCTCTTTACTATGAGACCCGTAAGCATGACGGCAGTTATCCCATTATCGGGGTAAACACTTTCCTCAATGATGACGACAGCGCTCAGACCGAGATCGAGCTCGCGCGTGGTACCGAGTCGGAAAAGCAGGGTCAGTTGGAGCGACTCAAGCAGTTTCAGCGCCAGCATCAGGATGCGGCTGAGTCAGCCCTTGAGGCGGTGAAAGATGTAGCGCTGCGCGGTGAAAATGTCTTCTACCCGCTGATGGATGCGGCCCGTGTCTGTTCGCTTGGCCAGTTGACACAGGCTTTCTTTGAAGTAGGCGGCAAATATCGCCGCGGCATGTAGTGTTGTTGCTGCCTTTGCGCTGGGGTTCTCGTCAGGGGTTGAGGGCAACGTCCAAAGATAGCAAAGCACGGCAGAATTCATAGCTGTCGCTTTCAACCAGGAGACCGTCTCCGTGTCTTTTTCGGGCGCACTGCGTCGTAACGTACTGATTCTCTCGGCCTGTCAGGCGTTGATGCTTTCAGGCAGTTCCCTGATTGTCGCGACGTCCGCACTGACCGGGCTGTCACTCGCCACGAATAGCCTCTGGGCAACGGTGCCGCTCTCGTGTATGTACGTTGGCACTTTGCTCACGACTTTTCCTGCGTCTCTCATGATGAAGCGCATCGGGCGTCGTGGGGGGTTCATGATCGGGCCGCTCGCAGGGCTGGTCGGTGCGACGATCGCGATCCACGCAATCACGGAGCGGGACTTTTGGCTGTTTTGCGTAGGATCATTCCTGATCGGGATGCTGAACGGTGTTGGCCACTACTACCGCTTCGCTGCCGCAGACATCAGCGGCAGCGGTTACCGTAGCCGGGCCATTTCGTGGGTGTTGGCTGGGGGTGTCGTGGCCGCGTTTGCGGGGCCAAACCTTGCGGCCTTCAATCGTGATCTGATTGTGGGTTTTCCCTTTGCCGGCAGTTACGCGAGCCTTCTGATCTTGTACTCACTTCTGATCATCCTCGCGGCTCTGTTGCGGATACCACCGCCCACTGAGGCAGAGCGCCGCGGCGCTCAGCGACCGCTCTCACAGATCGCTCGACAACCCGTGTTCTTTGTTCCGGTTATCGGGGCACTGATTGCCTACGGCGTCATGAACCTCGTAATGACCTCAACACCACTTGCGATGGCGGGATGTGGTCATTCATTTGGGGATACCGCGTTTGTGATCGAGTGGCACGTACTTGCCATGTTTTTGCCGTCATTTTTCACCGGTCACCTGATTGTCCGTTTTGGCGTGCTGAGAATCATGGGTGTGGGTGTAGTGCTGCTGTTTGGCAGCGTGGCCGCAAATCTGAGTGGTGTCACCGTTACGCACTTTGTGGTGGGTCTGACCCTGTTGGGGCTTGGCTGGAACTTCCTCTTTGTGGGGGGCACCACTTTGGTTACGGAAAGTTATTCGCCAGCGGAAAAAGCCAAGACCCAGGGACTGAACGATCTCATGATCTTCGGGACTGTGGCCTTGACGGCTGCAGTCTCAGGTGTCGTACACGAAACTGCAGGCTGGGAGATGTTGAACCTGCTTGTGCTGCCGTTTCTGTTGGCAGCGCTCGCTCTTATCCTATGGCTCAGCCGGGCCCGTAAGCGGCAGTCGATGATCAATGCTTAGGAATGGCCTTTTGGCGCGCGGGTCATGAGCCGCTGCATGAACCCGGGTCGCAAAAGCACGGCGATGTTGCCGATCAGGATCAGGCCAACGCCGGCCAGTGCGCGGCCCTGCCACTCATAATCCTCAAACCAGGTCGACAGGGCGAGAGCCACAATCGGGAACAGTACCGTGGCATAGGCAGCATTCTCCGGACCAATTCTCCCTACCAGGGTGAGATAGCAGCCAAAAGCGATCGCAGACGCGAACAAAGCCAGAAACGCCAAAGAGCCAATGTAACTGGCACTGGTGTCAATAACGAATGGCGCGCCGGAACCCATACTGTAAGCAAGAAGAAAAAGTGCCCCGTAAGCCATGCCGATGGTATTGGCCGAAGCCACCGGCAGCCCATAATTCTGGTTGCGCGCCGAGACGATGTTTCCAATTGAGGCTAGATAAGTGGCGATCAGGCTGATGCCGATGGCGGTCAGGGCTTGATGGCCGGATGCTGCAATCTCCGGCCAGAAAACCAGCGCCATCCCGGTAAGGCCGAAGGCGACAGCGATAACCGTCTTTTTCTGAATCTTGCGTTTGAGGAAGAGTGCGCTGTTGAAGATGTTCATTACGGTCATCGTCGAGAAGATCACGGCCAGCAGACCCGTCGCAAGATCAAAAGCTGCGTAATAAAACAACAGGTAATTCAGGGAGAATAGACTGAGACCTAACAACGCCAGGTAAGGGTGATGACGTAATGCAATTCGCAAGGAAACGCCTCGCAAAAGACACCAGACGGCCAGCAGCCCTGACGCCAGGATAAAACGGTAGGCAATAGAGACCTCTGGCGCCACATTGCCGAGCTGGAAGTGAATCGCCAACCAGCTCGAACCCCAGATCAGTACGGTGAGGCTATAAAGTGCAGGGGTGCTCAAATGATCAACCACCCGAGACGTTGAGAGAGCCCTTTACCTGCGGGGCCCCATGACTCAGGGTTCACTCACCGTCTTCAAGTCGTGTGACGGCCTGGGCCAGCGTTTCTTCATTGATGACACCCAGATATTCGGGGGGTGCATCGTGACGTCTGAAGGTTTTTTTGACAATGCCGGCGAGGTTGGGTTTTTTCTCGGCAGGTGTTTCCCCTTTGCCGATACCTCCGCCGAATTCGATGATGGTGCGGCATCCCTGATCAGCGGCATACACCAGATTCTCATGCCACAGTACCGGGTTGAATAACTGGGAAAAAAGCGCTGCCCGGATGCCGTCAGGGTTCTGATCGTGGAACCGGCCGGTCGTGTTGGACAGCACCGAAATCAATGGCGACTGCAAGCTTGTGTTTTCCAGAGAGGCGCGGAACTCAAGTGCAGCGCCGATCATATAGAAGGTATGAAAAGCCCCTTCGGTTTTGAGGCGTGCTGACCTTTTGCCCGGGAACTGTTGTTCGAAGGTCTTGACCAGAGCGCTAAGGTCCTCCGCTTTGCCGCCAACCACGGTTTGGTCAGGCAGGTTGCATGCTGCCACGGCGCAATAGTGCTGCCCTGCCAGTTCTTTCGCACGCTCAAGTGCGAGCGGCAGTGCCTCCATCTCACCCTCGCCCAGTTCACCCATGAGGCGCCCGCGCTCATTGACCAGACGCAGTGCGTCAGCGAAGTCAAGGGCGCCGGCCGCAACCAGTGCCGAATACTCCCCCAGGCTGTGTCCAGCGGCGGCTTTGGGTTTTACCGAATGGCCGGTCTTCGCTTCAAAAATCTGCAAGCAGGCGATCGCATGGGTGAGCAGGATCGGCTGGGTATAGCGGGTAAGGTGAATCTCATTATCGGGATCCGCAAAAGAAAGACGCGCGAGATCGTAGCCCAGCGTGTCACTGGCTTCCTCGTAAAGGCGTTGTACGGGCTCAAAAGCGTCAAAAAGATCCTTTCCCATGCCACAGTATTGGGATCCCTGGCCTGGAAAAATAAAAAGGGCTGAGTCAAAAAGTGCTGTCTTAGTCATGCAGCCTGTTACTTGGGATCACAAAATTGCGGATGGGTCATTCTATCCGCTGCCTAAACCGCCCGGAGTGCACGCTCGAGCGGTGACGAAAATGGTCCAAGCCGAGCGCCTCTATCATGGTCCCCGCATTTCATTAAGCGGTGCTCGATCTCAGCGTTGTCGCAGTGAGGCCCCATTTATTACCGTGCTACGAGCTCGAACAGGATGACGCATTGCAATAAATATACCAAATTAGGGTATAAATTCTCTCTATTGCAGGGAAAAAACAACCAAGTAACTTCTCTGAAATTAAATCGAAAAACTCATTAAATATATGTTTTTAAATTAAATATAATTTTTCAAAAAAAATCCCGCCAGATTGACTAGCGGGATCAATATTTGGAGGAGGATATGAATCAGAAATTGTGCATTGCACAAAATCTGGTGAGATCTTACCCGTGACCTTAAACGAAGTCAACTGTTGCTGAGATTTTGTTGGTGACCCGGTGGAATGACTAAGTTAGTTGCCAGGGCGCGACAATTTGGGTGGAAAGACTGGCGTGACTGGATAACAATGACCGTTTTTCGGGCAGACCCTTTCATTATGACGCTGCTGATTGCGCGACATGGACAGACAGACTGGAACCTTGAAGGCCGCTGGCAATCCACCAGTGATATACCGCTCAATGCCTATGGTCGCGACCAGGCTGCGCAGCTCGCCGTCCTGCTCAAGGAGGCAGGCCACACACCGCGTCGTCTTGTCACCTCACCGCTTTCAAGGGCCCTTGAGACTGCCGGGATCCTGGGAGAGGCGATGGCGTGTCCCGTTGAAATCGAACCAGTCCTCACAGAACTTGATCTCGGAGATTTTGAGGGACAACTGGAATCTGATCTTCGCGCCAAAGATCCTGTCGGTTATGACGCCTGGCGCGAGTCCTGTTATCTTCAGGCGGCGCCGGGTGGTGAGACTATCCACGACGTGGTGGGACGTATCGGTGGATTTGTAACGGGGTTTGACGACCGCGCAGGAGATATCCTGATAGTAGGTCATCAAGGCGTCAACATGGCGATAAAGGCGCAGCTTAGCGACTGCTTCAGTGGTGAGTGCCTGGCATCATTTCGCCAGAAGAATGATGAGATTGATTTATGGCAGCTGAACCCCGCCAGGTCGCTTGGACAGATTAGGGTAAACCATGACTGATCTTTCCACGGCCAATCTTGACGCAGCCGCCAGGTACCTTTCGCAACGCGACAAGGGTATGGCGAGGATCATTGCCGATGTGGGTGACTGTACGCTCGAGGTCCGGAGCAACCGGTCTGTGTTTGAGTACCTCTGTCGCTCCATCATCTACCAGCAGTTAAGCGGCAAGGCTGCCGGTACGATCCATGGCCGCATGCTGGACCTTTTTCAGCGGCGCCGGGCGAGCGCCGCGGCGCTGCTCAAAATGCCGATGGAGCAGTTGCGCTCGGCGGGTTTGTCCCGGTCAAAGGCTCTCGCGCTCTATGACCTTTCGGAGCGTCAGGCAGCGGGCACACTGCCCGCGCGTCGCCAGCTGAATCGGATGACAGATCAGGAAATCGTCGACTGCCTGAGTCAGGTGCGGGGCGTCGGGGAGTGGACAGTGCAGATGCTCCTGATTTTCTATCTCGGCAGGCCGGATGTACTGCCGAGCCGGGATCTCGGGGTACAGAAGGGATATCAGAGGATGCGCCGCTTGCGTGAACGGCCGGAACCTTCACGTCTGGCGAGGGCGGGTCTGCGGTGGCGGCCATACCGCTCAGTGGCGACGTGGTACCTTTGGCGTTGTCTGGATATCGAGCTGCCGACTTCCTAGGCGTGGTGAGCGGATGCACCGGTAAGCATCCGGTAGCGATCCATCAGCGTCTCCCGGCTTTCTTCCCGCTCAGGATCTACCGGAATGCACTCAACCGGGCATACCTCGACGCATTGAGGTGTTTCAAAGTGACCCACGCACTCCGTGCACCGGGTTGGGTCGATGACGTAAATCTCTTCGCCCTGGGAGATGGCGTCGTTAGGACACTCGGGCTCGCAGACGTCACAGTTAATGCACTCGTCTGTGATCAGCAGCGCCATGGCATCGGATCTGAAGTTACCTTCGCACAGTCAGACTTCAGCGACGCAGGCGCTGGACGAGTTTTTCGTTCACCTGAGGGTGAAGAAACTGCGCGACATCGCCGCCATGTGAGGCGATTTCCTTGACCATGGATGCGGACAGGAATGTGTAGTGTTCCGAAGGCGTCAGAAACATGGTTTCAATTCCAGAATCCAGACGACGGTTCATGGCAGCGAGCTGGAATTCGTACTCGAAGTCAGACACCGCTCGCAGTCCCCGCAGGACGACCTGAGCATTTTCTGCGCGGACGCTGTCAATCAGTAGTCCGTCGAACCCGATCACGCTGATGTTATCAATATGTTTCAGCGATAGTTGTGCCATCCCAAGCCGTTCATCAAGCGTAAACAGGGGCTGTTTCGTTGGGCTGGCAGAGATGGCGACGACGACTTGTGTAAACAGTTGACTGGCGCGCTCGGCAAGATCAATGTGCCCCCGGGTGATCGGGTCGAATGTCCCCGGATAAATTGCTTTAGTGCTCATATGCTTATCGGCCTTCCTTGCCGTCAACTTTCCCGTTCGGATACTACCAATCACGGCGTAGCTGATCCATAATTTATCGTAGGACTACAGTAGATAACTTGGGGAGGGGCTATGGACGTCGTCAGTTTTACCCGTATGGCGGATGGGACCAAAGAGGATTACCAATTTCTGGGTGAGCAGGAACATGAATTTATGGATGAGCTGTCGGCTCGACTCCTGGACAGCCTGAACGACCTCAGCAAATCCTTTTCCGGTTATCCGGTCAGTCGATTGGAGCATTCTCTGCAGTCCGCAACCCGCGCGCATCGCGCTGGAGAATCCGAGGAAATGGTGGTGGCCGCGCTTTTGCATGATATCGGCGACACGCTCGCGCCACGATCGCATAGCGAAATGGCGGCTTCGATTCTGCGGCCTTTTGTTTCCGAGAAAACCTACTGGATTATCAAATACCACGGCCTCTTCCAGATGTACTATTACGCGCATCATCTTGGCGGTGACCGCAACGCCCGTGAGCGTTTCCTGGACCACCCGTGGTACGAAGATGCCGTCCGATTTTGTGAGGAATACGATCAGAACTGCTTCGATCCTGATTATGACAGTGAACCCTTGTCGTTCTTTGAACCGATGGTGCAAAGGGTATTCAGCAACGAAAACACCTTCGACGAGGAAAGGGTGGCGCGCGTGGGCGGTCAGGCCGGCTGATCAGGACAGGTCACCAATCCCTGGGGGCATCAACGGCATTGGGAGCATTGGTGTAGAGACTGTAGGAGACCTGTCCCGCGTGTTTTTGCCGCAGGGCGACCCAGCCCTCTGGAATGACGGTCGTTTCATTCACCGAGCATTCGACATAAATACGGGCTTGGGGCTTGAGCAGTTCATAGCGGGTCAATCTTCGAAGACTGCGCTCCACGAGTCCGACTCCGTAGGGCGGATCCACAAAAACGATATCGAACTGTTGGGTACATGAGGTCATCCATTCGAGCGCTTCGGCGCAATACGTGGTGACCTGATCCGCACCCAGCAGGGACGTCGTTTCTTTAAGTTGGGTATAGCAGGGCTGACGCATCTCGATCAGTGTGACGGCCCGCGCGCCCCGCGATGCAGCCTCAAATCCCAGCGCACCGCTACCGGCAAAGAGATCCAGGCACTCTGCGTTAAAGACGCAAGGGGTAAGCCAGTTAAACAGGGTCTCGCGCACGCTGTCTGGCGTGGGTCTCAAGTCTGCCGCGCCATTGAAGCGGATCAGACGTTTCTTCCACTGACCGCCAATAATGCGCAGCCGGCCGCGTTGTACTGCCCGGGAGGAACTCATTGGATTGATTCTGATACGTTTCGGTGACACGGAATGATAGAATTATAATGTCAAATTAAAAAAATGCTTTATATATAGAGTATTATAGTCAACAATTCTGCTTTATCTTCTGTTATAGTTCGATATGGACACACAATAGACACATAAAAGACACACAATTGAAAAAAGTCACAAAAGGGTTCATTGCTGGGTTGAAGGCGAAGAAGTCCCGGTACGACCTTTATGACGATTGCCTGCACACATGGGTAACCCCCAAGGGTCGGATTGGTTTCGCATTCGCAACCAAGGTAAACGGGAAGAGGGTACGGTATCCCATAGCGACCTTCCCGAACAACTGTCTGGATGACTACCAGAGGGATGAAGTCCAGCGCCGATATGCTGACCTGTATATCGAGCACACCAACAGTATTCCTACAGAGGTTATCCAGCACCGCCAGTTACGCCACAGTAACAAGCTGGTCATCAATCTGTTCGAGGCGTTCATCGAGGAGCATTGCCCAACCCTGCGACCAAGTTCAGCAGACCGTTATATCCGTATCCTGCGGAATACGTTCAGGGAGATGCATAGCATTCGCGTGTCTGAACTGAGTAAGCGCCATCTGCTGGAGGCGCGGGAGAGGTTGTTGGATAGACCGGGCATGTTGGTATCTTCAATGTCGGTGCTGCGGTCTGTTTTGAATTGGGGTGAGCGCCATGAATGGATAGCAGAATCACCTTGGCAGAATATGCCAGCATCAAAGAAACCAAACCGAAATCGTGTGTTGACCCCGGAGGAGATACTGGCGGTCTGGGACTACATGAACCGGGTGCTACGGTTCCTTTTGTTGTCCGGTCAGCGTGTTGGTGAAGTGTTGATGCTCCAATGGAAGGACTTGGAGATAAGTGCCCCTGAGCAGGAATATAGCGAGCTCTATGCCGATGGGGGTCCAGTCATACGCTATCCACCAGTTCGATGGACCCAACCGGATCACAAGACTGGAAAACCACACGTACTGCCGTTACCAGCGTTCGCTGTTGAGCAACTGCCACATTACTTTGATGGAGGCAACGCAGTGCTGGGTGGCACTGGTGCTGTATTCACATCTCCAAGGACGTTGAAGGGGTATGCCAGTACCAACGCAGTTCTACTTATGCTGTCCAGACAGGTGTTCTCCAAGACCGCCGTTGAACACTTCACCGTCCATGACTTACGGCGTACAGCACTGACCAACATTGCCCGGTTGATGCAGTCAGGTGAGGCAGCGGAACGGGTAGCGAACCATGCGTTGAATGACGTTGCATCACGGTACAACTTGTATTCGTTTGAGGACTTGAAAGGCCGCGCGTTGATGCGCTGGTCTGGATACGTGAAGCACCTGACCAGTGGCGGTAAGTTCGATGCTGACGGAGTGCCATGGCCGGGAGGTACAGACCCTCAGTCTGGTGAACCTTTGCAGTGGCATGACATCCATGAGCATGGGAAAGCAGGAGACCCCTGGGAAGTGGTCTGAATCCCCCCCGAAATTATTGAACCAACCGGAGAACCGAAATGATTGACCGTTATACAAAAGTTTCGTTGACCATGATTGCTGTCGCCTCAATTCTCCTCCTCACCTCCTGCTCAGATTCGGGGACCAGCACCGGGGTTGCCCCCTTAAGCCGTGATGCGGCAGAGACCGGGGCGATCAATAACGCCGCCCTTAAAAAGGAAGATAACGGGGAACACTCCGATACCGACCCTGGCCACAGCCACAGCCCCGATCAGCAGCATGGGGAACCCGGGAATGTGGTCACCACCACGACCGTCCTCGCCCTTGCGGCCATCCCGGCGTCCCGCTGCGGCAACCTCATCCAGGAGGCAGGAGAGCAGTGTGACGCAGGCCTTTCCGGCAGTGCCACCTGTACCACGAACTGCACCTTAAAGGAGGGCAGAGGCGGGGAGATCGTGGCTGAGAACTTCTGTGGGGACGGCACCAAAGATGCCGGGGAGCAGTGTGATGACGGCAACTCCAATAACGCCGACAGCTGCACCCAGTACTGCAAGCTCGCGGTCTGTGGTGACGGCTATACCCAAAGCGCCAACGGCGAGCAGTGTGATGACAAGAACAAGGTCGACACCGACGCCTGCAGCAACAAATGCCAGAGGCAGGAAAGCACCGCGGTCGTCACCACTACGGTGAGTACCGTGGACAATACCGGGGGTGGAACCGATATCGTACTGACGAATACCGTGAACGATAAAACCGCGGATGTCGTCAAGGATACCGGCGCCAGCGGCACCATTACCCAACAAGCTGCATTGTCGGGGGGGTCGAATGACACGCCGATGGTCGAGGCGACACCGAGTGACAAGCCTAAAGAAGGGGATGCGCAAACGGACGGGCACATCTCACTACCCCGCGATTGCGAAGCGGAGAAAGACGAAAATTTGGCAGCATGTATAGACGAGTATGACGACAGTCCAAGGTGCGTGTCTACTTATTGGAAGTCGGACATGTTTTGGTATGAGGACGATGCAAAAGCGGCGTGCGTGGCGGTCGCGGCGGAGGACGATATGCGACGGGTGGAGGGGGGTGATGTGGGAGTGCGCCCGTATTATGCGCCGTGGATGTGCATCGACGATCGGGGTGAGTGGACGTACCCTCCCACCGCCACGTGTTATAAATGCGAGATGGTCGTGATGGAATGCACGCGTGAGACGCACAACGGGCAATGTAGTAATGAGGTAAACGATAAATACGAGCAGTGTTTGGCAGAATTCGCAGAGGATGTGGGGAAGCCTTGAGGTAGGGCCCTACCTGCCCCAATCGCAAACCACCGGCCCACGTTAATCCCATCTCCTGCTGACCGGTCATCAACCGGTTGGCAGGGGATTTAAGGAATCCGAAAGCGCCTTAAGAGGTAAATGTAGTAACGCCGTATTCCTCCTTTGCGTGTGACTGATCCTTTAAGTCCCCCGTGCAGCCAGCGGTACCAGTGGCTGACGTACTCCCAGAGGCGTTGTTTATCACCTCCTTGGCGCTAGCCCCGGGGTCGGTGGTTCAAGTCCACCCATAGCCACCAGTTCCCGGGTATTTCCTGCCCAAAACCTGTGCACAGCGGCCGATCGGGGATGTTCCCCCGGGTAAATAATTAAGTTACTGCGTTATAGTTACGGTAGTGTAGGTGCGGTTCATCGTCCCAGAAAGATCGGAGCAGCGTATGTATCCCCTTAAAAAAGCCTTGGCTAACAAGGCGGGTCTACTCGGTAGCGCCTTAATCGCCCTTCTGGTCATTACCTCCTGCTCGGATTCCGGGACATCTACCACCGGAGTTACCCCCTTAAGCCGTGATGCGGCAGAGACCGGGGCGATCAATAACGCCACCCTTAAAAAGGAAGCGGACCACGACCATGGTCCACAGGGACATGAGTCAACAGGGGTTGCCAACCCGGGCCAGGGCGAGGGTCTTGGTCACCAGCATGGGGAACCGCACGACTTCTCGCTACGAGGCATCGTTACCGAATCCGTTATATCTGAAAAAACACCCACAAGCAGAGATGAGGCCGACGCGGGAGGGCCCGCTCCTAAAGCGGCTACTAAAGCGGCTACTAAAGC
>Ga0315336_1002290_pt1 | contig 30163 bp, 26 predicted proteins | sample ASW5metaG_FD_204512 | JGI IMG/M metagenome (GOLD analysis project Ga0315336, IMG submission 204512) | Ammonia-oxidizing marine archaeal communities from Monterey Bay, California, United States - ASW #5 | ecosystem: Environmental > Aquatic > Marine > Intertidal zone | place: USA: California... | reverse complement strand
GGTTTCATACAGGCCGACAAAAAACTGGTAGGCGTCATCCCATTTCAAAAAATGCGCTTCCCCAAAGCGCTCGATGGTTTGATCTTTCAAACTGCGAAACATTTCCAGCCGTTCCACCAGAATTATCCGCCAATGGTCACTTACATCTGTTGCCTCGATTGAGGTGCACCCTTCACGCTCAAAAGCCTGACAATAGCTGTCCATAGACGCGGGTTCCTGAAAGGTCAGCTCCCGCTCCAGCCGCGCCTTGGTTTCATCGCGTGTTTTGTCGGTGATCAGAATATCGGTGAAGGCCATCCGTCCGCCTGGCTTCAATACTCGGACACATTCTGCGATTAATTGATCCTTTTGGGGAACATGGCAGAACGCCTCCTGGCTGACAAGAACGTCAAAGGTCTTTTCGGGGAAAGGCAATTGCAGCGCGTTGGCGCATTTGAACTCAACAAGATTATCAAGCCCGGCCATTTCGGTCAGTCGCGTCGCCCCCTCAATCCGGCTTTGGGTGAGATCAATTCCCGTCACATGGCATCCATAATTATGGGCAAGATAACGCGAGGGTCCCCCTAATCCGCAACAGACATCCAGCAGATGACAGCTGTTATCGAGGCCGGCAAGGGCAGCGAGGGCGTCATTGGCCGCCACGCCGCCATAATGATCCTGATCGTAATTCTGCAGGATATCCTGGGTGACCGCGACCGTATCAAAACCGTCCTTGCGCAGCTTTTCAAGGATTTGCTGCTCATTGATGGGATGGGTGTCGTAAAAGTCGATGACGGCATTGCTCTGAGGGGGTTGGCTCACTGAATATCCTCCGATGTCGTTTTGACCGCGATGATGTGATCAAATTTAGCAGCTATGGCAAATGATGTCATCCTTCGGCGGATCGATTTCTTGTTTGGCGTGACCAGCTTGTTGACGACCGGCGAAGACCTCCCTATATGCGGGAGGCGAAGTTGCGTATTCCTTAAATAATGGTGAGATAGTGCTGACCCTACGACAGAAATTGCAGCAGGTCTTGGCGAAGCCTGCCTTCGAAAAATTTGTCCTGACCCTGATTGCCCTGAACGCGGTGACGTTGGGAATGGAAACCAGTCCCACCATTATGGCACAAACCGGAAATATGCTGCTGTATGCAGACAAGATAATTCTCGCCATTTTCGTGGTCGAACTCGGGGCCCGGATGTTCGCCGATTTTCGCGGGTTTTGGCGAGATCCGTGGCGTATCTTTGATTTCGTTATCGTTTCCGTCGCCTTGATCCCGGCGTCCGGTGCGCTATCAGTCTTGCGGGCGTTCCGTATCCTGCGGGTGTTGCGTCTGGTCTCTTCCGTGCCGGCCATGCGCCGGGTGGTCAGCGGGTTGCTGTCGGCCTTGCCGGGCATGGGATCGATCCTGTTGCTGCTGGGACTGATTTTCTATGTGTTTGCCGTTATCTCAACCAAGCTATTCGCCGAAAGCTTTCCGCAGTGGTTCGGCTCCATCGGCGAGTCGTCCTATACGCTGTTCCAGATCATGACCCTGGAAAGCTGGTCCATGGGGATTGTCCGTCCGGTGATGGCAGAATATCCCTATGCCTGGATGCTGTTTGTACCGTTTATCATTGCCACCGCCTTTACGGTTCTCAATCTGTTTATCGGTGTCATTGTCGATGCCATGCAATCGGAACACGCAATCGAGGCCCATGCAGAACGCGATGCCATGAAACATGAAACCGGATTGATTCTGAAGGAAGTTCGGGAGTTGCGAGCTGAACTGGCCGCCCTGAAAACCGTGGCACGAACCAGCTAATAAACCGTTCCCGACATATTGCGCTTCTTCATTAATGCATTAGTCTGGCGTCAATGGATCCACATAAGTGGACGGCGTTAACAGCGGAGAGGCAGGATGGTTTATTATCACGACGGCATGCGGCAGCTTCAGGACAAATATGAAGGACGCGCCGTTGCCGATCGGCTGGAGACCCATCGCATGCATAAAGTCTTCAATTCGGCGGATCGGGAATTTATCAACAGCAGCCCGTTTTTCTTCCTCTCTACCTCAAGCCCCGACAGCACCGATTGCTCGTTCAAGGGTGGGGAACCGGGGTTCGTTCGGGTTATCGGCGACAATGTTCTGGCTTGGCCCGATTACGATGGCAACCGGATGTATCGCAGCCTTGGCAATATGACGATCAATCCGCGCGTCGGCTTGCTGTTTATCCGCTTCGACAAGGTCCAGTTCAATAACGCCGCGCGCCTGCGGATCAATGGCATTGCGGAAATTGACGACTCAGAAGAGGCGCTGGTCGGACTGCCTGGAGCCAAACGGGTGATCCGGGTAACGGCCGAGCATATATTTCCCAATTGCCCGCGGTATATTCCGACATTATCGTCCGAAGAGGCGTCGGTTTATGCGCCGAAGGACGGCTACACGCCGCCAGATCCGGACTGGAAATCCATGGATTTTGTGGAGGATGTGTTTGCAGCAGAGAAGCAATCAGCCGAAAAAAAGAAGGGCGACTGATGCCGCCCTTCTGTTGGATAAACAGGTGCTATCAGACGCCGGCTTGATGTAGCCGGTTGTGGAACAACCCGCTGTCACGGAATTTATACAGGCTTTTCGCACCGGCAAGGACCGCAAGATCAGCGATAGGCTCAAGCAGGATGACCGCCATGTATGCTGCGCCGAAGGAGCCGATTTGTACCAGATTTTCTGCGCCGAAGCCATTGCCATAAAAGGCCCAGAAGGCAACCCAGACAACAATCCCGCCCTGATAGGTTGTGGACAGCGCCAGGGCTTGCTTGTAGGTGACATCCTTATAGGCGATATTGGCGGGAATGATCTTCCTTGCGATCAGGCTCATGGCGAAAAGCGGCAGGATCAAGGTTGTAATATTCATGCCGTACTGGGGCAAGTCGAACGGTGCCAGCAAAACCCCCTGCAACAGCAATCCGGCCATCAGGCCAATGGCTGCGGGTCCCGCGCCGAATATCAGGAACAAGGTGGATCCCAGAATGAAATGGACTTCCGATACGCCGACCGGATAGTGGGGCAGGATTTCAAAAAAACTGAAAACAAGGACAGTGGTGATCACCGAGCGGATCGCAAGAGAGGGCAATCCGCCGTCTTTTTTGATGGTATCCATGGCCATTTTTGCGGCCAGGCCTAGGGCTCCTAAAGCGGTTGCGTAACTGAGGACAATTTTTGCGCCATCAACGACGCCAGGTTCGATATGCATTTCGTTTCCTTTTCTGTTGCACCCATCGTGCAGTGAAGGCACCAAAAACAAGGCGCCGGGTCGGTTGTTGTCGGGCAGGTCTCCTGACTCACGCTTTAACACCGGCATTCGCCTTCCCGGAATATTCCAGTGGCCTATTGAATGCGGCTCGCGTTCACAGTTGCGAGGGCAGTCACGGATCAGGTACCTTTGAAAAGCGCCCTACCGTGTTCCCTTTTAATTCTGAAGGCATCGCCTTCTCGAAACCCGACACCTAAATCTATAAGCTCCCCGTCCTTCAAGTTCAATCAGAAAGAGCGAGGCGTCGTGTTTTATAAAATCGCGTAAAAAAAGCCGGCGCTGCAGACCCGCAGTACCGGCTTTACAAGCAGATCGTCCTCGCCTCATTTACATCATAAACCGGGCAACTTGTTCCGGCACCGACAGGGTCGGAAAATGTCCGGCGTCCAAATCAAAAACCTGATCGACGGTCCAGTTGCTGATCATTTGGTCCTGCGCCGCCGGTGAGATCATCTTATCGAGAGTGGTCCGTAAATAGATTTTCGGGATCGCGCCGAACTTCTCCCCGGTGACGGTGATACCTGTGGTAAACGGCGCCGTCGCCTGCTGTGCAGCCATCAAGGGCAGGGAATGCTGGACCCTGTTTTCCGCCACATCGTGAAACGCGAAGTTGCGGACGGTTTCCTCGGACGCCGACGCGTAACTCTGATCTTCAGAAAAGGCTATGGCAGAGAGAAATTTACTTGCCGTATCCCGCTGCATGGCGGCCAGAGCATTTTCGCCCGGTTTCAACAGAAACGCCGTTACATAAATCAGTTTCTCGACTTTCTCCGGCACCAGCTCGGCCGCCTCCGAAATAACCGTTCCGGCCAGACTATGCCCGGCAAGGATTGCTTTTCCATCGACCTGGCGAAGCGCTTTTACGACTGTATCGGCGTAACTTGCCAAGGTGACCTTCGAAATTTCCTGCGGATTGCCGTGACTTCCGGGAAGATCAACGGCGGTGACCGTGTGCCCATTTTTCATCAGGTAGGGGGCGGTATATTCCCAGGCCCAAGACCCTTCCCACGCACCGTGAACCAATATGTAATGTGACATTTTTCGCTCCTGTCCGGACCTTTGGCCCGGGTATAAAAGGGTTATAGTTTTCGGCTAACTCAAATGAAAAGTGACTATTTTTGCCGGTATTTCGTCGGAAACATTGACGATTTGTGCGTCGGTTCCGGCTGTTGGGACGGCAAAGCTTTTTCCGGCAGGAATCCGTTGTGTCGGGCGTCCTTTGACGCGAAGTTCGACAATGCCTTCGGCGACGACACCCATGACCGGCTCAAACGTATCGAGCTGCAGGCTGGCACTTTTGGCGATATCATTTGTATAGACTTCAACCCGGTCGAACGTTTCGTTAGCGATTTTTACCGTTGGCAGGCTGCGGCGATCAATGGCTTCCGTCGGTTTTTTCTCGAAGACGATAAAAGGCTCGCCCTGTTGTTCAAGATTGAAGTCGAGGAAAATGGCTTCCTCGGTGGCGGAGGCGTTGTCGAAACGCAGGATGCGTTTGCCCGTTGGTTCGAAAAAGGCGTCCCCTTCGCGAAGTATTTGCGGCTTTTCGCCTTCAACCTGATAGATGATCTCACCTTTCGCCACATAGCCGACCGCGGGGGCCGTATGGGTATGGACAGGGGCTACTTGTCCGGGCTTGAAATGAAAATCACCGACTTCCACTTGCACCACCTCACGGGAATCAAAATCGGCGGACAAAAGCTTGGTGGCGGTGTCGCCGGCATGGGCCGGTGCAGTTCCGGCAAATAAAGCGGCAATGGAGGCGGCAAGGGCGACATTGCGAACTGATTTGAAAGTATTGGTCATTTTTCTTTTCCTTTGCTTGGCGATGGGATTAGTCCCGTTTTCGCCCGTTTTCACGACCGGCTTCTTTTAAATAACGATCATTATGTAAAGATACATAATTAGCCATTGCCATTTTGTCAACAATAAAATAACGTTCGTTATTCAATAAGGAGATGCTCATGCGCTACAAACCCGGACAAAAGCAGGAAACCAAACGGAAAATGACCGTTGCCGCCAGCCAGACGTTTCGTGAATTCGGCTATTCAGGGGTGGGCGTTGATGGTCTTGCCAAGGCAGCCGGAGTGACGTCGGGGGCGTTTTATACACATTTCGGATCGAAGGAGGCAGCTTTCGCCGCAGCGCTTGATCTCGGCCTGGAAGAAGTTATCGAGGCGGTTCCGCAATTCCAGCGCGATCATGGCACCGGGTGGATAAAGGCCTTTGCCGATTATTATCTGGGCAAAGCACATCGCGAGGATCTGGGGGGCGGCTGTGCCATGACGGCCCTGACGCCTGAAGTCATTCGCAGCGCAAAGCCTTTACATGATTCATTTGAGGCGAAAATGCAGCAGATCGTCGGGCTTATGGCCCGCGGATTGGCCGGAGACAAGGCGGCCAGCCCGCAGGATCGTGCCTGGGCTGTCCTGGCGACCTTGATTGGCGGGTTGAATCTGGCCCGGGCAATGGGCAGCGATGGCGTAATCGACACCATATCCGACGCCGTGATTAGCGCCGCGTTGGTGGCCGCTGGGTCTGCCATTTCCATCGACCCCTAATATAAAGCCTTTCGTTTCCCGGCTTTTTTTGGCTATGCTGGCCACTGGGAAATGGTCTGGTCATAAAAAGGGGAAAACCCATGAGTGAAGCAAAGCAACCTGTCGACATCGATGTATCGAAAATTCCAGTCGAGGAAATTGATGTCAGTGACCCCCTCCTTTATCAGGATGACAGCTTTTACCCGTATTTCCAGCGGTTGCGCCGCGAAGATCCGGTTCATTTCTGCGCGGAGAGTTTCTTTGGTCCGTTCTGGTCGATCACCAGATACGACGACATCATGAAAGTCGAGCTCGATCACGAGACCTATTCCTCCGAAGCGCATCTGGGCGGCATCACCATTCGCGATAATCCGTTCGGCAATCAGATGGCCAGCTTCATCACCATGGATCAGCCACAGCATACGGCGCAGCGCAAAACCGTTGCGCCCGCGGTGGCGCCCATGAACCTGCGCAAGATGGAAGAGATGATCCGCAGACGCACCATCGACGTGCTTGACAGCCTGCCGCGGGGAGAGACTTTTGACTGGGTCGACAAGGTGTCCATCGAACTGACCACCATGATGCTGGCGACCTTGTTTGATTTCCCGTTCGATGACCGGCGATTGCTCACTTATTGGTCCGATGTGGCGACCGTGAATTTCGATGCGCCCGATGCCATGGTCAAGGATGATGACGAGCGGATGGCGGTGCTGCAGGAAATGGGCGCCTATATCGTCAAGCTGTGGGCAGAGCGGACAGAGGGCGAGGTTGGCCATGACATGATTTCCATGATGGCGCAGGGTGAGGCGACCAAGGATATGGATCATCTGGATATTATCGCCAATTTCGTGCTTCTGATCGTCGGCGGCAATGACACCACCCGCAATTCCATGAGTGGCGGCCTGCTGGCAATGATCGACAACCCGGATCAATATGACAAGCTGCGGGCCGATCCGTCGCTGCTCAAAACCACGGTGCCGGAAATTATCCGCTATCAATCGGCGATTATCCATATGCGTCGTACGGCCTTGAAGGATGCCGAGCTGGCAGGCAAGAAAATCTCGAAAGGTGACAAGGTGGTCATGTGGTATGTGTCCGGCAACTGGGATGAGGGCGCCATCGAGGATCCAGAGAAATTCATCATCGACCGCAAGAAGGCCCGCCGTCACCTGGCCTTCGGCGCCGGCATCCATCGCTGTGTCGGCGACCGGCTGGCGGAGCTGCAATTGCAGATCCTGTGGGAAGAAATTCTCAAGCGCGATATGAAGTTTGAGCTTATGGGTCCGCCGGAACGCATCTTCTCCAACTTTATTCGCGGCATCAAAAGCATGCCCATACGGATTTCATAGGCCGCCGCCGAGAGCCTATAGCTTAAACAGCCAGCTGTTTAAAAGTTAAACAGCCAGCTGTTTAAAAGTTAAACAGCCTGCCGGTTGTAAGTGATCAGGATGTAATTCCCGGTTTCACTTTCGGCAAAATCGGCGGGGCGGGGCAGGGTCATGTCTGGGGCGTTATCGCAAATCGTCAGTTGATCACCGACAATGTCATAGATGCCGCGCCAGGTGCCTGCCATTTGCTCGGTTTCGGTTTGCATAAACTCGATATGATGGGGATCATTGCTGTTGGACAGATGATATTGACCGCCATAGAGCCGGTCGCCGGCCTTGTCGATACGGAAATGATCGCCCTTGAAAGTAAGTTGCTGGCCGATCACCGGTTCAACGGTTTTTCCGTTGAGAGACGCTGTTTCCACCTGCCATGTTCCTTGCAGGATCTGGCTGTCCGGATGTTTGGTTAGAGTGTTCATATCACCCTCCTGTTGTTGCTGTGTTGTGCAATTCCATGGCCCTTAGTTAGGCGTTGAAAGCGTCTGTTGCAAGAGGGGAAAAAGGGCCAAATTATGGCGTTTTCCGAGTTGGGCTTTCGCCCCCTGTTTGCACAATTATCAAATTCCGCTAGTCTGTCAGCTGCCAATAAATAATCCCAGTAGAAGGAGGCGCCGCCATGACTGACACAGCCAAATCAACCGTTACTTACGAAAGCCGCGACGGGGTGGCCATCCTCACCCTGACCGGCCCGAAAGATCTGAATATCCTCACCCATGACATGGTCGATGCCCTGCGTGATTGCTGGCATCGCTTCAATGCCTCCGACGATAAGGTGGCAATCCTGACTGGCGGCGGGGACAGGGCGTTTTCTGTCGGCGCTAACCTGACCGATCCACCCGATCTGTGGAAATTCGTTCCCGGCATCGGCGTCCCGGTGGAAAAGCCGGTGATCGCTGCGGTCAATGGCATCTGTGTTGGCGGGGCGGCTGTGCTGGTGCAGTTTTGCGATATTTGCATCATGTCGGAGGAGGCGAAATTCACCTATCCCGAAGCCAAGGTCGGTTTGTCCGGCGGCCTGATCACGTCGCTGGCCGCACGCATCCCGCATAAGGTTGCCATGGAATTTATCTATGGCCTTGCGGATCTGGACGCGGCCCGCGCCTATGAGGTGGGCATGGTCAATAAAGTGGTGCCCAAAGCCGAGGTTATGGACGCGGCCATGGCCTATGCGGTTGAGCTGCGCGACAGCTCGCCCATGGTGCTGAGCATGGTCAAGCGCTTTGTCAATGAGGTGCTGGCCAAGGGCCCGTCGGAGCGCGCGGGGATCAGTTTGCGCGATACCCGCGCGGTTCTGGAAAGCGATGATTTTGCCGAGGGGGCCGCGGCGTTCGCCGACAAGCGCGATCCGAACTTCACCGGCAGCTGACGGACCACAGCTACTCCCGTTCCAGCAATTTCTGCATGTCGGGCCCGCGCCACAGAAGCGCGATCAAACCCATGGCGATAAAGGCGCTGAGCACGGCGATGATAAACGGCAGATGAATATTGAGGGACATCAACCAGCCGCCGAGCAACGAGATAATGCCGGCGCCCAGTGTAAACAGCGCGACGGTCACCCCCATAACCCAACCCTGCTCGGTGTCGTCAACGGCGCTGGAGAACAGCGTCAGCATGGTCGGGTAATATACGGCGAAGGCAACAAAGTAGGTGGCGATCAACACATAAGCAAGGGCCGGTGACGGGTTGAAGATCGACAAAACGGCGCTGGTCGCCATCAGACTAATTCCGCAATAAAGGAGAGGGAGGCGGCCGAACCGGGCACTGATCGGGCCGATCAGAAAGCCACTGACCGTTCCAAGAGCGATCCCCAGAACCACCATGGTAAAGGCATTTTGCAGGGTGTCGAATTGAAACCGGCTGAAGAAATAGGTATCCATGAAAATGTAAAATCCCGACAAGGCCAGCTGCGCGAAGAAGAACACCGGCGCCAGCCTGAGAACCAGCGGCCGGTCAACCATATGCCACAGACTGGTAAAGATTTCAGCGGGCTTGAAGGCAAAGGCGGGGCGCTCAATCGGGGGCTCGCGATAATAAACAATAATCAGCAGGATATTGGCCACCACCATGGCCAGCACGATATAGAACGGGAGCTCGACCGAGGCAAAATTGCCGAGTAGCGCCGGATCGGAGGTCACGCCGCTGATCAGCGGACCGGCGACCATGCCGATACTGATGGCCAGCAGGACCAGCCCCATAAAGCGAATTTTCTGGTCCTCGTTTTCGCTCAAATCAACGAGAGCGGCTTGCGCAATGGGCTGGTTGCCCGCCGTAAAGCCCGACAGGATGCGGGCGATGATCAGCAAGCTCAGGCTGTTGGTATCCAGCGCGACGATGGTCAGGGCATAGGCAAGCAGGGCACCAAAAAGGCAAATCAGCATCGCCGCCTTGCGACCGATATAGTCGGAAATTTTCGAAATATACGCCGCCCCGAAAAACCAGGCCAGAAAGAACACGGCCATGGTCAGGCCAAAATCAAACTGCCGGGTTGCCGTGCTGGTTTCCTTGGGCAGGAAATCCTGCGCCGGGCTCATAATGATCGTGTTGAGAATGGGGATGACAAGACCCTGGCTCATGATATCGAGGAAAACCACAGACAGCAGCGCGAATTTCGTCAGTTTCATAAGGGCCACTTCCTGAGGTTGCAGAACTTAACTGCTATTTTTATATAGAAGAGCCGGGAGTGGCACAAGCACGGCTGCGGCTATCTAGCGCCACTTGATGGAGCAGCCCATGCTGGGTGTCTGGTGGCGCGGGCCCTGGCCGGTCTCGCCAATCAGGCGCAGGGCGTCAACCAGTTCGCGACTCCGGCCCGCCGCATCGCCCATTCCAGCACTGTCGAGCCGCCCCCGGTATTGCAATTTCCCCTGCCCATTGAAGCCAAAGAAATCAGGCGTACAGACGGCCCCGTAAGCTTGTCCCACCGACTGGCTTTCATCGACCAGATAGGGAAAGGGAAAGTCATATTGGGCGGCGAATTTCTTCATGTTGGCCGGGTTGTCGGACGCGACATATCTGTAGTCGTTGGACATGACGGCAAGAACGCCAAAGCCCTCCGCCATCAGCTCCCGGGTATCGTCGGCCAGTCGCTCCGCCACGGCCTGAACATAGGGACAATGGTTGCAGATAAAGGCGATCAGCAATCCTTTTTCACCGAGGTGATCTGACATGGTGAAGGCGTTTGCATCGGGATCCATCAGGGTAAATTCCGGCGCCTTCCAGCCAAAGTCACAATGGGGGGTATCCAGCAGCATGGGTGTGATCCTTATCAGGGCAAAAACAATATCGACCGGACCGCTGCCAAAAATCCTGCTCCCACTCTATGGCACCGAAAAAATAAAATCCGGTATTTTCCAGACGACCTTCAATTCAAAGCTAATATAGGCAGAACCCGTCTCTGATGGAAGGAGTTCCTCTGGGCGGTCAGGTAAGAAAGGGTAGGGGCGAGGTCGCGCGCGAGGGGTGTCCAAAACCACCAGATGGTCACAGAAAAAGAGATTAATTTTAGTGATCAAAGCAATTCTTCTGCTTTTCTGGTATTTCTTCTCAGACAGGATAGTATTCGGGTGAAGGGAGAATGTATCCGTGGAACGCCGACTTACCGCTATCTTGGCAGCTGATGTGGTCGATTATTCCCGCCTTATGGGAGAAGATCAGGAACGGACGCTTGATGCCTTGCGGCAATTACGTACCGAACATTTTAACCCGGTCGTCAGCAGGCATTCCGGCAACGTGATCAAAAGCATGGGGGATGGCTGGATTGTCGAGTTTCCCAGTATCTCGGACGCCGTCAATTGTGCCATCCAAATTCAATTTAGCTTGGCCAACCATGAAATAATCCAGTTGCGCATTGGCATCCACACCGGTGAGGTTACTTTCGAGGCGGAAGATGTCTTTGGCGATGGTGTCAACGTAGCCGCGCGGCTTGAAGCGCTGGCGGAGCCCGGTCAGGTTCTGGTTTCCGACAATGCGCATCAAAGCCTTGATAGCAAGTCGGCTGGGAAATTTGTTGGCGGAGAAATGCATGACCTCAAAAATATAAAGCGATCTGTTGCTGTCTGGCGCTGGGCCGCGGGGCGTGACTCTCATACGCCATCAACGAAAGTCACGTTGACGCCTCCGGACAAACCCTCAATTGCCGTGCTGCCTTTCAACAATACTTCCGGTGACCCGGAACAAGAGTATTTCAGTGACGGGATATCAGAGGATATCATTACGGAAATTTCCAGGATAAGCGAGATTATGGTGATCTCCCGCAACTCTACGTTCACCTACAAAGGAAGAGCCGTTAAAGTTCAGGACGTATGCCGCGACCTTGGCGTGCGCTACGTTCTGGAGGGAAGCGTCCGTAAAGCAGGCGACCGCGTACGGATAAACGCCCAGCTGATCGACGGGCAGTCCGGCGGGCATCTTTGGGCGGAGCGCTATGATCGCGTCCTTGCGGATATTTTCAGCGTACAGGACGACGTCACGGAAAAGATCGTGCAAGCCCTCAAGGCAGAGCTAATCGGCGATCTGTTTGTTCCAAAAACCCGCGCGCAAAACCATAATCTGGAAGCTTATGAATGCGTGTTGCGGGGGCGTGAACAGTACCGCTTGTTTACCAGGGACGGCAATGACGCGGCGCAGGATTTATTTGAACGGGCCGTTGTCCTGGACCCGGATTATGCGGAGCCCTATGCCGGTCTTGCGGAAACCTGTGTGCAAAATTGGTTTATGGGCTCAGAGCCCAATCTGGACCGGGCGTTTGAGTTCGCCCGGCAAGCTGCTGACCGTGATCCGGAACTCCCGCTGGTGTATGAGGCGTTGAGTACCGTTTACCTGTTCCGCCGCGAGCATGACAGCGCCATTGCTGCGGCTCGCAACTGGATCGCCTTGGAGCCGAATAATGCCGATGCCTATGCGACGTTGGCAGGCGCCATGCATTTTTCTGGAGAGAGTAACGAAGTGATATCCTTGATTGAGAAGGCCATGAGACTTAATCCGTTCTACCCGTTTTTCTACCCTCATTATATTGGCATGGCTAATCTGGTTTTGCGCCGTTTTGAAGCGGCCAGCGTGGCGTTGAAACGTGCCATCGTTCGAAATCCCGACGCCTTGTGGCCGCATGTATATCTGGCGGCATGTTATGGTTACTTGCAAGAGGAGCGCGAGATTTCGCAACAGTCAGCTGAAATATACCGTATCAGTCCAGATTTTTCGATTGCCAAGCTTGGTCATCTGCTTCCCTACAAAAACAAATCCGATATTGATTTATTTGCTGACGGACTAAGCCGGGCCGGCATGGTCGACTGACCTTTCAATAGCGCCCGACCAGCTGAAAAATTTTTACCGGCGGGCGACCCTAGTCCTCCTGCTCCTGTTGAAATTGTTTCTCGAAATCCTCCTGGATCTGGCGCAGTTCGAGGATCGCCGCCTGGATATCGGAGCTGTTATGGACGCTCACCTCCACATGTTTGCCGGTGCGGGTCAGCTGGCGCTGGCGGGATTGATTGTTGTCGAGGATAAAACCGTCGACTTCAAACACCTCGACCGGCCGCGAAAACCCCTTGAGCGTGGCCGTCTCAGGTGGCAGGCATTTGATCGACCCGCTGACCAGCTTTTGAGTGGTTTCGTCGATCAGGATGCTATCCGGTTTCGCCAGTGCCTCCAGCCGCGCCGCCATATTAACGGCGCGCCCCAATACCGTGTAATCGAGACGTTGCTCGGAGCCGAAATTACCGACCGTGCAATATCCGGTGCTGATGCCCATGCGCACATGCACACCCTGCGCGACACCGCTTTTCTGCCAGTGGGCCTGCATCTCTTCAATCCGCGCCTGCATCTGCAGCGCCATTTCAACGCATTTCAGGGCATCCTCACTCTCGCCCTCTGTCTCGGGATCGCCGAAAAATACCAGCACCGCATCGCCGATAAACTTGTCAATGGTGCCGCCAAACTCGATGGCGATGGCGGCCATTTCGGACAAATAGGAATTGATCACTGTCGCCAGCCGCTCCGGCTCCAGGCTGTCGGCAATATCGGTGAACTGGACGATATCGGAGAGGAAGATGGTCAGGTTTTTCCGCGAATGAGAGCGGCTCTGCGCCTCCTTGTCCGAAAACACGATATCGTAAATTTGCGGCGACAGATACTGCGCCAGCCGGCTGGCGAGGCTTTCAAGACGCTGGCTTTTTTCAGCGATAATTTCACCGTCCCGGGCTTTCTGCTCCATCATCTCTTCGCGTTCGTGGCGCAAGTGCCATTCCTCCGTGCGATCGATAAACTGCCCCTGCACCCCCGTAAGAAAGGAGAAATCATCATCCTGGGTGCGGGTGGAGAGCAGGGAAAACACGTGGTCTTCGTTATTGAGTTGAATATGGACTTCCGGGATCAGGACGAAGCCCTCATCGTTGATATTGGTGACGAATTCCTCGATCTGCGAGTCCGGAACCCCCAATTGCTTGAGCACATCGGGGAAATAGAAATCCGTGACATTGCCGAGCACAGGGAAAAATTTGAGGAAATTTTCGTTAATCTTGCGAACCTTCAGATCTTCATCGGCGAAATAGGCGGCGGTGATGGCATTGCGGAAATTGAAAAAACTGAGATCGACAATCCTGTCACTGTTGAAGAAATTCTCCAGATTCATACCGTCGTCTCCGTTATTTCTGATCTGTTATTGGTGTTCTCGCGCTGCCGCCATTCCTCGGTGCGATCGATAAATTGCCCCTGCACCCCTGTTAGATAGGAGAAATCATCATCCTGCGTCCGCGTCGAGAGCAGGGAAAACACGCGACCCTCGCCTTTGACGCGGATATGGATCTCGGGAATAAAAACGAAGCCTTTGGTGTTTATACTGGTGACGAATTCCTCGGCCTGAGAGTCGGCAACTCCCAATTGCCTGAGCACATCGGGGAAGGGGACGTCCGTGATCGGGCCGAGATCCGGGAAAAAATTGCTGAAATTCTTGTTGGTTCGCCGAACTTTCAGCGCCTCATCGGCGAAATAGGTGGCGGTGATGGCATTGCGGAAATTAAAAAAGCTGAGATCCGCAATCCTGTCGATATCCTTGCGCCATTGGGCGCGCTTGCCGATCACGGCTCCCCACGTCGTCACACAATAGGGGACACAATAGGTCAGAAGGATTTTCCAGATTGGCGGGAGGGCACCGGCCAGCAGCAGGTCGCCGTGGTTGATGCTGGTGAGCACGCTGCCGACCACCAAAGCGGTCAGGAATGCCCTTTTCGGCGTGCCATCGCCAAAGATGAGCTGGGTTAGTGGCGGTGGCTGATAATTCTGGTCCTGTGTGGTCATTCTTCAATTGTCCCGTAATCTCAATGGCCAGAGACGCGCCTGCCGTGTGCTCCTTTATATTAGTAATTTTGAGGATACGGGAAATGCCCGACGAATACCAGCGTCGGGTTTTTGCCGCCAGGGCGGCCGGGAAAGGCGCGTCCGGGAGAGGTCAGGTAGTTGATTTATCTTGACATTCAATAATATGTATGCTAGTAATAAGGGTAAGATGAAGAAGCGTCGGGTGATAGCTACGGACTGCCGGGCGCGACTTCGAATTCTGAACTTACCCGTTTTTATGAAGTATTATGGTGTGTTACGCACGGAATTCGGACCTCTGCGAGAGGGCAGGGCATTTCCGCAGCGGATAAGGTCAGAAAATATCAGACAGCTTTTAGATAGGCGGGTTTTGTAAATACAATTCCTGCGGGTTCTGTGGTCTGCGGTGAGCCGTCTTGCAACGGGTCAAGTCGGGTCAGGGCGAGACCGTGGCCATTCTGCACGGAACGGACTTCGGCAATTTCCTTGCCGTCACGGGTAATACTTTGCCCGGGCGTTAATTCGCCGTCGAAACGGATCTGGAACAGGCGCTTCTTGATTTTTGCCCGATGTTTGGTGCGGGCCGTCAGTTCCTGTCCCACATAACAGCCTTTGCTGAAACTGACGCCGTTCAGTTCCTCGAAATTGGCTTCCAGCAGGAAGTTCTTTTCCGGAATGATATCGGCGCCCCCTTCGGGGATTCCGAGGGCGAGACGATGGGCCTCATAGGCGGCATAGGGAACCTGTGCCGCAGTGGTTTTGCTGTCGTGCGGGGTGAGGATCCGGGTGCCCATGGCGGCCAGGCGCGGGTCGACGAATTCAAGGCTGTTGTCTGTTTGAGTCACTGTGCCGGCCGGTTGGTCGGGCTGGGTGCCAAACCGGGCGCTGATATCAAATGCGCCGCCGGCTAACGTCACATCAGCGCGGAGTTTATACATCGTCAGGCGGCGCAAAAGATCATCTTTTCGATCCGCTGCTACATCGAGGAGGATCTCATCGCCCCACTTGAGGACGAAAAAATCATGCAGGAATTTCCCCTGTGCGGTCAGCAAGGCGGCGTAGATGGCATGGGTATCAGTAACCTCGGCCATATCATTGGTGATCAGGTTTTGCAGAAAATCGACCACATCCGTTCCAGTCAAGGTCAGGATGGCCCGATTATCGAGAGATGTTGTCTGTTGTGAAGTCATGTCCTGATCCAGCTGCTGCCGCGCCCCGGCAATAAAAGTCATTATTAACAGGTAAGCGACCATCGACCCCTTGGCAAGAGGGAAGCAGCGTATTATGAACTATCGGTGTGTATTTCGTGGCCCCATAAGAAGAGTATATTGAATGAGTGCTTCCAGAATTGTTGATGACACCCGATTGGTCTTGCGGCAGCCCGATGACTGGCATGTGCATTTGCGCGATGGCGACATGCTGAACATCGTCGCCCGATATACCGCAGCCCAGTTCGCCCGGGCCATCATCATGCCCAACCTGGCGCCGCCGATTACGACGGTGGCGGCGGCGATAAGCTATCGGGCGCGGATTCTCGCGGCGTTGCCGGCGGGGCAGGATTTCACACCGCTGATGACCTGTTACCTGACCGACGGACTGGATCCGGCGGAAATCGAGCGGGGGTTTGCCGAGGGGGTGTTTACGGCGGCCAAGCTCTATCCCGCCCATGCCACAACAAACTCGGCCCATGGCGTTACGGATATCCGGAAAATCTATCCGGTTCTGGAGGTCATGCAGCGGCTCGGCATGCCGCTGCTGGTGCATGGCGAGGTGACGGACAGGCATATTGATATCTTCGATCGCGAAGCGGTGTTTATCGAGACGGTTCTGGCGCCGTTGCTGGCAGATATGCCGGATCTGAAAGTGGTGTTCGAACATATCACCACGTCGGAGGCGGCGGATTTTGTCGCTGCTGGCGGCCCCAATCTGGCGGCGACCATTACCCCGCATCATCTGGCGTTTAACCGCAACGCGATTTTCGACGGTGGCATCCGTCCGCATTTTTATTGCCTGCCCATCGCCAAGCGCGAACCCCACCGTCTGGCACTCCGAAAAGCCGCCACCTCCGGCTCACCGAAATTTTTCCTCGGCACCGACAGCGCCCCCCATGCCGCCGCCGACAAGGAAACCGCCTGCGGCTGTGCCGGCCTGTTCAACGCGCCCTACGCGCTGGAAAGCTATGCGGCGACTTTTGAGGAGGAGGGTGCGCTGGATAAATTACAGGCCTTCGCGTCGGAAAACGGGCCGCGCTTTTACGGCCTGCCGCTGAACGAGGATTTCGTTTCCCTGACCCGGCAATCCCAGGACACAGCGGAAATCATCGACGGCCCGAACGGCCCGTTGGTGCCGTATCTCGGCGGTGAAAATCTGGCCTGGACCTTTTCGGGCGAGGCCAATCCTGACGCCTGAAAAGCATGAACAGGCAGGCGCGGCCCGGCATCACAAGCGGATATTGATAAGTTTTGGCGATGGCGCTACAGTCATTTCCCGGTAAAGTATGATAATCTGCGGAGTAGGGAAAAAGGATGTTCAGGTTAACGACATTTCTAGGCGCGGCGAGCCTGGTTCTGGCACTTTCCGGCAACGTGGAAGCCGAGAACACCGGATCGTCCAGTCAGGGACTGGCAACAGAGCTGGCCAATCCCATCGCCTCGCTAATCAGCGTGCCCATACAGGTCAATTATACCAGAGGCATCGGGACAGCCGATGGATATCAATGGACGACGAATATCCAGCCCGTTATTCCCTTCGACCTGAATGAGGACTGGACTCTGGTGACGCGGACAATTCTGCCGGTAATTTCGCAAAGTGATGTTGCGGGATTGTCCGGGGATCAGTTCGGTCTTGGCGACACCCTGCAAAGCTTTTTCTTTGTGCCAACGCCAACGAAGACAGATTTGGGGAACGTAACATGGGGAGCCGGACCGGCAATAACCTGGCCGACGAGTACGGACAAATTGCTCGGGGTTGGCACCTGGGGATTGGGGCCGACCGCGGTTGCGTTGGTCCAGAAGAAAATCAACACTGCAAATTTAACATGGGGTGGGTTGGCCAACCACCAATGGGGAATTGAAAAAACTAGATCCGCCGCCCCCGACTTGAATTATACATATTTGCAACCGTTTATTGCCTATACGACAGCCAATGCCTGGACCTATTCGATTAATTCGGAAAGTATCTACAATTGGGAATCCGAAGAATGGACGGTCCCGTTTAATGCGACAATTGCAAAACTTGTGAAATTCGGCAATGCGCCGGTTCAGCTTACGGGCGGGGTTGGATATTATGCAAAGAGCCCCGACAGCGGACCGGAGGGCTGGAAAGGTCGGTTTGTGATAACCTTCCTGTTTCCGAAATAGGAAACAATCCAGGGCGCCTGTTCGTCGCCTGTAATTCAATAAGAAGAGGGAGCTTCAGTTATGTTAGAATTAACCGGTTTAACAAGTTTTTTTGGGTGGATGACGGCAATCAATATTCTGGTGCTGATCATTGTCGGCCTGGCAGTAGTGGCGGCGCGCGGCGTCATGGTGAGCCTGCATTCGAAATTGCTCGGGGTGCCGGAGGCCGATCTGCCGGGGATGTATTTCCGCTATATCGCCAATTACAAGGTCGCCGTTTTCGTCTTCAACCTGGTGCCCTATATCGCCCTCAAACTGATGGCCTAGGGCGGCGGCGAACGCCGCAAACACACCCTGTTCCTTGCCGCAATCAGATATACCAGATTGAGTGTAGTGGTTCAGGAGCGGACAGGTGCGCCATAAACCACAACACAAGAAATCACCGGCGTATTAAGACCACACAGCGGCGCCACAGGTCATCGCGATGTTTTATACTCTTCGGCCGGTATCCGTTTTGCGACCAAATGAGATGGAATTACTCTTTCAGCAAGGGCAGGATTTCGAAAGAAGAATCAAACGTGTCCAGATTAGGCAAAATCCCCTGTAACAGTTCCTGATTTCCGTCAATACGCGCAACTCCAGACCCGAACAGCTCTGCTGCGGTAATCTCGCCAACCAAAACACGGGCAAGATCGGCTTTCTTGATATGGAGGGTTGAACCTGCTGTTTTTACCGGCTCCTTGGTTTCTACCGTCACCATATTGCCATTCGAAATTTCAGTATAGAAATACTCGTTCGTATCTTTATGGACGGTATTGAACGATTCATTCAGCCCCGCCGCTATGGCTTTTGGTCCGTTCAGGCGAACTGCCATCATGTCAAAGATGCCCTCGGTTGGAGAGGCGGCGATGACATCGTTCGAATTGAACTTGATCGGAGGCTTGGTCCGGCTTGTGCGAAGTTCATTGGCGCCTTGCAGGTAAGCATTGCGCCAGGCCATGGTTTCCGACTGATAGCCCTGTTGCTCAAAACTGTCAGACAAGGCATCCCTGTACTGGAGATTGGTCGGTTCACACATCACCAGATCATTGAACAACTGGGAGGCTTCCTGATATTCACCTTGATCAAAATGCATCTTGCCGGCTTTGTACAATATATCCGCCCCGGCAGCGTTAACGTAAACACAGGATTTATTTTTTGTCACCAGTGGATTGATATTCACCGGGTTTGCGTCGTAATAGCCGAGATACAAATTCACGACACCGCGGGCATTATGGGAATAGGAGCCGTGATATCCATTGGTGTACCATTTGTTAAACAATGCCTCAGGGACAATGGCCTCCAGTTCACGGCCAACATCATTGATCGTTGTACCGTTGTTGGCCAGACGCATCGCCTGGTTATGGATAAAGCCGTAATTGTCACGCTGGTAAGTCAGGTATTCATTGATGGTATCGGTTCCCCATACCGGCGCTGAATGAGAGGATATAAGCGCCTGGATACGATCGCCATAGGCAAGCTTCATTTCTGTCAGATACTTGGTCCAGTTTAATGCATCGCGGGTTTTGGCACCGCGGAAGGTGTAGATGTTATGCATTCCGTGGAATGTAAGCTCCCCAGTAAACAGAGTTTTATACTGTTCCACCCAGGTAATGATTTCCACGGGCGCTTCGGCTTCCGGCACATTGGTGAATTCAAATTCGACGCCATCGATAACATGCCGTTCGATTTTTTCAACGATCTCGAGCGTTGGCGCGATCAGTGTTATCCCACCCTCATGGCCATGTGTCAGACCGATGGCATTATCTACCTGGCCATATATGTTCTTCGGCAGGTTCGACCCATACTGATAGTCGGCACGACGCGACATGGCGTTGCCGGCCACCATATTTTCTGCGGACACAGCTTCAACCATACCATCAGGCGCAATTATTTTCATATCATCGGCGAAATCCTCGGACAGTCCCCTTACGCCACCAAAGTGATCGCCATGGGCATGGGAATAAACCACCGCATGTATTGTGTGCGGTTTGGGCAAATGCTTCTTGGCAAATTCCCAGCCCAGACGCATCGTCTCATCAAGCAAACCCTGATCATTGACCACATAGCCTGTTTCAGTGCGGAAAAAAGTGACATTGGATATTTCATGGCCGCGTAACTGGTATATGCCATCGACGACTTTATACAGCCCCTGGGCCTGATAGTTCATTGCGGCCTGGCGGAAGATGGATGGATTTACGCTATCGGGATGATCTTTCGCATCAACGCCTTTTAAAAAAGCATGAAAAGGCTCGCGAATTTGCCCCGCTTTATGATCGCCAAAAGCCGCGATCAAACCGCGGTTCTGCTCATCGAAAGCAATCGTGTCATTATAAGGCAGTCTTTTTGCGGCCTCGCGATTTGCCTTGATTGTATGGGCGCTGGCAGGTTTGTAGCTGAATGTTCCAGAGTCGGCACGTGCCGTATTGGCACTGGGTATGATAATGGAAAGGCAAACAATCAGAGGCAGGGTGGCTATCTTTTTTGACATGCTTTTTCTCCTAATTAGCTATTCATTACTAATGATCTGAAATATCATAAGAATAACTTGTCCCAATATTTCGAGGCTTATTTCAAATATTGGTATCGAAAATAGTAACCCATTGGCGACTAATAAGTAAGTTTATTCGATATTATGGAAATTATTAGGCCTTGAAACATCATAGCTCTTATAAGCAGCCTTATTATTGAATACGATCAAAATAAATTCTCCCTTATAGTTGCGGGCATTGTTGATCTGAGCATTCAGCCCGGCGCTCGATACCTCATTGGAAACCGCCGATAGGCCCGTCGATCCAAAAGGGTCATCAATTAGGCCAATGGCGGACGTAACAACGACCGCGTTGAAATCAAACTAAATATTGCATTTCGAATATTGGCTAGGCAAAGTAATATTCATAATAAAAATGAATTGGCAGAGGAGGCGAATGTAATGGCGGGTCGGCTCTGGCTGGCAGTAATTTCCCTGTGCGGAGCTTTGCTTTTTTCCCACACCGATACGGCGCAGGCCAGCGAGAAAACTGTTTATGCAATATTCTGGCGTGGCTGCGAAGAGCTGTGCGACGGGTTTCAGAAATATTTCGTGGAGCAGGGGATCGACGCAAAGATTTCGATCCGCGATGCCGCTCAGGACAAATCAAAAATTTCGTCGTTCCTTGAAGAAGCACGACGCATGGACGCCGATTTAATCTTGAGCTGGGGAACCTCTGTTACCTTGGGCATTGCCGGCAAACTGAAGGATACGGAAACTTCCGGCCTCAACACGAAAATCCCGCAAGTCTTCACGGCGGTTGCCGATCCCGTCGGCGCCGGCATTATTGAAAGCCTGGACAATACCGGCCGGCCGAATATCACCGGGACGTTTAACCGGGTTCCGGAAGCCGTCAATATCAATACGATCCGCTCCTATCTACCTGACTTCAAACGCCTCGGGCTTCTGTATAACAGGAATGAGCGAAATTCGGTTTTGAAAAAAAATGAGCTGATCGATTTGACCGAAAAAATGGATTTCGAATTGATCGCCCTTGAAATACCGCTGCAAAGCAATGGTATGCCGCAATCTTCGGACATACCGATCAAGATGGCAGAGTTAAAAGAAAAGGGGGTCGATTTCATTTACCTTGGATCGAGTTCGTTCCTTGACACCAACCGAGATCTCTTCACCGGCGCAGCCGTTGAAAACGGTATTCCAGTCCTGAGTCCCTACGAGCGTCTGGTGCGGGAATCCCAGGGACTTTTGTCCATCGCGGCCCGGTATCAGGATGTCGGTCGGCTGGCGGGACAGCAAGCTGAAAGAATTCTCATTGACGGCGAAACGCCGGGTAATATCCCCGTGGCACATGTAACCGATTTCGCCTATGTCATTAACATGGAGGTTGCGCGAAAACTCAATCTGTTTCCGCCGGTTGAGATTCTTCAATTTGCCGAGACCGTAAATTGAAGTGATTTCCGCGGAAAACTATGGCATATGCCACCGCGCCTGTCAGAACCAGGCCGGCAATGACGGCGATAGCGTTCACATATCCGACATAACTGGATATCAGCGCGATCGTGATCAGTCCCACTAAACTTCCCAATCGTTCTAGTGTCCGTAAAGAACTTAGCACCGTACTTGACCCCAGATGCGGCAGCTCATGTTCTGCAATTTCCATCGCGACGGCAACCTGTGGATCGCGAACCAGGCTATGGGCAATACCCGCCCCTGCGACGGCAACCAGCATGGACCATGTGGTGGGCCAGAAAACAAAGATGCCAAGACTGACGACCGACAACAGCGCCCCAATAAGCCCGACATGGGAGGGACGAAGGCGATGTTCCAGGAATCGTGGTGCGACAGGTCCGATGAACACAATTGCCAGGAAGTAGGTCATCAAAATCCGGCCGGTGTCGGCGGCAGAGGCGCCAAGGGCATTTAGTTCCAGAGCGACGAGAAACGAAATAAATGCCTGCAGGAGAATGTTTGCGGGGATCGCGATCCCGAAAACCAGCGTCGCAAATCGAAGATTTCTGAGCGGTATCCATATGGGCGGCAGAAAGGATCCGGACCCAAGAGCGCTTGCCGCGCTTGCTTTCCAATGGGCCGGCAAAAGGCGGTAAGCAAGGAAACCGGAGATCAGGACCAATGCTGCCGAAATCGCAAAAACCGTATGCTGCCCCAATCTGTCTGCCAGCACGCCTCCCAAGGCTGTTCCGGCAAAGATGCCGCTGAACAAGGAGGCTGTAAACAAACCCAAGGATCGGTTTCTTTCCTTTTCGGGCACCGCGTCAAGCACGTAATCCTGACACGAAAGGGTCACGATCGCATAGCCCAATCCGGTTACGGCACGAAAGAATATGATCTCAATAACGTCGGTAGAAAAATAGAGGCCTATTTGGGCGAAGAACGTCGGGGCGACTGCAAACAATATCAATTTACGATGTCCAAAGCGTTCCGCCAGGGAACGGGCAAGAGGAGAGCCAAAAACAATGGCGATAAGATAGGCCGCAATGGGCAGGCTTATGACGATGCTTGGATCGAGCCAGGTTAAAGGATTGTCGGCCGCCTTGGTAAAAAGCGGGAAAAAAGCCAAAGGCAATTCATCCGCCGCGGCAAAGAGGAAAAGCGGCAACCGCACATCGTTCAAATAGGCAAAATCAAGCCTGTCTGGACGCCACCGACGCAGGCTGAATTTCTTTTCAAACTCTCCAAGCGCGGCTTTTTCTGGATTGCTCGTCAGCTTCGTTGCAGCCTCAGTGAAGGCAAGGTGTAGCCGCATAGCATGTTGCGAGAGCTTGTCTATGAGACGATCAATGGCGGTCAAGCCCTGGGCTGCGACTACTTTTGAAAAGTCACCTGTCGCCTGCAGGCCTGCCAGGTACTGGAGGCGCATAAAGGGGGCGGTCAGGGACCGGCTCATAACCACCGTCATGATCTGAAACGCCAGCAGCAGGACAACCAGGATCACGACACCGAAATCCAAAAGGATGCCGCGAAATTGATTGGAAAAGTAACCCGGATTGGCATCAATTATTATATACCCGATTTGCGCTCCATCTAGCGCAATGGGGAACGTCGTTACGTCTTTTCGCGACCGTTTCGGCGCAAAAACGGACTCTTGCCGTGTTCCTGCTTCATAAATGATGCGTCCAGTGGCAATTCCGAAATAGGAAACTTCCGGAAAATGTTGCAACAAATCATGGAAATAATTCTCGGCACCGACAAGGTTCGTCAGCGGAACCCCGGCGTTTACGGCGCGTTGAATATCCGCATTTGCGACGGCGCCGATCACATTGGTTCGGGCGGCAAGTTCAGGTTCAAACGACTGGGTCACGGTGTTATGAACGAATAGTCCGAGAAGAAGAGAGGATCCCAATATTATAACGGCGGCCCAGGGCGTTATATTGCGAGCGAATGCGCGGGCAAGAGATGTCTCCGGAATGGAAGCCAGAATGTTTCCGGACGCGGTATTTTTGGCCTCGTCTTTCCAGGCAGGTGAATTATTATGGCCCCATATTTCAGTAAGTTTTTGGCGGGCTGTCCTGAATTGTTTAAAAGCACCAACCAATTGCACTTCAAATTTCGCAATTTCATCACTTAAAAAACCGTAATTTACAGCGGTTGGATCAGAAGCAGCGCGTTCTTCAGATTGGTTATCATCACTGAACGTTTCTGATAACTGTTCCAGTCGTTCCAATCCGCGAATGACGCCATTGAGCCTCAATCGAAGAAAGAGGAGGGCAAAGGCAGAGAAAACAAGGAATACGGCAACTGCTGCGAACGTAATTTGGATCATCATCGATCTCGATGTTGCCTTCAAATCCTGGTTTGACGCAGCAACAAGAATACCACCGATCGGAACACCCGCTAAGTCCCTGAGTGTCAGCCCGACGAAAAGCTTTTCGGTATTCTCGGTAGTCCATCGATCGTCGGAACTCAAGGACTGCACGAGCAGGATGTCTTTGGTTACAGGGGCGCTATCGCCAGCCACGGTGTCATGCACAACAATACCGGATTGATGAAAAACCTGAATTGAAGAAATAGCGGGGTCAATATTTTTGGCGCGCTCAAGAATTTCATTTGCGTTTCGGACAGTGGATATAGGCAAGCCAAGGTTGATAACAGAGCGAAAAGAGGAGGCCGTTGTTTCGGCGATTACTGCCATCCTTTCTTGTATCAGCCGGGTTAAAATCGCATCATATTGTAGAACTGAAAGGGTGCCCAATATGCTAAGAACGGTCGCCAGAACAGCAACAAACGCGATCCAATTCCGCCAGACCATCGACATTCTATAATTCCCCCAGTACAGCCCTGAAAAGCTGCCAGCGAAAAAAATATACTTGAAATTCAACTGCCAGTCGATAGGGGCCGCTTAGGGTCAGGTCGAGAGGTTTTTACTCCCAACAATTTCTGACCACTTAAGCCCCTTCAACAGGGTATTGTTAGTGCCGAGGGAATTTGGGGTCTCCGTTGATTGGTCTTTGTTGATTATGTGTATGGGCTTGCTGATAGTTGCTGTTTCAGATGCTCTACGAACGCCAGGGTCTTTGTCGGCGGCCGTTTTTTCCGCGGATAAATTGCGCAGATGTGATTTGTAATTGTCTTCATTTGCTCCGGGAACAGCATGACAAGCCGACCTTCCTGAATGTCAGGGCCGATGATGAAATCGGAGAGCTGGCATATTCCCCAACCCGACAGCGCGGCCTGGCGTATGAGTTCGGCGTTACTTGCCACCAGATTACCAGTGGGTTGAACCTGTTCGGTATGCCCGTCTCGGTGCAGGTCCCAGATATCGAACTGGGGGAGCGCACTAAATCCAATACAGTTATGGTCTGCAAGGCTGGCAAAAGTCCGGGGAATGCCACGAGTTGCGAGATAGTCGGGGGAGGCGCAGACCAAGCGGTGGCTCGGGACCAGTTTTATGCATTCCAGTCCCTTTGAGGTGACCTCGCCGATGCGCAACGCCACATCCATGTCAGCCCCGACCATGTCCGGGAAAAACTCTGCCTGAATAAGATCAATCCGGATATCCGGGTAACGGTCGGCAAAGCCAGAGATCAGCGGCAAAACGATGTCCGGTGAAAAGGCATTCATGCCGATAACCCGCAGCCGTCCTTGCGGATCCTTTTGCCGCTGCTTCGCCGCTTCTTCCGCCTCGCCAATATCGATGAGCAGAGCTTTGCAATGCTCGAAAAAATTCTCGCCCGCATCGGTTAGTACCATGTTGCGTGTCGTTCTCGTCAGCAAACGAACCCCCAATCGATCTTCAAGAGCGGCAATGACCTTGCTTACCGAAGAGGGGTTGCGGCGGAGACGCCGGGCCGCGCCTGCTAGACTGCCGGCATTAACGACCTGAACAAAAACTTCCATTTCAATAAGCTTGTTCATGATGAGCTTTTTTCTCCTGTCATTTATTCATGAGAATATGGAATTATTCAAATTCCATTTATGTCTATTTTATCATGAAAGGGAAATGAAATATAACGGATCCTGTTCACACCGGCCAAAATCATCGAGATAACTCTTGAGACAACCAAAGGATTGAATATGGACCTGAATTTGAAGAACAGAACCGTGCTGATTACCGGCGCTTCAAAGGGAATTGGAAAAGGCGTGGCCCTGTCAATGGCAGCGGAAGGTTGCAATCTCCAATTGGTGTCGAGAACCCTTGAAGATCTGCAGGACGTGGCATCGGAAATCACTGACAAATATGGCGTGAAAGTCGTAGTCCATGCCAAGGATCTGAGCAACATCGGTGCGATCAAAGAGTTGATTGAGGAAGCGGGTGCGCCCGATATCCTGATTAATAACGCAGGAGCGATACCGGGGGGAACACTTGCATCCATTGACGAAGACCGTTGGCGAGAGGCCTGGGATCTTAAAGTTTTCGGCTATATCAACATGTGCCGAACCTTTTATGCGGCGATGAAGGAACAGGGGCAGGGGGTTATCATTAATGTCACGGGTCTGGCCGCCGATCGAACGGACGCTGACTATATCGCCGGCACAACCGGCAATGCCGGTCTCAATGCCTTCACCAGAACGCTGGGGAGCCGGAGTTTGAAGGATGGCATCCGCGTCTTATCCGTAAGCCCCGGTGCCGTAGAAACCGAGCGGCTGGTTGGCTTGATGCGGACCCGGGCCGAGGCGGAATACGGAGATCCGGAGCGCTGGCAATCCTATCTCGCAAATTTACCACTGGGCCGCGCTGCGTCAGTCCGGGAATGTGCCGAGGTGGTGACCTTCCTGGCGTCAGACCGGGCGGGGTATGTGAGCGGAACCGTGGTCACGGTGGATGGCGGTCATGGGGCCAATAATGGCAGTTTTACGTGAACGCCATCCTTTGAAAGCAAAGGCGGAGAGGAGCCTATCAAATGACAAAATTTTCGACAGGGTATGTCCACAACAAAGCCAGAGAAGCCGTGTGGACCCAGGGGCTACGAGACTATTTCGAGTATAGCGATCTTGAACTTGGAGAGGCAACCAACGGCGGCTACTACGCGCAAGTTATCCGGGCTAAAAAAGCCGTGTCCGGCGGAACCGGACATCATGCCCATAACGCAAAATTCCATTGGTCTTATGTCCTGAAAGGCTGGATGGAGTTCGACTTTAAAGGCGTTGGCAGGATCAGGCTGGAAGCCGGTGATAGTCACTATATGCCAGAAGGCTGCCATCATGAGCTGATGGCCTGTTCGGAAGATGCGGAAATGATAGAGATGTATGCGCCAGGAGAAATTGGCGATATCGATATTCCTGACTGGCGCAAGGAACATCTCTCGAAATAAACGCTTGGAGATACTAACTATCAAGTCAGACAGAATAACTTGCAACTAGAAAGGCTTCTAGATGTTGCCGCTTTTAGTCTGGTAAATAGCATCTGCGACTTTCGCTAGGCCGGCATAGATGGCACCTCCGGCAATACATCCGCTAACAATCATTGCTACAAACATCAAAATTGTGTCAGGGCTCATTACGGTCTCCAATGAATATTATTAGTCCAAATTTGACTAAACACTACCTTGTGTGAAGTGCAAGCGCTTTCCAATGTGTTGTTGGAAACAGCCTGAGAAATTTAGCAACATGGATTTCTGGTCGGCTCATCACTGCTTGAATAACCGACATTATAGAGGCCACAATTCTTCGTCTCTTTCGAGCCAGAAGCGGAATGTCGAATTCTTATGAACGGGCGCGTAACATGTGCCGAGGTGGAACAGCTGCCAATCACTTCAATGTGAGAACCTGTGACGAGACAGGTGAAATTACCTTTCTTTACAATGACCAAAAGCAGGTGGGGCACTCATCGCTGACGGTATGTAACGGGGAGGATTTTACGCAGTGACACGGCAAAAACGAAAATCAAAACGCGGCAATAAAATAAATGTAAACTCTCCACCGGCAAGCAAAGCTGCAAAAACGAAAATCACGCGGCGAGACTTTTTCGAGAAAATTGGATATCGCGCTCTTGGGGCCGCTGTGGTTGGTGGTGGCAGCTGGTTTTTTGTTGAAGAAGTCCGAGCCACAATGCGGGAAACGGATCTTTCACTGATCGGAAACGGCGTCCCGGCAATTGTCCAGATCCATGATCCCCAGTGCCCGCTCTGCGTGACCTTGCAACGTGAATCAAGGGACGCACTCTGTGAGATCGACGGAAGCCAGTTACAATTCTTCGTTGCCAATATTCGAACGTCTAAGGGCAGGCAATTCGCGGCGACCCACGACGTTGGACATGTCACCTTGCTGTTATTTGACGGCAGGGGTCGCAGACGTGCTGTGCTCGTTGGCCCGAATAACAGCGAGGATCTGGCCGGAATATTTCAGCGACATCTCGCTAAATATGGCAAAAGTTGACGTCCTGGCTCAACCCTGAAGCTGACACATTCATCTGTCACCAATCCCTTTTCAATAAGCAGCATGGGGACGGGGCAGACATACAAAACAAAAAAATAATCTAATGCCCTACCTCGGAAGAAGGAAATCTCCTTTGTTTGTTCTTTGGCGAACAGGTTCGTTGGGGATAAAAGCAAGACTTTGAGTGTAAACGTTGTTATTCTAATAGATAAAATTCGGCCGGACTTCTCTATATTACGAGGTTTTAAATAATCATCTTGGTGACTATTGCCTCAAAAATAGATGATAAATAAGGGCTTGCATAAATCTGCTTGGCTATTAGCTTTCAAGTTTTTTTAGCTTTCTCAGCGCAGTACTAAAGATGTTAAATATATAGGTTAGATTGCCATGCTATCCGATAACAACGATGTCCCGACAAGAAGTATTTCACGGCAATTGATTATTTACATCGTCCTGTGCAGTTCTGTGCTCACGTTATTATTGACCGGGTTTCAACTCTATAGGGAATATCAGCAGGATGTGTCCCTGATCGAAAGCGATTTTCAGGAAATCAATGATGTCCATCTGAGAAGTTTCGCCGCTAGTCTCTGGTCCTTCGATACGGAGAAATTGCAAATACTCATTGAGGGCATGTCACGGATACGAGATGTTAGATATGTAGAGATCTCTGGCAACGACGAATTCTCGATAGCAATCGGTAACAAAGAGATCGAAAATTCGATTTCTCGAACGTATCCCTTAACATATGAATTCGGCGGCGCTGCCCGTCAAATTGGTGAATTGACAGTTGTCGTAGATTTGCGTTTTGTCTTTGATCGTGTGATGGATAGTGCAATCTCAATACTCATAAGCAATACCATCAAGACAACATTGGTTGTCCTGTTCATGCTGGTGATCATTGATCGGATAGTCATCAGGCATCTGAAAACGATTTCTGCGTTTATGAAAAACATGCAAGTTGACCAACCAATAGAAATTCTGACATTAAACCGTAGACATGATCCTGCCCTCAAAAAAGATGAACTGGATTTGATGGTCGACTCTGTCAACGAAACGTGGAAACGGACCAAAGAAGCGTTTACGAGGGCGCAATTATCCGATACGGCGATGCATGAGACCGAGGAACTCTTTCGTGCAGCGTTTCAATCCAATCACGGCATCGCGACAATTACAGATTTCGGAACAGGGGAGTTTATCGATGTAAGTGACGCCTGGCTAAAACTTACAGGTTTCGAGAAACATGAGGTGATTGGAAAGACATCATTTGAGTTGGGTGTTTGGAGATCAGACGAGCATCGACAGGAATTTAAGAGCGAATTGAAGCTTCGCGGAAAATTACTTAACTTTGAAACTTTCGTCTACACAAAGTCTGGGAATATCCGGGACGTCATTATCAATGCCGAGGTGGTGACCATCCAGGGCAAGGAACTGTTGTTTCTATCCGGATCAGACGTAACGGATCGCAACCGATTTGAAAAGCAGCTGCGCCGCTCGCAGAAGATGGAAGCGGTTGGCCGGCTGACAGGCGGTGTTGCCCATGATTTCAATAATCTTCTCGGGATTGTCTTGGGGAATCTGGAAATCATGCAACGGTTACCGTTGGGCGACAGCAGAATTACCGGCCGCATTGAGGTCGCAAAAAAGGCGGTTGAACGCGGTGCCGATATTACCCGAAAGCTGCTTGGGTTTTCCCGCAAAGGTACCCATAAGGTGGAGCTTGTGGACCTGAACAAATCGATCGACAATTTGCTTGATCTCCTGACCAAATCCCTGACCGTCACCATCGATGTTACAACTGATCTTGCCGATGGATTATGGACCGTTGAAATTGATCCGGGAGATTTTGAAGATGCCATCCTCAATCTGGCGCTGAATGCGCGAGATGCCATGCCCGACGGTGGCAAACTGACCATCACAACCGAGAATAAAGTCCTCGATAAAGATTTTG